>Ga0307430_1002680_pt1 | contig 11559 bp, 9 predicted proteins | sample SalMarWE160130MG_FD_202159 | JGI IMG/M metagenome (GOLD analysis project Ga0307430, IMG submission 202159) | Salt marsh sediment microbial communities from the Plum Island Ecosystem LTER, Massachusetts, United States - WE1603-130 | ecosystem: Environmental > Aquatic > Marine > Intertidal zone >... | reverse complement strand
CAACGTAACGCGGGAGGGGGGTAAGGTATTCATAAGAGGCATCGTCCAGGAACCGGTAAACTGGCAGTTTGAGGTAACAATAGGCAAGGAAGATGTGCCGGGGTTCTATCGTGTCTTGTTCTCGATTCCCGTGGCGAGGTTCTCCTTGAAGAACTTAAAGGATGTATTCAAATTCATTAACGACAAGTTTATCATGAGGAGGATGGGGCTCAAACCAAGTGAGAGCAAGAGCCCAAGTTCATGAGAAGCGCTCTCTTCAATTTCTGGTATAGCGTGATATAAATAGGTTGGCATAAATCAGCCCAAATGCTGATATACATACACGTAAGGCTGTAAATAAGTGTGGTTGCCCAGTTTATTGGGCAGCGTCTTATATTATCAATAGTATGTTGATCAGGCAATTACAAAAATAGGGAGTGATGGATTCCAAATATCCTCAAAATCAAAACACGTAAAGGAGGCGAAAATGGACGGATATGCGGGCACGATACTAACAGTTAATTTGAGCAATGGAAAGGTGACAAAGGAGCCACTTAGAGACGATCTGTTGCGGGACTACATCGGAGGCGAAGGCTTTGGTACCCGGTTGCTTTGGGAAAGAGTAAAACCTGGAATAGACCCCCTTTCCCCTGATAATGTACTGATAATATCCACCACCGCCTTCAGTGGTACGGTATTCCCCCCAGGCTCGCGAACCATCTTAAACTACAAATCGCCACTTACTGGAGGCTACGGGCAGAATGGTATGGGAGGCAGTTTCGCCCCTCACCTGAAGTTCGCTGGCTACGACGTCCTTGTCGTCGAGGGGAAGGCGGAGAAGCCGGTTTACATCTTTATAGACAATGAAGATGTACAGATAAGAAACGCCACCCATCTCTGGGGAAAGCTGGCAGGGGAGACAGACACATTACTGGAAGAAGAGATAGGCGATACCAATATCGAAATCATTCGTATTGGCCCGCCAGGGGAGAACTTGAACCGGCTGGCATGCATGACCGCAGGATATAATCGTGCCTTTGGTAAGGGAGGTAACGGAGCGGTGGCAGGGTCGAAGAACCTCAAGGCAATCGTCGTGCGGGGCAGAGGTAGCATCTCTGCTCACGACCCAGCGCACCTGAGGGATGTGGGCACGAAAGTTTTTAATAATTCTAAACAAGGCCCAGGAGCTATGGTAATGGACAGCCAAATCCATTTCCTCAGTGCACCTTACGCCATGACTATGGGCATTCCGTCACGTCACTTTCAGCAGGCCGATTGGGAACGAGGGGCAAATCTCTACTGGGATCCGATAAGGGACCAGCTCTATACCGGCGAAAACTATTATTGCTGGAGTTGCCCTGTAAAAAGTGGGAAGGTTCTGTCGCCAAAGAAAGGTCCGTATAAAGGTCACAAAGTTGATGTAAAGGTTGAGGCAGTTTGGTCATGGGGTTATAACATGATGATCGACGACCTTGATGTGCTCACTGAGATTTTCTACCAGTGTGCTCAAAATGGGGTCGATATCAATGGCAGCGCCGAGTGGGCAGGGTGGCTTGCCGAGTGCCAGGAGCGGGGCATTCTGACCCCTGCCGACTGCGGAGGACTGGAGGTCAAGTTCGGCGATGGTGAGTCTGTCCTGCGGCTGCTAGAAGCTATTTTTGCTCGCAAAGGCTTCGGGGACATATTAGCTGAGGGACCAAAGATAGCGGCGGAGAAAATAGGTAAAGGAACGGAGAAATACGTCATGCACTCTAAAGGCTCGCCACTAGAAGCCGAGGAGTTCAGGTCAGACAAGGCTCTTCTGCTTGGTACCGCTACTCAGGAGAGAGGCGGGAGCGTGAATAAGAATTGGACCTACGCCGTTACCTATGGCAACTATCTTCAGTCAGATGTTACCGGGCTCACGGAAAAGCCCGATCCGATGGAAGAAAAGGGCATCGCAAAGTGGCTTAAGCCTTTTAAAGAGACGGTCCCAGGAATTCTGAACACAATGGGAGGATGCGTTATTCTGTGGTGGATGGGAGGATTTAGTTCTTCTGATAGCTTGGAAGGATATAAGTATTTGACTGGACGTGACGTCAGCATGAAGGAAGGACTCAAGGTTGGTGAAAGGACCATCAATCTGGCAAGGGCATTTAATGCTAGAGAGGGGATCGGCAGGGAGGATGATACCATGCCAGAAAGGTTTCTCACCGAACCAGTAAAGGGAGGACCAACAGACGGCGCCCGGGTGGAGAACTTCGATGCTATGCTTGATGAATTTTACACCGAGTGCGGATGGGACGTTGAAGCTGGGTGGCCCACTCGTGCCAAGCTTGAGGAACTGGGTTTGAAGGACGCCGCAGACCAATTATATAAATAGGAAGGGCAAATTCAATTAGGGAATAATCACTCAAGTGAGGTAAGGAAATGGAAAAAGCGATTTCCGAAAAAAAAGAAAACAGGTTTATGAAAGAGTTGATCAGTGAAACTGATGCGATGTTTATACAGGTACTACGGGACTTTGTGGATAGGGAAATAATGCCCGTTCGTAACCTGATTGATCCCGACACTCGCGCCGACTTCAAGCTGGTCAAGGAACTCCAAAGCAAGCTCACAGCTATGGGACACTCCAGGGCGCTTTTCCCGCCCGAATACGGGGGAATGGGTATACAGTCGCTGTTATCCACCTGCATTGCCTGCGAGGAGCTTGCGCGAGGAGACGCAGGCTTTATAGCCGCTCCCGGGAGCCCGGCATGGGCTATGCGACCGGCGATAGATGCTTACAACAAGACACTGTTGGGCGAGTTCGCCCCCAAGTTTGCCGGAGAGGAGATGTATGTCTCTTGCTTTGCCATGACCGAGCCTGAGGGAGGCTGCAATATCGAGAATGTCGACATGCATGGGCGAGGCATATCTACCACAGCAAGGCTCGAAGGCGATGAATGGGTGATAAATGGCGCCAAGATCTGGCCGACCAACTCGGGGATCGCCGACCTTTATTGTGTGGTTTGCCAGACGGACCCAGAGCTGGGAGACGACGGGATCGCCATGATATATGTTCCAGTTCCCATTAAGGGGTTCAGTTTCAGTAAGTTCGAGGACAAGATGGGGTTCAGGTCAAGCAGAGAGGGCGCATTCTGGTTCGACAATGTGCGCGTACCAAAGGAATACCGCGCCGCAGGACCGGGAAAGGATGCTGAACTCTTCCACGACAACCTCATCTTCGCTCGGGGCTTCAGCGCTGGATGGGCTATAGGCCCGGCTCAAGGCGCTTTTGAGGAGGTTCTGAAATTTACCAAAGACAGGCTAGCCGCTGGCAAACCGATCAGGCAGCACACCATCGCTGCCAATATGCTAGCCGACATGGCCATCGGCATTCAGGTTGGTAGGGATACTTACGTAAACGCCGCCTATATATATGACCACCCTGAGGTATATGGGCCGAAGGTTTCAGTCTACAACCTCTCGAGGACTAGCATGGCCAAAGTATTCTGTTGCGATACGGCGGTTAACGTGACCAACAAAGCCATGGAGCTCATGGGCTCCTATGGTTACGTGACCGATTACCACGTGGAGAAGTACCTGCGAGATGTAAAGATCATCCAGCTCTGGGAAGGTGGGGCTCAGATGGGAAGGATGGATGTGGCACGCGGTTATTACGACTACGACCAGTTCCACGAGAATATCATCTATGAGAGGGTACACCAGCTGAGAGAGAAAGCTGCACAGAAACCTTAACAAGAGAAGTCGTATAGGTTGAATATGACATGGCGGGCTGAACCGGGGGCTAACAGCCGATTGGTTAGCCACATATAAGGTAGTAGTGTATCTTAGCTTTCAGTGTAGATAGACACAGACAAACGAGTTAACTAAAAAATGAGGGGGTATCATCGGGCTTGAAAATGCCTACGATACCCCCTAGTTTCGGAATAATATTACTAGGCAAGTCTGTTTTTCACTCCTTGCACGATCCTGGGCAGCACCCGCCCTACTTTATGATGGATACATACCTGTGCATAGCTATCCATTGGGGTAGGTTCCATGTTTATAATAACCAGCTTGGCACCAGACTCCACGGCATAGGCGGGCATATAAGCCGCAGGATAAACCACCAGGGTGGAGCCTAAAACCATCATAAGGTCACACCCCCGAGAACGACGCTGTGCCTCCGCCACCTCTTTCATAGGCATAGGCTCACCAAAGAAGACCGCCGCCGGCTTCAGCATACCTCCACAGTCATCACATAGAGGTTCCTCGACACCCTCCTCCAGCCTTTTGGCAATCTCCTCTGAGGTGTAGCGCTTGCCACAACTCAGGCACTTCACATACCTGGTGGTGCCGTGAAGCTCAATGACCTTCTCCTCAGCAACCCCTGCCTTTTGATGAAGGCCATCCACGTTCTGGGTGATAATGCAGTCCAACTTCCCCAATCCGTCCAGCTCGGAGAGCGCATAGTGTCCCGGATTCGGCTCCACCTGACCCACCTTGCCGAACATGCTCATCCCCCGCCAGATTCTCTTCCTCGCCTCTGGATCGTTGAGGAACTTCTGGTAGGTAAAATCATTTGGGTCATACTTTGTCCAGATGCCATCCCGACCTCTGAAGTCGGGTATGCCTGACTCAGTGCTCACCCCAGCCCCAGTGAAAACGACTACTTTTTTAGCACTGCTGAGCAAGTCCGCCACTTCCTCGATAAGCTCTCCCAATCCTTTCTCCATAGCTCAACACCCTCTTACATATTCTTGAACTGAGGAGCCCTCTTTTCCATCAAGGCCCTGACGCCCTCAGCAGCGTCTTCCGTCTTTGCCGCCAGCCGGACAAGCTTCCTCTCCAATGCCAGTCCATCATCAAGGGTGAGCTCAAGCCCACGATTTATCGCCTCCTTGGCACACCGCACCGCAATAGGGCCGCGTGACGCTATCTTCTTCGCTATCTCATCCGCCTTAGAATAAAGCGCCTCCCGGCTCACCACCAGATTCACCAGTCCGATACGGTAAGCCTCCTTGGCATCGATACGTTTACCGGTTAGAAAAATCTCCAGCGTCCTACCAACACCAATTATTCGAGGGACGATCTGCGTGCCACCACCCGCCGGAATCATGCCCAGAGACACCTCGGGAAGGCCAAAGAGGGCATCCTCAGAGGCGATCCTGATATCACAAAAACAGGCGATCTCCACCCCAGACCCCAAAGCATAGCCATGAACAGCAGCAATCAGAGGCTGCTTCAACTTCGGGAAAAGACCCCAGATATCACGCTCGAACCTCACCTGCCGTGCGACGACCGGGGGAGGGGCGGTGCCAAACTCACTGAGGTCAGCACCGACACAGAATGCCCGCTCACCAGCCCCCTTGAAAACAGCCACCATAACATCGGTGTCATCCTTGATAGCAGTGAGCACCTGATACATATCATCACGCATCTGTATATTGTGACGATTCATCACCTCTGGGCGGTTGAGGGTGACATAGGCGATGCCATCCTTTTTCTCATAGATAATGGTCTCAAAGGCGCTCACTTCAATGCACCCACAATCCTCTCAGATAGACTTAGACTTACCCGATGGATTTGATTTACCCTGTCTCTAATACCAGCGACTTCGCCCTTCATTCCCCCTTGAACTGTGGTGGCCTCTTCTCCAAAAAAGACCTGATCCCCTCCATCCTGTCATTGGTCGTTTGAATCAGGAAGTAGAGGTCAGCCTCCATCCGCAATCCCTGCTCCAGGGTAAGGTCCGCACCTTTATTAACCGCCTCCTTGGCATACATCAGGGCAATGCGTCCCTGCGGGGCTATGCTATTGGTAACCTCGTCAACCTCCTGAAGCAGTTGCTCAGCAGAAACCACCTTGCTCACTAACCCGATACGAAAGGCCTCCTGTGCATCGATGGGCTCGGCAGTAAGCAGCATCTCCAGGGCTTTGCCCTTCCCTACCAGGCGAGGTAGCCTTTGTGTTCCACCGCCACAAGGAATCAGACCATAGCTGGTGTGCGGCAGACAGAATTTAGCCCCCTCACAGGCGATCCGTATATCGCAGGCCAGTACCAATTCCAGTCCCTCGCCCAACGCATCGCCATTGATAGCGGCGATGACCACTCGCTCAAGGCTGGCCAGTGCAGTAGAGGCATCGCCTGCCGCTTCGCACTGCCGGGGATCGCTCCCCGAGGAAAAAACACCCCCATCGGCTTTCAGGACGACCACATTGATCCCATCATCCTGGTTAATCATCCGGCATACGTCAGCCAATTCCCCGCTCATCTGAGCATCTACAGCGTTCTTCTCCTGCGGGCGATTTAGAGTGATATATGCGATCCGCCCCTTCTTCTCATAAATAATTGTCTCATAGGTCATGTTAGTCTCCCAAAATAGGATTGCTATAGCAAATGATAACCGAGCCTCGGGGACAGTGTCAATGAGAATAAGCCTGCTTACAAACGTGTTTGCTACAACCCATCCACACTAGTAGGGTGGGTTAGTCCTGTTGGGGCAGCACCAACCCTACAAGAACTAGACAGATATTGAGATTGACCTGTCCACCGAGGTGTGCTATATTATAGAAAATCGAATAGTAAGCCAAGGGTGCCCAAGCGTGAGCGAGGGCTTAATTGGGCGGCAAGCCAGTGAAAATCTGGCATAGTACCGCCTGCTGTGACCCTGAGTAAAGTTGGGGAAGTCAGAACGCCCGCCTCTGGATTTGCTGAGACCTCCGCGGAGAAAAGGGGGTGGGAAGCATGCTTAAATAGCTTGAGGTTCCCCTCGTTCTGCAGAGCGAGGGGATTTTTTGTCGCCGCTAAATATGGAAAGGGGTACGCTGTGAAAAAATTGACCTTGGTCTTGTTTGTATTGATTCTGGTGCTTGCGTCGTTTACCGCTTGCACCAGCAATAATCCGCCGGTGATTACCAGCCTCATGTCTCATCCCTCAAGCCTAGCTCCGGGGGAAACTACTGCCATGACCTGTATCGCCAGCGATCCAGATGGCGATACCATTACCTATACCTGGTCAGCCGACGACGGAACGATTTCAGGAGTGGGTAGCGAAGTTAACTGGGTAGCACCGGATGAAATGGGCACCTTTACTATTAGCGTGACCGTTATCGATAGCAGAGCAGAGACAGCTACAGAAAGTTGCTACGTTGTCGTTGTTGCAGCGATAACCCCTACCCCTACGCCAACACCAGCTCCTACCCCAACACCTACTCCTACGCCGACACCAACACCGCAAGAAAGGGAAATAGTCGATGACCTGGGTAGAATAGTCACCCTAGAGGATATTCCCCAGCGAATTGTCTCCCTAGCCCCAAGCAACACCGAGATTCTATTTGCCCTCGACCTGGGAGACAGAGTTGTGGGAGTGAGCGATTTCTGCGACTACCCGGAGGAGCTGTTGGACAGAATTGATGCTGGCGAAATACAACGGGTAGGTAGTGAGTGGCCTGGGTTCAGCCTGGAGACCATCGTAAGTTTGGTTCCCGATGTAGCCTTCGCCATAGGAGAGACAGTTCCCGACTACGTCGACGATCTGGAAGGCCTGGGGATACCAGTGGCTATGCTCCAGCCGCATGATATTGCCGGCATTTTCGGCGACATCGAACTCGTGGGTGAGATTACCGGCAAGGAGGAAGAGGCGGAGGAGCTCGTCGACGAAATGCACGATCACATGGTAAGCATTTGCGCCACAACTGCTACCGCCGCCGCTAGGCCCACCATATTCTACGAGCTCGACGCCACCAACCCAGCCCTGCCTTGGACCGCAGGCAGCGGCACCTTCATCGATATTCTCATCACCTTGGCAGCCGGTGACAACGTTGCCAGTGGAGTCGAGGGTTGGACCACTTTCAGCCTAGAGGAGCTCTTGTCTTGCGATCCGGATATGATCATCCTCGGGGATTACCCCTGGGTATCACCTGAGGACGTGCTGGCACGCGAAGGCTGGGGAACGCTGAGCGCCGTACAGAATGAGGCCGTATATGGCATAAACGTGGATCAAGTCTCCCGCCCCGGCCCCCGCATTTTTAATGGACTGGAGCAACTGGCCGAGATCATTCACCCTGAACTCTTTGAATAGCGCTAGCCTTGATGCCAGGGCATTGGTGAGTAAGGACTGAAACGGAGATCACACTAGAAATATTGGCTAAGCTAAAGCAGAATCACCGATTGCTGATCTTAGTCCTTCTAGGGACGATACTGCTTCTTTGCCTGCTTATCGCCGCCGCCCTCGGCGCCCATTCCATCTCGCCGCTAAGTATAATAAAGATGACGCTAAATAAGACGGCGCTCTTCAATTTCACCGCCACCTGGCAACCAAGCGCTGAGACCATCCTGTTCCAGATAAGACTGCCCAGGGTCATTGCAGCAGCGTTAGTGGGGTCAGCCCTAGCATCAGCAGGGGTGCTATTTCAGGGGCTGCTAAGAAATCCCATGGCCGACCCGTACATTATTGGCACCTCGGCTGGCGCAGCCTTTGGGGCTACTGTCGCTATGATGCTCCCCATAAGCCTTGCCTTCCTCAGCTTCGGATTGGTGCCTATCGCCGCCTTTGTAGGCGCCCTTGCTGCTGTGCTTCTGGTGTATAACCTGGCCAGAGTAGGGGGCAAAACCCCCGTGGTGAGCATGCTCCTTGCCGGGTTTGCCGTAAGCGCAATGCTGACAGCCATCATGTTCTTCATGGTGACCCTGAGCGGCAAAACGGGGCTTCTTCAAAGCATCTACTCCTTCCTCATGGGGAGTATATCAGTAAGCGGCTGGAATAAAATCGTCGTCGTCGCACCGTTGATCATTGGTGGCATCATAGCTGCTCGCTTCCTCGCCTTTCGCCTCAATGCCTTCGCATTAGGAGAGGAGGGTGCTGCATATCTGGGGATCGATGTGGAACGAGATAAGCTTCTTGTCCTTGTCCTGGGCTCCTTGCTAACCGCAGCGGCTGTTTCCATAAGTGGGCTCGTCGGTTTTGTTGGCCTGGTGGTGCCCCATGCGGTGAGGTTGGTTCTCGGACCAGACCACCGACTACTATTGCCGGCAGCGGCGCTTTTTGGTGGCGCATTCCTGATCCTCGCCGATCTTCTCGCCCGCACCATGCTTGCCCCCAGAGAGATCCCGCTGGGTATTCTTACTGCGTTCATTGGTGCCCCATTCTTTATCTATCTACTTAGGCGCACTAGAAGGGAGTACGCCTTCTAATGATCAACCTTAGCCAGATTTCCTTCTCGTACAATGAAATCCCAGTGCTACACCACATCGACTTAGTGGTCGAAGAAGGCGAGATGGTAGCTCTCCTGGGACCCAATGGCTCTGGTAAAACCACGTTGATCAAGCTGGCTGCCGGTGTGCTACGACCCAACAAAGGAGACATCTATCTAAACGGCTCAAGGTTAAATCGCCTTAAACGAAGAGAGGTGGCACAGCAGGTAGCCATAGTGCCCCAGCAGTTTTTCACACCCTTTGCCTTCACGTTGAGGGAAGTGGTGCTATTGGGAAGAACACCTTTCCTTAAGGCGTTTTCCAATGAGAGATCGAGTGACGGTCAAGTGGTTGAGAATGCCATGGAGCTTGTCGGTATCGATAACCTAAAGGAACGCTACTTCAATGAATTGAGCGGTGGGGAGCGCCAAAAGGCGGTCCTGGCCATGGCACTGGCCCAGGAGCCTAAACTGCTTCTCTTGGATGAGCCGACCGCACACCTGGACATCAATCACCAGGTGGAGATCATCGAGCTAGTGCGAAACCTCAATCGAGTGGATGGGCTCACCATCATTGGGGCGATGCATGACCTGAATATGGCCGCCCTTTATTTCAACAGGCTCATTCTCCTTAAAGATGGCCGCATCTTCGCCGACGGCCGCCCCGATGAAGTGCTCACCGAGGAAATCATAAAAGAGGTCTTCTCCGCCTCAGTTCAGGTAACGCAACACCCCTCCACCCATGCACCCCATATAGTCGTTATCCCCAAAGAAGACTCGAGATAATCTCGTTCAAGTATTAGAAATCGCTATACCGCGTCCGTTTCCTTATTCCCGTACACTTTATAGCCCGTAAATGCCGACAAAGCAGGTGCAAGCCGGAGGGATGCCTCCAAGGTTGTGGGTCAGCCCCCACTTCGGGTTCTCCAACTGGCGAGGACCAGCCTTTCCCTGGAGTTGCTTATACATCTCATATATCATTCTCAATCCACTGGCGCCGATGGGGTGACCAAAGCACTTCAGCCCACCGTCTGGCTGCACCGGCAACCCGCCGTCGAGATTGAAGAAGCCTGACTCGATATCCTCCCTTACCTTTCCCCTTGGGCTGAATTGGAGGTCCTCCATGGTCACCGCCTCAGTGATGGAAAAGCAGTCGTGAACCTCAGCCATGCCTATCTCCTCACGGGGGTTCTTTACTCCCGCCTCCTCATAAGCCCTCAGGCCCGCCTGGTAGGTTGTCTCGACATGGGTATAATCATAGTCAGACCTCATAAGCCCCTCGTTTCCTACCGACATCTGCAGCGCCTTGATACGTACCGGGTCAGACCTGAACTTCTTGGCATCCTCTGCTCGCACCACAATGGCTGCTGCTGACCCATCGCTTACCCCGCAGCAGTCGTAAAGCCCCAGTGGCCAGGCGATTATCGGCGCTTTCAGCACCGTCTCCAGACTTACCTCCCTCTGAAAATGGGCCCTTGGGTTCATGGTGCCGTTGTGGTGGCTCTTCACCGAGACCATGCCGATCATTCTTTTCCCTTCATCAGGGCTCAGTTCATAGCGGGAGAAGTACTTGGTAGCCAGCATGGCAAAGTTCCCCGGGGCTGAGGCATCGGGCCTAACTCCAGAAGTCATAATTCCACCCGCTGCACCAAGGCCGCTGAAGCCGCTGTCCTTCAGCTTCTCAACCCCGATAGCGAGGGCGATATCAGCAACTCCCGACGCCACTGCATACGTTGCGTTTCTCAACGCATCCGAAGCACTGCAGCAGGCGTTTTCCACCCTGGTTATTGGAGCGTACTGCAGCTTTAACGCCCCGGCCAACGGTCCCCCAGTCGCGCCAGACCAGACGGTGCCGTACCAGATTGCATCGATATCCTTTGGCTCGACCCCGGCATCTTCATAAGCCTCATAGGCCGCTTCAACCAACATATCATCCGCACTCATCTCCCAGTTCTCACCGAACTTGGTGCATCCCATTCCAATAATGGCAACCCTGTCTCTTATGCTTTTACCATTCCCTTTGCTAGTCACAGTTTGTTGTCCTCCACTCCAGTATTGATTTACCTATTATGTTGCAAAAAATACCCTGGTGTCAACCAAGGTAACCCAAAACCCGAATGCATTCAGCAACGTAAATTCTTAACCATCCCTCCCTTTAAAGATTTTACTTTCCTTTTCTACCTAGTCACGTTTACTATCCCCCATAAAACAACATTATAATCTTGTTCCCCGCTTATCTCAACATCTGGTGCGGGAATGCCCCCTCAGAGACCATGAGTGAAACGAAGAGCGTCGAAGAATCTCCCCACCAAGATTCTTCGCTGCGCTCAGAATGACAATATGGAACTAGCAGGGGTCTGAGATGTCCCCATACATATAATCCCAGGACAGAAGGGTGGGAAAACATCCTCCCTCCCCTGG
>Ga0307430_1002678_pt1 | contig 11560 bp, 8 predicted proteins | sample SalMarWE160130MG_FD_202159 | JGI IMG/M metagenome (GOLD analysis project Ga0307430, IMG submission 202159) | Salt marsh sediment microbial communities from the Plum Island Ecosystem LTER, Massachusetts, United States - WE1603-130 | ecosystem: Environmental > Aquatic > Marine > Intertidal zone >... | reverse complement strand
GACCGGGTTGTGCTGTTGGATTATTCCCGAACGCAATTGGAGCAGGCGCAAGCGCGCCTGGGAGAGTCACAACAATACACTTACGTCACCGCTGATGTTTACCAACTGCCATTTACGGATGGGCTTTTTGACGGCGCAACCATGATCCGCACGCTGCATCATATGGCTGATCCTGTGTTGGCGCTGTCTCAGGTCCGTCGTGTGATGGCGCCAAAAGGTATATTCATTTTGGAATTTGCCAACAAACGAAATTTAAAGGCCATGCTGCGTTATTTGCTGGGCAAACAGGCGTGGAGCCCATACACCCTGGAGCCGGTGGAATTCGCTGAATTAAACTTTGATTTCCACCCCAAAGCTGTGCGCCATTACCTGCACGATGCGGGATTCCAGATCGAAAAACAGCTGACGGTCTCACACTTTCGGATCGGGTTCTTAAAACGGCATATCCCCACACGTATACTGGCAGCCCTGGATGCGCTCTTACAGTGGACGGGGGCGGTGGTGCAGGTCAGCCCGAGTGTTTTTACCCGATGCAGAGTGATTGGCGCATCCCAAAATGCGAACGGAGATGCCTTTTTTCAATGCCCTGCTTGCGGCAGGGCGCTGGAGGGTATGAGACATGATCTGCGGTGCGCGGATTGCGGTGCGGTTTGGGAATATCGGGATGGGATTTACGATTTTAAGCTAATAAAGGAATGAATAACCTGGAATTAACCATGCATTGGTGTTAATGCTCAATCACCCCGGTGAGAAGGATGACCGGGGTGGTTTGAATAGGGGTTGATAAGGAGAAATTATTGATAAGTCTCCCAAATCTTTAAGACCAGATCCGCATAGTGGTATCCCACATTGATGGGACCATAACGGAAAAGCGCTTCACGGTAGGAACCGTGTTCTGAATAGAGGTCTGCCAGCATCTGGCTGCCGTAGGCGATATTGAAGGCAGGGTCCTGTAATGCCTCCATAGTGGGTCGGGAGGTGAAGCAGGGACCGTTGAAGCACATGAATTCGGCTGCCACACCGTCGCGCGGCATGACCTGCATCAAGCCAACCGCGCCGCTGCTGGAAACAATCAGCGGGTCGCCGCCGCTTTCCTGCGTGATGACGGCGGCGATCAGCGCCGTTGGCAGGCTGGTTTCCTGGGCTGAGCCTTCGATTAGCTCGCACCACTGCAGGACCTCACTGGGATAGCTTACCGGCAGGGAGCAGGCTTGATCCTCTACGGCAAGCCCTTTTTGCTTTCCTTCCTGTGCAGAACCTTCTCTGAGCGCTGAGGCTGCCTGTGTCTCTTCAGCCATGGCAGTGGTGGTTGGTGCAAGGAGTTCCTGTGAGGGCATGTTTGCCGCGGCAACCGTGCCAACCCAGATGACGATAAGACATCCGATGAAAACTGCTGGAATAACAATAATCCTTCGCATTTACACCTGCCTTGTCAGAGATAGAATAAACGTTCTAATACTACCTCAATATTATAGCACAATCGTTCTATTACGCAAGTTTTTTTAAAAAAAAGAGAAATTTAAAAAATTATCCGGAAAACGCTTTGAAGCGTTCAATTGAGAAAAGGAATGCATTTCTGGAAAAAGGATGATTTGGATAGATGATTTGTGTAAATTCTTGATAGAATCAAAGTGTCTATGTCAATTAAGATATTTGTCAATCCCTCCCCAGCCCTTGCCGATTTGATTTCAACTGGAGAGGTTTCCATAGACGGCGTGGAAGTGACGCCGTTTCATTCTCCCCGCCAGGTCGAAGCGATGCGCAGGGCTTATCCTGGATTGCCTTTTCAGTTCCATGCTAGTAATACATTCAGGACCTTTTGGTCTGAATATCAACTGCAACGCTATCATGTCATCTGCCGTGAAAGCCGGTGGATTTCCATACATTTAGCCATCGCACCAGCCTGGGTGGTTTTACCCGCATTAAAATTTGGCATCAAACTGCGCGTGCCTTCCCCTGACAAATTGGTGAAGCGTCTGATCGTGAAAATCCAGCGGTTAAAGAAGAAAGCAGCCATACCTGTAATCTTGGAAAATATGCCAGCTTCAGCGGTGCTTGACAATCACTGTGAGACGGACCCACGTTTGATTCAAGAAGTGATAAATATGACGAGCTGTCAGATGCTGCTGGATTTGGCGCATGCCAGGGTTGCGGCTAATTTCCACGACATGCAGATTCAGGAGTATATAGAGGCACTCCCGTTAAGCGAAGTAAGGCAGCTTCACATTTCAGGTGTTCGCGAGAAAGAGGGAAATCTCATTGACGCGCACGAGACGCTTCAGGCGATTGATTATGACCTTCTGGCTTGGGTATTACCCCGCACAAAACCAGAAGTAGTTACGCTGGAATACTTTCTTGATGATAAGATTGCTTTAAGAGAAATGCTCAGCCGCGTCCGTCAGGTGATTGATTCTGTGTCCAACTGACATACTTGTCTCAAGGTTTTGATCATGTATTATCCATTGCTTATATTGGTTTCAATGACAGCCTGGGGCTTCTTGCACTCCTGGTTAGCCTCGTTGAGAACAAAACAAACTGCTAAGTATCTCTTCGGCGAACATATTAACCGCATTTACCGCATATTTTTTGTAGGGATTGCGATCCTGACGCTCTCCCCGATCTTAGCCATGCTGGTGTATTTACCCTCACGTTTGCTCTGGCGAATCCCGGTGCCCTGGATATATGGGACAATAATGGTACAACTTCTTGCGGTTGTGGGATTGATTGTCACCATCCTCAAGACGGATATATGGGCGTTTGTTGGTCTGCGGCAACTAAAACACCCGGAGGTGGAAGAAAAAAAGGATTTGATCGTCACCGGATTATACAAATTTGTCCGCCACCCCCTGTATTTGCTGGTGATCATTTTCTTATGGTTGATCCCCTATATGACAGATATCGTTTTAGCTTTTGTGATCGCAAGCACGGGCTATTTTATCTTTGGTTCCATCCCCGAAGAGCGCAAGATGCGTAAAATTTACGGTGACACTTACCGCCGTTACCAGCAAGATGTCCCACGGATTATCCCTTGGATCAAATATAAATAGTTTTCGATCAGCTAATCAACCGGTCTGAGGTCGAAGGGGACGCCGGCTTGCTCACCTGCTTCTTTAAGGGACTCGACTACTTCCACCATAAGCGGGATGCCTTCTTTCAGGTATTTCGCCTGCATTTCAAATTCTTTTTCACCGTGAATGAAAATGCGTTTTTGCCCGGGGAGTTTAGGCGTTGCTTTTAAGGACTGGATGTATTCATCCATGTCCGCCTTGAAGTAATCCAGTGGTCTGAAGTTCTCAATTTTAATCGCAGCGAAAAAGTGACCGACGTCAGCGCTGCGGTCATCGGCGGGATGTCCCACCCCTTTGCCGAAAGCTGCCCCTGCCAGCACCCCGGAAAGCAAGTCCACCAAGAGAGACAAGCCGTAGCCCTTATAACCGCGCAATTCCGCTGGGCCGCCTAAGGGAAAAAGCGCGCCGTTTTGGATCACATCGTTGGGATCACTGGTCAATTCACCGCTCGCATTGATTCCCCAACCCGTTGGGATGGGTTCACCGGCTTTCTGATAGACAGCGATTTTTCCAAGGGGGACAATGCTGGTTGCCATATCCAGCACATAGGGCTTTTCTTCACCAGCCGGGACGGCGACAGCAATGGGGTTCGTGCCGATGGCGCGATTGAGGCCATAAGTTGGTGCAACAAGCGGTTGGGAGTTCGTCAGGCTGACGCCGATCAGGTCTTCCTGGAGCGCCATCATGGCGTAGTATCCTGCGATCCCAAAGTGGTTGCTGTTGCGAACTGTGGTGATCGCAATGCCAGCCTGGTCAGCCATCTTAATGCAGCGGGACATGGCTCGATAGGCAACCACCTGGCCAAGCCCATTGCCGCCATCCAATGCAAGGGTGGCTGGACTCTCTTTGATGACTTTCATGGGGGAGTGTGGATCAATTTGCCGCCTGCGGAGACCGTCGCCGTAATAACTGTGTAGTCGGATGACGCCGTGAGAATTGATCCCGCGTAAATCTGCGGAGATGAGCACATCCGCTGCGATTTGCGCGTCAATTTCAGGTACGTCCAAAGCGGACAGAAATCGGACAACGTAGTTTTTCAGGTCTTCTGCTTTGAATGCGATGGTATTAAACATAATTACTCCCAGGAAGGTATTTTAATTTCTGGCGGTAATTATAATGCACTCAAGCATGTGGTCATGCAAGGTTTCAGCAGATCAATCTCTTGAGGGGGTTCCATGTTAAAGGCTGCGTGCTATAATTACTGCAAATTGAGGAGAAGATAAATGAAAAAGCCAAAAGTGATCGCTCACCGCGGCGCAAGCGCGGATGCACCTGAAAATACCCTGGCAGCATTTCAATTAGCGCTGGATGTTAGCGCTGATGGCATTGAGCTGGATGTGATGCTGTCCAAGGATAAACAGCTCGTTGTTATTCACGATGATACGATTGACCGCACGACCAATGGTTCTGGGCGTGTGAGTGATATGACATTGGAAGAACTTCAGTCTTTTGACGCAGGTGACGGTCAGAAAATCCCGAGTCTGAAGGAAGTATTCGATCAATTTGGCAGTAAATTCTTGATCAATATCGAATTAAAGAATTACAGTTCCATATTCGACTCATTGCCTCTGAAAGTTGCCAGCCTGGTCAAAGAACATGGTGTATCCGAGTCTGTATTAATCTCTTCTTTTAATCCTTTTAATCTCCCTCGGTTTGGACGAAGGCTGCCTGATGTGACATTGGGTCTGATTACACAGCCTGGACAAGCAAGACATTGGATATGGCGTTTGTTTCGATATGATGCCCTGCATCCGCATTTTAGCGATGTGGATGAAGTCCTTGTCGCTGCAGTGCATGCCAGCAACCGCCAGATCAATACCTGGACGCCTGATGACCCCGATGAGATCCGTTGGTTGGCATCCCTGGGTGTTGATAGTGTGATTACGAATGTTCCGAAATTAGCAAGGGAAGTCCTGGAGTCCTGATTGTGACGTTTCGTAAAGCGTTTTGGAATTTACTCTTTGTCATATTTCTTCTCTTCGGAGTGGGAATCGAGCCGGCTTCTGCCGACGATATGTCTGATGCTGAAACCCTGCTTCAATCGATGACTCCGGAGGAAAAGGTTGGTCAGCTTTTCCTGGTGACCTTTGAGGGGACATCAGTTGAAGAGGATACGGAAATTTACGAGCTTATTACCCAGCATCACATCGGGGGTGTGGTGCTTCTGGCGGAAAACAATAACTTTGCTTCCGAGGATGTTCTCTCTCAAACGCAGGCATTGATCAACGCCCTTCAAAGCCTGGAATGGGCTGATTCGACAGAAAAACCTGGAACAGATGATACAGGGGGCACCTATATTCCCTTGTTTATTGGCATTCCACAAATGGGAAACGGCTTCTCCGGAGATGAAATTCTTTCGGGGTTGACCCAACTGCCATCTCAGATGTCGATTGGTGCCGCCTGGGATATTGATCTTGCCACCCAAGTCGGCGAAGTGTTGGGGAGCGAGTTAAGCACACTGGGGTTCAATCTTTATCTTGGGCCGAATCTGGACGTTCTCGAAACGGAAAACAGCGAAGCAGCCAGTTATCTGGGCGTCAATACCTATGGCGGCGATCCATTCTGGGTGGGCGAGATGGGAAAAGCCTTTATCAATGGTCTCCACACCGGCAGCACCAATCGGATGATTGTGGTTGCTCAAAATTTCCCTGGTACAGGGTATTCTGATCGATCCCCGGAAGATGAGGTTGCTACCGTACGAAAATCACTGGAACAACTCAAGCAAATTGAATTGGCTCCATATTTCACCGTCACGACACCGGAAAAAAACGATCCCGGGCGTGTGGACGGTTTAATGGTCTCCCACATTCGATATCAAGGTTTTCAGGGGAATATCCGTGCGACCACCAAGCCAATCAGTTTTGATTCGAACGCTTTTCAGCAGATTATGTCCCTTTCTCAATTCGAGACCTGGCGCGAAAATGGGGGTTTGATTATCAGTGATAATCTCGGGAGCGGTGCGGTGCGTCGTTTCTTTGATCCGAACAATGAGAACTTCGATGCCATACAAGTTGCTCGGAGCGCTTTTCTCGCTGGGAATGACATCCTTTATGTCAATGACTTCACAGCTACCAGTGATCCAGATGCTTATACAACCCTGAAAAGAACGTTAGCCTTTTTTGTTCAAAAATATCGTGAGGATTCAGCTTTTGCCCAACGTGTTGACAATTCAGTCCTCAGGGTTTTGAACGTGAAGATGGGATTATATGAAGATTTTGGATATGAAGCGGTTATGACAGGGCCATCTGACCTTGATTCACTGGGTAAATCTAGTCAGGTTTCTTTTGATGTGGCGCAAAATGCCGTCACGCTGATCGATCCTACAGCGCTTGAATTGGATACAATTTTACCTTCGCCGCCGCTTAGCTATGAGACCATTGTGATTTTTACGGATGTCCGAACGGTGACTCAATGCAGTGATTGCCCACCCATCAACACCATCGGTACCAACGCATTGGCATCGGCGCTGATTAATTTATATGGTATCCAAGCCAGCGGTCAGATCATGCAACGCAATCTATACTCGTATACCTTTTCACAACTTGTAGAATACCTGGATAATGTTGAAAATGGTTCAGGGGAATATCTCTCGGCGAACCTCAATTTTGCGGATTGGGTGATTTTCAATACACTTGATGTGAATCCGGATTATCCAGCTTCCAATGCGCTCCAAAGGGTATTGACGGAGCGCCCAGACCTTCTCACGGATAAGCATGTGATTGTCTTTGCAATGGATGCCCCTCTGTATTTGGATGCAACGAATATTTCCAAAGTAACGGCATATTATGCCCTGTATAGCAAGGTGCCTGAATTTATTGATGTGGCTGCACGCGTTCTTATGCAGGAGATTGAATCGCCAGGGGCGCTGCCCGTTTCATTGAGCGCAGTTGGATATGACTTAATTTCCATGACTGCGCCGGATCCAAACCAGGTCATCGGATTAAATCTTGTTTTACCAGAGGAGAATGGAGAAGAAGCAGCAGAAGAAGATGAGGAAACCCCGCAAGAAACGCCTTCGGTGACACAGACGCCGGAACCCACCCTCATCCCGAGTTTCACTGTGGGCGACACCATTACAATCCGAACAGACCCTATTTACGATCATAACCACAATAGGGTTCCAGACGGCACGATTGTCCGATTTAATTTTAGAATATCTGGTGAGCCTGGGATTACCCAGCAGTTTGATACAACGACAACTGGTGGTGTGGCGTACTTCAATTACCGCATTGGAGCAGCCGGAGGGCTTGAAGTCAGCGCGACCAGTGAGCCGGCAACCCAATCCGAGATCCTTCAAATTAATATCGAGCCGGACGGCAGCGCTGCCGTTATTGCAATTTCTCCTACGCCTTTGGTCTCTTCCACACCCACGGATACGCCGACGGCAACTGCGACGGAGGAATTATCACCAACCGGCACGCCTACCCCCAATCATGACGGCTTCCCAACATTAGGAGAGTGGGCTTTGGGCGTGATTGTGATGGGAATTGGGGGCGGTTTGGCATTTCTAATTGGACAGCTTTGGTGGGGTTCCTTGCAATGGGGGCTTCGTTCTGGTCTGTGTACCCTGATTGGCGGGTTGTTGACTTACACATATCTTAATTTGGGAATTGGCGGAACAAAATATTGGATGGAGAAATCCGGCGCTGTCTTTGTCGCTGAGATGATTGTGGTTGGTCTGTTGATTGGATGGATTGCGGCATTGATCTGGTGGATGCGCACAGAGGGGCGATATCCATCCAGAAAACGAAAATAAACTCGGGATGTTGTTTAAAATTTGTTGTTATTTCCTGAGATTAAAAATTTCGAATTAAGGTCAGCAGGAAACTGATGACCATCAGGCTGCCCGCCAGGATCAATAAGATTCTTTCAGACTTTTGAATGATCCTCGGAATAATCTGACTGCCGCGATAGGGTTTGGTAATGGGAGCATCTTCAACGAACAACGCTTTTATAAAAGCATCAATATCTTTGGGACGATCTTCCGGATGTAATTGGAGCGCCCAGTGAACGGCGCGTTCGGTTCGTGTGCTCACATAGGGATTGATCTCTCGGACGCGGGGCAGACTTCCTGGATTGAGAAACCTATTGCGAACATTAACGGGAGGTTCATTAGTAAGAAGGTGATAAAGTGTTCCGCCAAAGGCATAAATATCGCTGCGCGCATCGGTATGACCGGAATCGCCGCCGTATTGTTCCAATGGCGTATAAAGCGCCGTTCCCTGGCCCTGAAGAACCGTGATGGTGATTTCGCCGGGCGCCAGCATTTTTACCAACCCAAAGTCAACCAGCTTGACCAAACCATTGGGGGTGAGCTTGAGGTTGCCGGGTTTGATGTCACGATGCAGGATGGACGGCTCTTGTGTATGGAGAAACTTCAGCGCGTCTGCAAGCTGGTTAGCCCAATCTAGGATATCTTCTTCTGGTAAGAAGGTATCTTTTTGCTGGGCTTCCATCATCAACTGACGGAGGTCCTTCCCGGGCACAAAATCCATTACCAGGTAATCCCGATCACGGATCGAGAAAAAGTCAGAGACTTTCGGCAGGTTAGGGTGATCCAGGCGCGCCAAGACCGTTGCTTCCCGTTGGAATTGATTCCTGGCTTCCTGCAGCATTTCTTCTGGCAAGGAGCGTTCATACTCCACCTCTTTAACAGCGCAGAGGCGTCCTTCCAGGCGCAGATCTTCAGCCAGGTAGATACACCCCATGCCACCTTGACCGATTATTTTCTGAACCTGATACCGATTACGTAACACCGTACCAGCCTGCATTGGGACTGGCATTGTATCAAACCTCAAACATTCTCTTTCTAACCTGTGTTGAAAAGGTCATTTTATATTGATTAACAGTCTTTTTTCTCGGCGTATGACCGTTTTCAGGCAAATGGATGTGAGATTTTGAAGATACTCAAAATCTCATTTCCAATTTGTCGGACATTAACGCCCTAATTTTACCAGAGATGAGGTTGATGAGTCTAATTTGTTTTCTGGCATCAAACAAACTTTTTATGCCTGTTGGTCAATCACCGTCGAACGTGGTAAACTTGATGGGCATTAAAAGGAATCTGGAAAGTAAAATGATGCGAGTAATTTATCCCTTTACAGCGATTGTCGGACAGCACCGCATGCGGCGGGCATTGATACTCAATGCAATCGACACGCGCATTGGCGGGGTGCTGATCCGCGGCGAACGCGGCACGGCAAAGTCCACAGCAGCGCGTGCACTGGCTGCGCTTTTACCCCCTGTTCAGGTGGTGAAGAGCTGCCGCTTTGGCTGCGACCCAGATAAACCCATCACCTGGTGCACAGAATGCCGTGAACGCTTTGAGTCCGATGAGGAATTGGCTGTAGAGTCCAGACGAACGCCTTTTGTCAACCTGCCTGTGTCCGCGACGGAAGATCGGGTGGTTGGCACGTTGGATATTGAAAAAGCTATTCAGAAAGGCGAGCGGCACTTTGAGCCGGGCGTTCTGGCGGCTGCCAACCGGGGGTTACTCTACATTGATGAGGTCAACCTGCTGGATGATCATGTGGTGGATGTCCTGCTGGACTCGGCTGCCATGGGGATGAATATCGTTGAGCGGGAGGGGATTTCCTTTTCGCATCCAGCTCGCTTCATTTTGGTTGGCACGATGAACCCCGAAGAGGGCGATCTGCGTCCCCAGCTATTAGACCGGTTTGCCCTGTCCGTTGACATTCATGGCATTTTGGAGCCGCGCCAGCGCGTGCAGATCATGGAACGCAACCTGGCTTTTGAGTCGGATCCGGAAGCTTTCCGCGAGGAATGGCTGCCCAAGGAGCATGAGCTATCTGAGAAGATCGCCCAAGCTCGAAAATTGGTCGATCGTGTGCGCTATACCACCCGTGACCTGCTGGTGATTGCCGACCTGACGGCAAAGATGCAGGTTGACGGTCACCGGGCTGACCTGGTGATCCTCAAAGCTGCCCGGGCGCATGCTGCCTTTGAAGGGCGTGAGGCGATCAACCCCCGTGATATTGCTCTGGCTGCGGAGCTGGCACTCCCGCATCGGGTTAAAGCCGGTCCATTCCGGCAGTCTGAGATGGGTGTCACCCAGCTGCAAGAGCATATTGAGCAGCTCAAAGGTGCAGTCTCGCCGGGGTCTCCAGAGGAAACCGAGGGAGAGACTTCCGAAGAGGAATCGGCTCAAAAAAAAAAGCCCATCTCCCCCCATCTCGAGATTAGCCACGAACCCCCTGGATCCGAGCCCGTAGAGCCAACCCGCCAGGATGTCTTTCAGGATGCCACCGCGCATTGGTGGGAAGGCGGCAAGACGGTTGAACCGGGCGACACCTTTGAACCGCGCCGGTTGGATACGCCCCTTGATGACATGATGCGAAAACACAGCGGACGCCGTTCGCAAACCCAAACAGACCGCAAACGCGGGCGGTATGTTCAATCGCGCGCTGCCAACGGCAGCGCGGAAGACTTGGCGTTTGACGCCACATTACGAGCGGCTGCGCCATTTCAGAAAGCCAGGGAGGACATGCGCGAAGATGTCGCTTTTGCCGTGCGACCTGAGGACTATCAGCGCAAAGTCCGCGTCAGGCGTGCATCCAACTTAATTCTGTTCTTAGTGGATGCTTCCTGGTCGATGGCTGTCGCTGAACGCATGGCAGCCACCAAAGGCGCCATCCTTTCTTTATTGACGGATGCCTATCAACGGCGCGACCGTGTGGGGCTGATCGTGTTTCAAAAAGACCGCGCCACCCTCATTCTTCCGCCGACCAACTCCGTCTTACTGGCGCAGCGCGCCCTGGCGGATATCCCGGTTGGGGGCAAGACGCCCCTCAGCGCCGGGTTGAACATGGCTTATCAGGTCTTGAAGCGGGAAAAGATACTGCATCCGGATGTCTTGCCCTTGTTGATCGTTCTGACGGATGGCGCGGGAAACGTTGCGATGGGAAGCGGTTCACCGCAGAGGGAAGCTCACCAGGCGGCAGAACAAATTGCCAGTGAAGAGGTGCGTTCGGTTGTGATCAATATGGAACATGAAGCCTTCGACCAGGGATTAGCGGAAGACCTTGCTGCCCACCTAGACGCCCCCTGCTACACCCTGGCGGATTTGCGCAGTGAGACTCTGTACCGGGCGGTGCGGCAGGAAATTCACTTTGGACCGGGCAGCGGCGCGCAAGGCAGCGATAAGGCAGAGGATCAGTAGGTGATAATCAGGTACATACTTTTCTTCCCTTTTTACTTTAACCTGGCAGGATAATTTATTTATTACGACTGTCGATTGGAAATGTTATTGTAGAATAGATTCATTCTATCACCCATGGCGCTGCCATGGGTCAGTTTTTAAGAGGGGTGCGTTTTTTGGTGATTATTCCGCTTGTACCACTTTGATATCGGGGAAGAATTGGCGCAAGGTGCCGGCGACCCAGCCCTGCAAAGTGTCTTCTGAAAGGGGACAGTCCTCACAGGCACCGCCTAGCCTGACAAACACATGATCCCCGTCAATCCGCACCAGTTCT
>Ga0307430_1002677_pt1 | contig 11560 bp, 10 predicted proteins | sample SalMarWE160130MG_FD_202159 | JGI IMG/M metagenome (GOLD analysis project Ga0307430, IMG submission 202159) | Salt marsh sediment microbial communities from the Plum Island Ecosystem LTER, Massachusetts, United States - WE1603-130 | ecosystem: Environmental > Aquatic > Marine > Intertidal zone >... | reverse complement strand
AGCACCGCCGTCTATTAAATTAATTATCTTCGTTCCCTTCCTTAGGTACAGTACACCTACACCATTAGGACCATAAAATTTATGTCCGGACATCGATAACATATCTACTCCTAAATCATTTACATCTATAGGAATATGACCGGCAGTTTGTACTGAATCAGTGTGAAAATATACTCCTGCATCTTTGACTATTTTTCCTATTTCTTTAATCGGTTCAATAGTGCCTATCTCATTATTAGCATGCATAATGGTTACCAGTATCGTTTTATCGGTAATCGCTTTTTTAACTTCCTCCGGGTCCACAAAACCATATTTATCAACCGATAAATAAGTAACCTTAAACCCCTGTTTCTCTAAAAACTGACAGGAATGCAGTACCGCATGATGCTCTATCTTCGAAGTAATAATATGATTCCCTTTTTTTTGGTTAGCCCAGGCTATTCCTTTTATGGCATAATTGTCTGCTTCAGTTCCTCCGGCAGTAAAAATAATTTCTGCAGGATTTGCACCGATTAAATGGGCTACCTTTCCTCTGGCTTCTTCTACTGCTTCTCTTGCTTCCTGTCCAAAGGAGTGAATGCTATTAGGATTCCCATATTTTAAAGTGAAATAGGGCTCCATTGCCTTAACTACTTCTACATCCGTAGAGGTGGTTGCTGCATGATCCATATAAATTCTTTTCATAAAAACACTTCCCCTTTTTATGTCTTTTGTGCCTTCCTAAATAACAACGTGAAAAAATTATATTATATATGAGTTATTTTGTCAACTTTAGTATTTCTCATTTTGTTTATTGCTTCAAAACTATCTCTTTGGCATCTTCTTTTACAATTCGTTCTATAAATTCTTTAATTGTGCCCTCTCTGTCTTTGTATTATTTCCGTTTACTGTGGGTACGATGCACCGTTCCCCATATTATACTTTACTGTTTTTTTTAACGAGATGCAATTCACGGGTTATCAGGGCGTATGCAATACGCCCCTACATCTTTTTATTTCTATTTTACGCAATACGCGATACTGTTTTACTAATTTAAATAAACTTAACAATCCGTCCTAAAATAAATCCTAATAATATTCCAACGAGAAAAACACTAGTTAAAAGTTTGGCGTTAGTTACCTCTTTAACTCCTCTAATTCTGATAAAGGTTAAAGTCACCAGGTACGCTATCCCATTTATAGTAATAAAAAAGGGCCAGACTATTACTTTGGCTACAATCGGCCCTATATAGGGAATTGATTGAAGGATAAATATAGCTTGAGAAAAGACCTGCCTGGCTACCTCCATAAAAATTCCCAATAAAGCTACAATAGCCGTAGTCAATATTTTATCTACACCTAAATAAGTCAGCACATAAAAAACCGATATCATTATTAATATGGTTACGGTAATTTCCAAATCTTCCTTAAACTTCGGCTTCTTCATTTTAGGTTTAAAATCTTTGCTCAATTTTTAAAATCCTTTGTAATTTTATATATAAATTTAGATATTGTGAATATCGCTTCCGGTTAGGATTTATCGCTTTCTGTAGATTTCTCAGCAGCTTCTTCTCTCTTTTCTTCTTTTCTCTCTTTAATAGAGCTAATACCTATTATTATTGCAAATATTCCACCAATTAACAAAATAAAAGGCACTAAAGCTGCTAAAGCTTTTAGAAATAATAACCACCATTCAATTAATCCTAATATCCCTAAAATTACGGCTGCTATTCCTCCCAAAATAATCCACATATTAATTTACACCTCCTTAATAAATAAATTTGAAAATTTATTCCTACTTATAGCACCTTAATAAATTATAATATAAAAACCAATGAATTGAAAAATATTTTTAATCTCGCTTTCTCTTTATAATTTTTCTTTTCTAATGTAATTTATGATTATTAAAATAAATCCTCTATTTTTTATTATTTAATTGGAAGTTTTCACTATCACCTGATAGCGAAAGAATTAAATTCTCCTATATATTTTCCCCATTCTATGTCTATTTTTTCTACAATTGCACTTCCCGGTCCCTGATAACACCAGCTTATTAGCTTTTTTACTTTTTCTTCCTCCCCTTCCACAACTATCTCTACTTTACTATCCCAACAATTCCTAACCCACCCCATTATTTCACAACTTTGGGCAATATCCTGGGTATAATATCGAAAAGCTACTCCCTGGACTCTACCTGAAATTAAAAGATGCGCCCTTACCATTTTTGTATTTTTTTTCTTATTTTTTATCTCTTCTTCTTTCATATATTTCCTATCTTTTCTCTTCTTCACTATATACTATATACTCGATACTAATTTCCTATCCCCATTTTACTCCAAAACGAAAAAATTAAAAAGAATTAATCCGATTTTAATTTTTCTATCTTATTTTTTTCTGTATTTTTCTTTTTTTCACACTCCACACTATAACACTCGATACTCAATGCTTTCTTATTTTTATCTTTATAAATAAAGAAGAATAATATATAATAAATTTGTGCCGATTAGAAAGCAATATAATAATATAACGAGGTGAAGAGTAATTTTACACTTAATCTTATTTCTTCTGACTATAGTTTCTTGTTTTTTTGTAGGTGGTATCTGGTATGCCCTATTTTTAATCACTATTCTACTTACTCACGAATTAGGACATTTCTTTGTTAGTAGAAGATATGGGGTAGATGTCACTCTTCCCTTTTTTATCCCCTTCCCTCTATCTCCTTTTGGTACTTTAGGGGCAGTTATCAAAATGAAAGGAACTATGCCCAACCGTCAAGCTTTATTTGACATCGGGATAGCCGGACCTTTTGTAGGTTTGGTCCTCACTATTCCCACTATAATAATCGGGCTTAAATTATCAGAAGTAGCAGTAATTTCAGAAATCGAGGGGCCGATTATTCCTCTGGGAAGTTCTATCTTGTTCTCATTTATAGAAAAAATAATGTTTGGTCATCTTCCCGAAGGCCAGGATATAATACTACATCCTATAGCTTATGCGGGCTGGGTAGGATTGTTCGTAACTGCCTTAAATCTCCTTCCTGTTGGACAGTTAGACGGCGGGCATATAATTTATTCCTTGTTTGGTAAAAATAGCAAAATTGCTTACTATATAACCTTGGGTATTTTAGGCCTTATCTGTATATTTGTTAATCCGGCGTGGTCCTTATTATTTATCTTACTTCTTATATTTGGATTTAATCACCCTCCACCATTAGATGATTTCACCTCATTAGATAAAAGAAGAAAAATATTGGGAATCTGCGCTTTAATTTTCTGTGTCTTATCTTTTACTCCCGTACCTTTTCAAATGTAGTATTTAAGTAAGTTAACTTACTTAAATAATCATCTAAGACTAATTAATTTTGATTTTTGAAAAAAATTTAAAATATTTTCAAAAAAAAGAAGGATTTTTTAAATTTATGTCGTATATATAGTAATTAGATAATGTGATTGTTTTTATTTTTATTAACTATACTTATTTTTTATCTAATAGACAGTCTATTCTACTTGCAAATTTCACTCTATTATAACAAAAAGGCAGGTGATGCTACTGAAAAATATGGTAAAATACTTATCTTAGGAATCTTACGAAATATTATATATTTATTAATTCATTGAAAATTTATTGAAATTTTCCAAAAAAACGAAAAAAACAAGGAGGTTTTTTTAATGGAAATCAAGGCAAGAGGAAATTGGGCAACGAGAATCGGTTTTATAGCCGCAGCTTCCGGTTCAGCCATAGGACTGGGAAATATCTGGAAATTCCCTTATATCACCGGAATGTATGGTGGTGCAGCATTTGTAATTGTTTATTTACTTTTTGTTATTTTAGTTTGTATACCGGTAATGAATTCAGAATTATTGCTAGGTCGTCTAACCGGTAAAAATCCCGTTGGGGCATTTAAAGAATTAGTACCTAAAAGCTCCTGGTGGCTTGTGGGAGCTATGGGGATATTAGCCGGATTTATCATCCTTTCTTTTTATTCAGTTATCGGCGGATGGGCGATATCCTATATCTTTAAATCGGGGGCTTACATGGCAGCCGGTGGTGAAAATGCAGGAGCTGTTTTTGGTGGCTTTATTACTTCTCCTATTGCTCCACTTGTCTGGCATGCTATATTCATGGCCATATGTATAGGAATTGTTATGGCTGGTATTGAAAAAGGTATTGAAAAATACTCAAAAATATTAATGCCCGCTTTAGTCGTATTGTTGCTCATTTTAATCGTACGTTCATTAACCCTCCCCGGAGCTAATGCAGGTTTATCTTTCTACCTTAAACCAGATTTCAGCAAATTAACCGCAGAGGGTATCTTGGCTGCTTTAGGGCAGGCTTTCTTCTCACTGAGTTTGGGTATGGGTTGTATGATTACTTATGGAAGTTATCTGAAAAAAGATTCCAATATTCCTACCGACTCTTATTGGATTTCCGGAGCTGATACAGTTATTGCTTTCCTGGCCGGTCTTATGATTTTCCCGGCAGTATTTGCTTTCGGATTAGAACCGGGTGCTGGACCAGGATTAACCTTCATAACTGTTCCTGCTGTATTCGCATCCATGGGAGCTATCGGTCACTTCTTCGGAATAATCTTCTTCATATTACTGACCTTTGCTGCAGTTACCTCCGCAATCTCACTTCTCGAGGTTGTCTGTGCTTACTTCATCGACGAAAAAAAATGGGCGCGTAAGAAAGCCACCGTTATTATGGGTATCATTATTTTCCTGTTAGGTGTTCCATGTTCCCTGGGTTTAGGCATATGGTCAAATATAAAGATTATTGGCGGAAGAGATATTTTAGACTCACTTGATTTCGTCGCATCAAATATATTTCTACCTTTAGGTGGTTTCTTACTCCTTATCTTCATCGGTTGGGTTTGGGGAACCGATAAAGCAATCAAAGCAGGAAACGAAGGTTCAAAAGGCCCTATTACTTTAGGCGCCGGTTATGCCTTCCTGGTTAAGTACGTTGCTCCTGTTGCTCTTTTCATAGTATTCCTTATGAAAATAGGAATTATTAAATAATTCTATTGTATTAAACCAAATGAATTATTTTAAAAATTGCCAGCCTCTTTTAAAAGAGACTGGCAATTTTTTTGTATAACTAAATAATGTTTATTTTCTGTTTTATTTAATCTTCTAAATTTCCCTTAATATCAAAAGGCATATTAAGTTTGAACTCCCAAAGTACCTGCCCTATTTTATCTTTAGTTTCCTGCAATACTTCTTCTGCGGTTTTTTCTAAATAAGTTATTTCCGAATCATCTAAGGATATTATTTTGCTATTCCGAATAAGTAGTGTGGATTTACCTCCCTCTACATAAACATTTATCTCATAAGGAACCAAATCGATACTAAGAAATCTATCCAGATTTTGACTGGTTTCAATAATTTTAAGATAAATTCCCTCTCCCTTAGGAAAAGTTAAAGTTAACACAGGAATATCATCAATACAAATAACACCCGTATAAAAAGAATCTTTTAATATATATTTAGAGCTCACTTTAAGATAATCGGTGGTAGCCCGCCTATCGATATCTATTCCTCTTTCTTTTAATTTATCTTTCACATAATTAATCCTATTTTCAGTTTCAGGATGAGTTTGAAATATCCCCAAATGTAATTTAGGTTTAAACATTTCCCGGGTGTATAATCTTTCCAAAAAAGTTAAAAAACCTACCGGATTATATCGTGTCTTAATTAGGAGATCCAAGGCAGTTAAATCCGCCTCTTCTTCGTACTCCCGGCTGTATTGATTAAGAAAGGTTATAGTAGTGAATTTTCCCAAAATAGCAACATCGGGTTCTCCGGTCAGAAGAACCCCTAAAATAGTCAGCAAAGTAAATTTAGTATTGTCTCTGGTTTGCTTTAAAGCATGATTGTGGATTACGTGGGCAATTTCGTGAGCCAAAATACCGGCAAGTTCATCATCTGACTGAATATAATCAAAAAGATCATAAGTCACATAAATATATCCACCGGGAATAGAAAAAGCATTAGGTCCATCCTCTTTTAATATCCTAAAGTGAAATTGCATCTCTCTCATCTCAGAAACTTTAGCTAATTTATTACCAATCTCAGTAATTAATGAATTTTGATTTAAATCTTCAACCACTTCATATTTTTTCTCAATATCTTCAGATAGTTTCTTCCCTAATTTCTGCTCTTTGTTTAAGTCTCTTTCTGCAGCAAACAAATTAAAGCTTACCAATAAAAAAGCTATTAAAAGAAAAACTATCACGAAAACTAATTTATTTATCAATTTTCTATTTTTTCTCATTTTTTAACAAATTCTTGAAAATGCTCCAAAGCAAAATTCAGAGAATCTTCAATCCCCTCTGCCCTTTTCCCTCCGGCTTGAGCAATATTGGGTGCTCCGCCTCCTCGGCCTTCGATAAATTTCCCCGCTTCTCTAATTAATCTATTCATATCATATTTCAAAGCCCTGGAGCAGGCAAACAATATCTTAGCCCCTTCTCCCTCTTCTTTACCCTTAATTCCAGCTAATACAACTACACTGTCATCCAGATTAATCATCTTCTGCACTAATCCCATTACTTCTTGAAAATTTTTCTCTTCAAACACTTTCTTTATAATCTTTATTCCATCATCTACCAAAGAGGATTCATTGATTAAATTTCTTGCTTCATATTCCTGTAATTTTTCTTTAAATTCTTTTAATTCCTTTCTAATTTCTTTTTGCTCCTCAAGCATCCTATCTATCGCTTCCCCCAGTTCGGAATCCTTGATGGTTAATTTATTGGAAATATTCTTTATCAATTCATTCTTCCAGAAATAATCTCCCCAGGTACGCCAGCCACAGATAAACTCCAGACGAATTTTTTCTCCTCTCTTTTCCCATTTAGTAATTTTAATCAACCCCACTTCCCCGGTTGTCCGACAGTGAGTTCCTCCACAGGCAGAAAGGTCGAAATTTTCCACTTCGATTATTCTTATCTTCCCTTTTCTATCCGGCATCTTCCTTAAATTTAATCTCTTTAACTCCTCTTCTCCCTCCAAAAAATAGCATTTTACAGGTCTATTATTAAAGATAATTTCATTGGCACATTCCTCTGTTTTTTTGGCTTCCTCTTCAGTTAGCTTTTCTTTTGCAATATCCAGAGTACAAACATTTTCTCCCAGATGAAAAGATACGGTTTCAGCACCATATATCTCTATTAAAGCCCCGGACAAAATATGCTGCCCCAGATGTTGTTGCATATGATCAAATCTTCTCTCCCAATCTATCTTTCCAATCACTTCGGAATTTATTTCTTCTTTTAGCTCTTCTTTTAAAATATGAATTATCTCATCGCCCTCTTCTACAACTTCAACAACTGGAACATCCTGGATAACTCCAACATCATAGGGTTGGCCTCCGGAGGTAGGATAAAAAGCGGTTTCATCCAGGACAACCGCCGGCTGGTTATCTATTTTTATTTTCTTTAAAACTTTAGCTTTAAATTCTTTTAAATAAGAATCTTGATAATATAATCTTTTCGTCAAGGCATTTCCTCCTTTTTCTAAAATTAGTATCTTGCATCTCGCATAGATACAGTAACAAGTAATATGTAATGAGTAACAAGATTAAATTCTTGAAATTATAAAAACAGATATTTAATACAGGTTACTTACCACATGTACACATTATATCACTTGTTACCTGGTTGGATGGTTAAAAAAATATAAGAAAAAAACCAGGAACCGGAATAAAAAAGTTTATATTAACCTTTTAAAATATTTATATAGTTCTATTGTTTTTTATTATAATACAAAAAGCTAATCTAAACAAAAAAAGAGTCTTGAATTGTACGCAATACAAACACAAGACTCTTTTTATTTATATCAAATATAATAGGTTATATCAAGACCATTCTATCTTCTATATACTTATCTTTTCGATTGCCTAATATTGAAAACTGTCTTACTAAATCATCCACATTAATCTTTTCTCTTTCTTCTCCTTGAATATCAAAAATATTATGTCCTCTATCCATCATTATCGTTCGATTACCCACTTCCAGAGCTTGTTTCATATTGTGGGTAACCATTAAAGTGATTAAGTCTCCCTGTCGCTCCATAACTAAATCTTGCGTCAATTTCAAAATTTTTTTACTGCTTTCCGGATCCAAAGCTGCGGTATGTTCATCTAAAAGTAAAACCTTGGGTTTAAACATGGTAGCCATCAACATGGTCATTGCCTGCCGTTGCCCTCCGGAAAGCAAGCCCACCTTTTTTGAGATATTATCTTCCAGTCCTAAACTTAATTCACTTAGTTTTTCCCGAAAGAAATTGCGTAAATTTTTATTAATCCCCAAGCGTAACCCTCTTTTTTCTCTTTTTAAAGATAAAGATAAATTTTCTTCAACAGTCATATAAGGAGCAGTACCTAAAAGAGGATTTTGAAAAACCCTTCCAATCCAACGAGCTCTTTGATATTCAGGTTGATTATTAATCAGCTCTCCTGGTAACCTTATTTCCCCTTTATCTTGCTGTAGAGTTCCAGCAATTAAGTTTAATAATGTTGACTTGCCCGCACCATTACTGCCGATAATCGTAACAAAATCACCTTTTTTAATCCGCAAGTCAAAATTATCCAAAGCCAGAGTTTCATGAGGACTATTTTTAGCAAAATATTTAGTCAATCCTTTAATTATCAGCATAGATTAAACTTCCTTTCCATTATTGTTTTGAAGATCTTTTCTTCCTAAATTAAATCTATCTGCAAAATTAAGTTTACCTTTAATAAAAGATACGCTTAAGGCTATTATTACTAGTAAAACAGAAATCAATTTTAAATCTCCCGGCTTAAACCCAAGACTATACCCATAACGTAAAGCAATTATCATAATTAAGCGATAAACCAAAGAACCCACTAAAACGGCAATTGTTCTCCAGAAAATAGTAGGAATTTTTATAATACTGATACCAATTATTACACAAGCCAATCCAGCAACTATTGTACCTAAACCCATATTAACATCAGCAAATCCGGAATACTGAGCAAAAAGTGCTCCTGACAAACTTACTAAAGCATTAGAAATGCAAAGACCCATAAGTTTCGTTAAATCTGTATTAACTCCCAGGCTCTTAATCATCTGTTCATTATCTCCGGTAGCAATGATGGTAAGACCTATTTCTGTAGATAAGAAATAATCCATAAGAAATTTTAGTATGACAACCAGAAATAGGAAAAAGAAAGGAATCAGATAATCCATCGATAAATTAGGAAAATAGTTTTTTATTTCTCCTAATAAAGTAATTTTTCCCAATAGGGGAATGTTTGGTCTTCCCATAATTCTTAAATTTACCGAATATAATAATGTCATGGTTAAAATTCCTGATAAAAGATTAGTCAGTTTTAATTTGGTATGTAATAATCCGGTAATTAATCCGGCAAGGGAACCCGCTATCATGGCTAAAAATGTACCCCATAATGGGTCCCCTCCCGAAAAAATGACCTTGGCAGCTACTGCAGCACCCAAAGGAAAACTACCTTCAACTGTTAAATCGGGAAAATCCAATATCTTGTAAGTAATAAATACTCCCAAGACCATGATTCCAAAAACTAATCCCTGTTCTAACGCATGAAGAAAAAGACTTATCGACATATTATCTGATCCTTTCTTTTAATAAGGGATTATTCACCCTGCACTTTACCATCTTTTATAATTTTATCCGCTGCTTTTACAATTTCATCACTGACAGAAAGCCCGATGATTTTTGCAGCATCCAGATTCACCACAAATTGTAAATCATTAGGGTCAGTGATAGTCTGAATGGGAATATCAGAAGGTTTAGCACCCTTAATAATCTTTAGAGCTATCTCTCCGGACTTCTTACCTAAAGAAAAATAATCAATGCCATAAGAAGCCAAAGCTCCTCTATCAACCGAGCTCGGATCAGCAACAATCAAAGCAATCTTCTGTCGATTACATACATTGATTACAGATTCCAAGGCTGATACTACTGTATTATCTGTGACGATATATATAGCTTCTACCCTTCCCGCCAAAGATTGAGCTGCCATTAAAACTTCACTGGAATTGCTTACTGTCACTTCTATCAGATTAAGACCAAGTTCTTTACAAGTCTCCTTTGCTACTTCAATCTGTACAACAGAATTTGCTTCACCGGCATTATAGATAGTTCCTACATTTTTAGCTGCAGGTAAAAATTGAGGAATGAGTTCTACCTGCTGCTTGTTTGGTGCTGCATCGCTCATTCCGGTAAGGTTATTCCCAGAGCTTTCCCAGCTTTCCGCCAAGCTTGCTGCTACCGGATCGGTCACTGCATTAATCACTATAGGAATTTCCTTATTAACTTGTAAAGCTGCCTGAGCAGTAGGTGTAGCAATGGCCACAATTAAATCTACTTTATCATCTTTAAATTTCTGAGCGATAGAAATAGCATTGGTAAAATCTCCCTGAGCATTTTGTAAATCATAGACTACATCTTCGCCTTCCTTAAATCCTGCTTCTTCTAAAGCAGCTATAAAGCCGTCACGGGCAGCATCTAAAGCAGGATGTTCTACAATCTGAGTTATGCCAATTACCAAAGGTTGAGCCGCGGCTAATAATGATACCCCTCCGACAATCATAAGTGCTATCGCCAATAATAAAATTGACATAGTTTTAATTAAATTTAATTTCATCTTTTTCATAATTTTTTCTCCTTTTTATTTTTATAATTTTTAAATTACTTTATACAATATTCCACTTATTCCATATTTAATCCTACATTTCAATCCCCTCCTTTCTCTTTATCGACATAAAATTAATATTTTCTCTCAGAAAATAAAAGTAGGGCCAAAGATGTTAAAATTAAAAACACCTATGGCCCTACTTTTTAGTTTTTAAAAAGAAAAACCACAGGCATGCCTTGGGAGGCACATGCCTATGGTTTCGTTTTTGATAATAGCAATCTAAATCAGCATTACTATTTATCCCTTAGGCATATACCCCCTCGAGATAATAGTAGTAGTAATAATAATAATAGTAGTAGTAGTTATTAATCATCTTATTTTTGCTTTGTGTTCCGGTTTTCATTTTTATTCGGCCAACCATTTTTTAATTAATTAGGTATTATTAAATAATATACATTTCTTTCGCTATTATGTCAAATTTTTTAAATTAGATCCCAAATATTTCTTTACTATTAACAGAAGTTCTCTCTGCTACTTCTTCCAAGCTGATTCCTTTTATTTCCGCAATCTTTTCGGCAATCAGAGGGATGTATTTTGGTTCATTTGGTTTCCCCCTAAAAGGATGTGGGGCTAAAAACGGAGAATCTGTTTCTAAAAGAATTTTTTTTAAAGGAATCTCTTTGGTAATCAGTTGTAATGTTTTAGCATTCTTAAACGTAACCACTCCTCCTATTCCCAGATAATAACCCCGCTCTATACATGCCTTGGCCATATCCAAATCTCCGGAAAAACAATGTAGAAGTATCTTTAATCTCTTACCCTCCTCGGTTAAAATCTTCAAGGTATCCCGGTGAGCTTCTCTATCGTGAACAATAAGCGGTAAATCTAATTTACGGGCTAAATTTAAATGCTTTTTAAAAGCTTCCATCTGTTGCCTGATA
>Ga0307430_1002674_pt1 | contig 11566 bp, 8 predicted proteins | sample SalMarWE160130MG_FD_202159 | JGI IMG/M metagenome (GOLD analysis project Ga0307430, IMG submission 202159) | Salt marsh sediment microbial communities from the Plum Island Ecosystem LTER, Massachusetts, United States - WE1603-130 | ecosystem: Environmental > Aquatic > Marine > Intertidal zone >... | reverse complement strand
GTTCTTATCATCAATCTCCAGGATTTTATCCATCCGCCTCATATCCAGCTGGATGGTGTTATCTTCTAAAGGATACCCCCAGGCCGACCAGAACGTGCTGGAGGGTTTAAATCTTATTTTGTATTTGTTGCATAATTTGACGATAGCCTGGACCTCTTCGACGCTTCCCGGCAGCAGCACGGCGATACCCCTGGGCGTGTATACCCGGTAATAAGGGCCGATATGAATGGCGGTATGAGACAGCGGGTACCGGTAACTATCCAGTAGCGCCGGGTCGTCGGATATATTCTGTGCACCTACAATACTCTCTAATTCCCGATATGCTTCCCTCGATAGTGCCATGTCTCAATCCTTCCCTTGTTATATTGCCTGTTTTACCAGGTCGGTAACATCAAAGACCTTCATTTTTTCGCCCGCGGCATTAATGGCATCAATGAAGTTCCGCTCGCACCACGGGCAGGCGCTTACTATTGCCTCCGCACCGGTGGACTTCGCCTCCTCAATCCTTTCCGTAGCCGTCCAGTTGGAAAAATCAGGATAGGCTTCTCTTACCCCACCTCCGGCACCGCAGCACCAGGCATATTCTCTGATTCTTTCCATTTCCACCAGCTCCAGGCCGGGGATACTTTTAAGCACATCCCTCGGCGGGTCATAGACACCCCAGGCCCCGTTATACCTCGGTTTTTTGGGTTCATAGACCACTATTTGATTTTTGATTTTCTTCTCTTTGCCCTCCCAGGGCACGTACGGTTCTCCCTGTCTGCCCAGGTGGCAGGGGTCGTGGTAAGTAATCTTCATGGGGACATTCTTGCTGAATTTAATCTTGCCTTCTTTAATCAGGCGGTCCAGATATTGCACGGTATGGAGAACCTCAAACTTCGCCCCCAGGGGCGGATAAAGCCGCAAAAAGGCATGATAGCAATCGGCACAGGAGGTTACCACCGTCCTGACACCGGCCTCAGTCCAGGCCTTGATGGTATCTTCCGCAAGCCTGGTGAATTCCGCTTTGTAGCCCATGTCATAGGCTCTACCGCCGCAGCAGGACTCATTTTCTCCCATGATGCCGATATCAACACCGGTATCCTTCAAAAGAGTCACGGCCGTCCTGGCCTTTTCCGTTAGTTCTTTATCGTAGGCGTACCGGCAGCCGGCGTGGAAGAGGACTTCCGCCTTCTCACCGGGGATACGCTTTACGTCCAGTCCTTCCGCCCAATCGCCGCGTTTGGCGCCGGGTTCCATCATCATATTGCCTTCTTTGCGGAGATGGTCGATAACGGCGGTAAGCTGCGGCAGCACCTGGCCGTCTTCAACCAGCCTGAATTTTAATTCATGTACCATCTCCAGGGGCTCCAGGTTGTAGCGGCAAATCTTATCGGATACATCACATGACCCACAGGTAACGCATTTGTAGACTACATCCACCACCCTGTCGGAATAAGTGCTCTGGCCGTTCAGGAGTGACAGGGCGACGGCATATCTACCGCGTGCGGAGTAACTCAGGAAATTATTATAGGCTATGCTGGGGCAGCCTTTGGCGAACCGCCAGCTTTTCACCTGGTCGAACGGAATCCACTTACAGTACGAGCACTGGCTGCACCTCTCCATATCGGCCTTATAGTCTTCTAACGCCACTTTATCATGCCCTCTTTCTTTATTTCTCTTGCGTTTAAAAGCACAGCTTACCCGGGTTCATCACGTTGTTGGGATCGAAAATACCCTTGAGCTTCTTCAGCACAATGGTGGTCTGCGCGTCCCGGCTATATGCCATATCCGCCCAGATGCCGTAAGGTCGTGAGAAGAAAGCCCCCTGCTCGAGCAGTTCTTTACTGGCTATAGTTAAGAGCTGCTGCATACCGGCTGCCTCTTTCGAATCATCCCTATCGAAGGGGAGGATAAATTCACAATGGACATTGGAACCCTGGTGCAGCGGCTGGATGTAAACGCCGATATCAGGGACCGGGTAACCATTCGCTTTAGCCGCCGAGTTCACTGTCTCTACAAATCCCGACGTCCTGTTAAGAGTGGTTATAAAGAGGATATCCTGGTATCCCGCCTTATAGCCGAGCTTCCAGTAAGGCTCCCCGGACGGGTTTAGAATTGCTTGCAGTACTTCATCACCCTTAGCTCCGGGGATTGACGATTCGAGTGTAAGGCCAAATTCCCGGGCGATATCCGCGATGTCTTTCTCCTGGTATGCGACTCTTTCCTCAGGCAGCATGCTGCGTCCGGCTATACCCACGAGGACAACCCAGGGCGGGAGTTCCTTCATCAGCGCCCGGACCCGGTCGGGCCCGTCCCCGAGGATATATGCCAGGCTCGCGTTATTTAATATCATGAGTTCATCGGCATATCTGAACCTCAGTAGCCGGTAGGTAAAATCATACAGGTCATCAAGCTTCTGAGCCGGCACGAAGAAGAGCTTGTGGAGCGTGGGGAGTACCTCACATTTTACCGAAGCCCAGGTCACAACACCCATGCTACCCTGAGCGGCGGAAACAAACCTGTAGAAATCTGCCTGCCCCGGACCCGTAGAACCGGCGGGCGCCTGCTTCCTCTCAAAGGCGTCCTCCATCGAAGTCCAGTTACCGGCGTCTCCGGTTACCAGCTTATTACCATCCCCCCAGATTATCTCGGTGCATCGTAACGGGTCGAGTGATGCCCATAGCTGCCGGGGAATCAGGGTGGGCTCCCTTTCCAGGAGACTGGATACTACCGACTTATTAACCCGTGGGAGTAAAGGCGTCGTAAGCCTCAGGCCCTCCCTGGCCAGTTCCGGCTGGAGCTGTGGGTAGGTTACTCCCGGTTCAATCATTGCCACCCGGTTTCTGCGGTCGATTCTCATTATCCGCTTCATTCCGCTCAGGTCTACAATTACCGCTCCCGGCACGCTGGGGACAGTATCGCCACGGAAGCGAGGCGGCCCCGAGCTTACCGGAACCAGTGGTGTGGCAGTCTGATTAGCCCACCTGACCATCGCCTGGACTTCGTCAGCGCTCCCGGGCTGTACCACCACCTGGGGCTTAACAGGTTTGACGAAGCTTAAATCCTTGGAATAGGCGTCCAATGTTTCAGGGTCATCAAAAACACGTTCCGAACTTACGATACCGGCCAACTCTTCTTTTAAAGCCATCCTTCTTTCGCCTACCCCTTTCAATTTTTAATACGCTACTTTAAAGTCTCTATCCTGCCGGCAACGGTTGTTTTAAGTCATGTTGACTTATAGTTGAAATTGCCTGGCTGGACTGCTACAAAACGACACCGCGGTGTTCAGGTACTCTTCGAACTAGTTCTCAAGCTATAAAATTGTACACTCCGATACCGAGTTTTGTCAAACCACATCATTCTAAAAATATCAACTTAGCAGAAACTCGTGGCCGGGAGGGTTGACCAAGTCACCTTACGGGTCTATAATTCATGTAATCCTAATAAGTTACACAGGAGGAAATGAATATGAAAGTCAAAATATTTATCATATGTCTGACAGCTCTTCTGGCGTTATCCATGCTCGCCTGTTCATCAAAGGCAACGGACGGGACCGGAGAACCTGCTAAAAAGACAACCAGTTACGCAGCCGCGACCACTGTGGAGTTTTATACGTGTAGCGATTTTGAGAAGAACAATAATATCACAGAAGAAATTACATTTACAGTCAACAAGGGAGTAACGATAATGCTGTGCTCCAACCAGACAACCGGCTTCCAGTGGGATGAAGAAGCTCAGATAAGCGACACCTCAATAGTACAGCAGACAGGCCATGAGTATTCGGCACCCGTTGGCGATAAAGTTGGGGCTGCGGGAACGGAGAAATTTATCCTTACCGGAGTCAACCCGGGTACGACCACGGTATACCTGGAATACAGCCGGCCCTGGGAAGGCGGCGAGAAAGCCGTATGGACATGCACCCTGACCATTACCGTGAAATAGAAAGCTTTCAGGAAGAGTAATAACAGCAATGCCGGGGAATCCTTTATGTAAGGATTCCCCGGCATTTTATCCAAATCCCTATACCTGGTTAGTTACAGCCCGTATTCCTTCCATCTCTTTTCCACCAGCTCCTCGGTCTCCGGGAGGGAGTAGTGGCAATCTGGTGGAAATCTCTGACCACCCCACTCCTCCCGCGGCGGGTGCAACTCCCAGTCCGTAGTGGCGTCGATAAGCAGCTTGTCGGCTACGGCAGCCCCGTACTCGAGTTCAGCCCGCAGGTCATAGGCCAGGCTCGCGTCTATGGGCGACCCCATATACAGGGGGTAGACGACCAGGTCTCTGTTAAAATTTACCTTGCCATGCATGGCATGCAGCAGTGCCGAGGGGTTGCGAATGTCCACATCTTCTTCGACCACCATGATAATATTAAAGGGATGCCCGGCGAACTTGGAGCCCCACATGGCGGCGGCTATCTGCCTTGCCTGTCCCTGATATGTTTTATGAATCTTCACCGCGGTTATCGGCCCCGATGCAACATCAATCACTCCGGGGATTTCGGCAGCTTCCAGGATATTCCACAATACCACTGACATCATATTACTAACCGACGCCCTGATTTCGGTAATGCCTTCTTTAGTGCCCACCAGAGAGCCGCGGAAAATGGGGTCGTTTCGGTAGGTTATACAGCTCACTTCCACCACCGGCCTCTTCCTCGCTTCCCCGTAAAACCCGGAGCCCTCACCAAAAGGCCCTTCTACCTCGTAAGTACTCGGGTCGGGGGACATAAAGCCCTCCACCACTATTTCCGCGGCAGCGGGTACCTCAATATCGGAGGTCTCACACTTAACCAGCCGGATGGGTTCTTGCCGCAGCGCCCCGGCTAGGTCGTACTCCGGCCCGATAACCGGGCTGCCGGCGACCACAACCAAAGTCGGTTCGTAACCGTAGACGAAAGCCACGGGCATGGGCTTCCCCATCTCCTGGTACTTGCTGTAGATAATACCCCAGTCCTTCATCGGCATTAAAAGCACGCCTATCTTGTTCTTACTTAATATCGTGCCCCGGTAAACGCCGGCGTTATTCAGTCCCGTATCCGGGTCTCTGGTAACGGTAGCGTTAAACGTGTTGATATAACGTCCGTTATCCAGCGGGTGCCACTTGGGAACCGGTAGCTGGAAAAGGTCCACGTCTTTACCCTTGACGATGTTTTCCTTGACCGGCCCGGTCTTGACCCTCACCGGTTCCAGCGGTTTCTTCATCCTCTGTCTGATTATTTTAATAGTATCCGCAGGGGATGTATCCCTGGGCAGACCGAGCATAAGGTTGACATTTGAGTGTTTTCCCAGGCCATTGGTGAACAGCTTTCTGGAAAATGTCTTTTCATGACCCTTGATATTCTCAAAGAGAAGCGCCGGGCCTCCCTGTACATATACCTTTCTGATTATTTGAGAAATCTCGTCATCCCAGTCCACCCTAGCGGTGACTCTCTTTAACTCACCCTCCGCATCCAGCTGGGCCATCCAGGCTCGCAGGTCTCTATCTGGCATTGTAAACCCTCCTGAAATATTAAAGCTTCAGCCTATCACGCGTTTATTTATATACGCCGTATTCCTTGGTAAAATCAATCATCGCTTTGAGGTTTTCGGGCTTCACCTTATCAATTGCCGCTCCGTTAGCCATGATGTAACCGCCGCCGGTGGCGCAGGTATCGATAAGCTGGCGGCATTTTTCCTTCACCTGCTCGGGCGTGCCGGTAATCAGCAGCGAGGAAGACACGTTGCCGCTGATGCAGGCGACGTCACCCAGTATTTCCTTCGCCCTGGCCATGTCCGTCGTATCGAACGTCCATGCAGTCTTACCTTCAGGTACGTCCCTGATAATTTCCAGGCGCGAATTATAGCTTCCCTCGACAAAGGGAAATGGCACGCAGCCCTCTTCAATCAAGCCCGTGAAAACCTTTCTCAGGCTGGGCCAGTAGAAGGTCTTGAACTGTTCATCGGAAAGGAAACCGTCTGCCCCTTTATGCAGCGGCATAAACACCAGGGGATTTCCGTTCATCCTTGACATGGATACCCCCATATTTATCATGAACGGCGTTATTATCTCCAGAGCCTTGAGAAGTTTATCGGGCTGACGGTACATATCCACCATCACCCCCTTGGTGCCCCTGAGGGTATCACCGATTACATCAAAAGGCGCCTTGGAAAGGCCGCCGAGAAATCCGGGAAATCCGGCGGCTGACATCTCATTACTGAAGCCACTTACAACCCCCATCCATTTCATAGCCTCAGCCCCTGCCTCAGAAAGAGTTTTATAGGCAGCTTGAACGTCCGGCATGGCAAACGGCATAACAAAAGAACCGAACGAACCCTCCTGGACGTTGGTGGGACTGTTCAGCATCTTAAGGGGCTCCAGGGCCCCGCAGATTCGCGGCAGGTAGATGCTGCTCCAGAAGTGGGACGGGTCCTGAATTAAGGCGTCATATTCATCCGCCATCATGTACTCGCCTTCGACGCACTGGTAGGTATTTTCCCGCGATACCCCATGCCCGGGCCAGGCATATAACTTGACATCGAGAATTTCAAAGAGCCTGCCGGAACCAGCGAAAAACGCGCCGGGATTCACGTCCGGCGTAAAGTCCAGGACGAATTTCCTGATAGCGGTAGTGAGCTTGCCGTAGTCATACATCATATCCCAGGGGGTCAGGCCTACGTAATAAGCCGGGAAAAAATTTACGATGGTGAATATAGGCACCCTGTCTGGTGTTTTTTTCAACTGGACGGCGTCTTTAATCCGTGTTACTCTCTCTTTGTATAACTTCTCGGCTTCGGGGCTGGCAAACTCTACGCCCTGCGGCGAAAGCCACGAATTAAACATTGCCTCCTGCTTTTCATCCAGTGATAACCCTGCCTGCTGCTTTACCATTTGTAGTTACCTCCTTTACGCTCTCTACAGGGGATTCTTACCCGGTACCTGCCCATTCTTCGGCAAGCAATAACCCTGATACTCAAACATCCGGGATAATAATATACGTCGCCGGCAGGACGATTTACCACATCGCCCTTTTCAAAATATTACATGCGCAACACCCGGCTGTCAATTCTCCATCCCGGGGCTTTGCATCAGCCATACCATAAAGAAAAGGCTCCGGAAGTATAATATCCTCCGAAGCCCAGTCTCTTTACGTTAAAGGCTTAACACTTACTTCCAGGTCGCGTATTCCTCGGTTAGTGCCTGCCAGGTTGAAATTACCCTGTCGGTAACCTCTTCGCTGTAACCCAGGTCCTGACACATTTCCGCCCACGTGGGGAACGCGTACGTCCGAGCGGCATCGTCCCAAAGGGCGGACTGCTCCGGGGTGGGAGTGTTGATAGTGATGCCCGAATCTATAATAGCGGGTTCACTATGCACGTTCTCGTCATACATGCCCTGGGCACATACAATTTTGGCATCTTCCCACGTAGCATCGAATATCGCCTGGTCTTCCGGTGGCAGGGAAGCATAGAATTCGTGACTCGTCAGGATGAGTAAGCTCCCTGCGGAGAAGGTCTGTTTCAAGATGTAGTCGCAAAGATCGAACATATTGTAAGGACCTATCATGGCATAGGTCATGATAGCGGCATCCGTTACCCCTTTGCTCATGTTATCGTACGCCTCGGGGGGTATCTGGAAGACGCCGGCAGCGCCGAAAGCGGACATCATATCCGCCAGAGCGCCCAACGCTCCGCCGACTAACAGACCTTCGAGGTCTTCCGGCACGAATACCTCTTTATCCGCGCTTATAAGGTAACCCGGGTCTATTTCAAAGGCTTTAACCAGATGGTAGTCTTCGAATTCAGCGGCGATTTCCGGTACCTTATAGAACTCAATCAGGGCGTCAAATGATGCCAGGTATTCCTCTGCGGTAACCCCTTTCTTGTGGAACGACAGGGTGGGGAGACCGGTAACTGCGGCTAGCGGGAAACTGCTCATCTGACTTCCGGTAGAGGTCATGATGACTTCGCAGACACCGGCTTTTACCGCATCCAGAGAGCCTTCATCCGGCAACAAGGATGAAAAACCGTAAGTTTCCACAATGTAGCGCCCTTCTGTCTGCTTCTCAAACTCATCCGCCCACCACTCGAAGCCTACACCTATAGCTGAGAACGGGGGCATGGTATAATTGAACTTAATTGTCCTGACCTCTGGCGCTGGTGCTGGTTCCGGTTCCGGTGCTGGCTCCGGTGCAGGTTCTGGTTCCGGTGCAGGTTCTGGTTCCGGTTCCGGTGCAGGTGCTGGCTCCGGTGCAGGTGCAGGTGCCGGCTCTGGTTCCGGCTCGGCACAGGCAGACAGTAGCAGCGACGCCAGTAAAACTACAGTAAGTACTGAAATCAACCAGTTTCTTTTCTTCATTTTTCCTCCTTTGCGGTTATATAAAATATGTAATAGCTGTTCACCTCGCTATACATTTACACTTCAACACCTCCTTTTGTTAGATTTAATATAAATACATAGTAGATACATCAAGTTAATTCACACTTTATAATTATTTCTAATTTCTGTCAACCCTCTTTCAGACCAGACTTAAATACGCGGTAAAATTTGTAGGATAGACATCAAGTCGTAGACCGAAGGAGGTCAGGTATAACCTGTGATAAGGTTGCCACGTCAACGGTCATTAAAATTCTTGCCAAATTTTTCGGCGAGGTGTATAATTGCGTCAATTAAGCAACTAATACATCCTGCGGGATATATTATCATGAACTCCCGATACCAGCCCCTATAATACAATAAGAAAGATAAATATGAGAAAGTTCTCAATTATTGTCTGTGGTACTGTAATCTACATAGGAGAAGTAATACTCCTACTCGTTCTCCTTTCGGCTGTAAACTCTTTCTTCCCTGCATCTGTAATATCTTTCCCCCCCACATCCTCGAATTATATACCCATTTCAATAATTTTTATAATACGAGCAATTGCTTTAGTAGTAGCTATTGGACTCTTAAGAAGAGAAATTATATGTGCTAAAAGAGACTGGGCTAATCCTGAAGACCTCTGGTTTCTTAGTAGATAGTTAAATGAAATAACCGGGTAATCCGCCAGTTTTTACCGAACCCACCTAACCAATAATACGCATTACAGGAGGTAAGTTGCAGCAGCAAGAAGAGCTAGTATTATCGCGCTGTGGCAAGGTAATACTGAAAATCAGCAGGGTGATGGCGGTTATCGCGGCTGCAGTACTCGGTATTATGATGGTGCTCACAGTCGCCGATGTGTGCGGCCGCGATTTCTTCCTTAAACCGATAGAAGGTACATTTGAACTCGTCGGCATTATGCTGGTAATAGCCGGATGCCTGGGACTGGGCTACTGTCAGCTTAACCTGGGGAACATCAGGATTACGGTACTGTCTGACATTCTTCCCGCCAGGGGACAGGCTATCATCTTTCTCATTGCTTATATCATAGCAGCCGTGGCAACCGCCATGATATGCTGGCAGGGGGGAATTCGGGCATGGGAATATATTTTCAAGCAATTTGGCGGTCTTATAATTACTCTGAGAGTACCATTATGGCCCTTTATGATGCTGCTGGCTATTGGTTTCGGATGGGCGTGTATTATATTTCTGATTGATATTTACATCACGGCTAAAGAGGTTTTCAGACGTGGGTCAAACTGAAATAGGCTTAATAGGCATAGGCGTCCTCATGGTAACCCTGTTAATGGGTATACACGTAGGTTTCGCCCTAATTATTATAGGTTTTATTGGTTACGGGCTTATAGGCGGCTTTGAAGGCGCTATCGCCAATCTAGCCATACTGCCGTTTTCCAGACTTAACGATTACCATTTTGCCGTGCTGCCGTTATTCCTGCTCATGGGCTCATTCGTCGCCAATAGCGGGATAGGGCGGGAGGCATACGAGATGGCCCGCGCCTGGCTCGGGCAGCTAAAAGGCGGCTTGGGTATGGCCACGGTTTTTGCCTGCGCTCTCATTGCTGCCTGTGCCGGTACCAGTGCCGTCGGCGCGATACTCATGGGACAGGTAGCATATCCGGAGATGAAAAAACTGGGGTATAGTAGACAGTTAGCCTCCGGATGTATCGCAGCCGGGGGCACCATGGGGATTCTAATACCACCGAGCATGGGGTTTGTCCTCATCGGTATCCTTACGGAGCTATCTATCGGCAAGCTCTTTATCGCCGGGATAATACCCGGTATCCTCGAGGCTGTCTTCTATGTCATTACTATTTTCCTTCTGTGCAGGTTCAATCCGAAACTGGCCCCGGCATCGGTTAAAACGACCTGGAAGGAAAAAACGTCATCTCTGAAGCTTACCTGGCCGATATTCCTTCTCTTTATCATCATAATGGGAGGCATTTATGGCGGTGTCTTTACGCCTACAGAGGCCGGCGGCATCGGGGCCTTCGGGGCGCTGATTATCGGTCTGTCCAAGAGACAGTTAGGCCTCCACAGCATCTGGGAATCCCTGATGGAGTGCGCGAGGCTGGTCGCCATGATTGTCGTTATGCTGGTGGGCGCCTACATGTTCAACGCCTTCCTGGCCATCACCCAGATTCCAAATACTATCAGTGAGTTTATCGCAGGATTGCCGGTATCTCCTATGGTTATCCTGGTTGCCGTCATCATATTTTACATTATATGCGGCATGTTCTTTGATGTTATTGCCGTACTGGTCCTGACCATTCCTATCATGTACCCTTTGATAGAAGGGCTGGGGTTCGACCTTATATGGTACAGCGTGCTCATGGTAAGGATTATTGAGATAGGAGAGGTCACACCGCCTTTCGGCATTAACCTGTTTATCCTCACCGGAGTGATTAACGAGCCTCTCGGCATCCTCTACCGCGGTGTAATACCGTTCGTTATTGCTGATATATTCCATGTTGCCCTGCTGGTGGCTATACCTTCACTCGCCACATTTTTACCCAGTCTGATGTGACCCGTTAATCTTTCAAGAGACATCTTTATTCAGAGTTAAAATCCCTCGAATCGGTAAATGTATTTCGGGGGATTTTACGTCTTTACCGCTCAGGTTGATAGCAGAGCCAATCACGAGTAGAATGTAGATATATTTTTTTAACTAATGTTTAAGGAGTACGTGATGGCCCGAGGATACATGGAGAAACTCCTCTCTGTAAATCTCTCTACGGGAGAGACGAAGGAGGAACCGCTTGATGAGAATTATGGCAAAGATTTCATCGGGAATTACGGCATCGGGGCAAGGATTCTGTACAGCCGGCAGAGGGGCGGAGCAGACCCTCTGGGACCGGAAAATACACTTGGTATAATGACCGGCCCCCTCACCGGCACTCCGGCTATTACCGCCTGCCGCTTTGCGGTGGTGGGAAAATCGCCGCTTACCGGCGGGTGGGGTGATGCCAACTGCGGTGGGGATTTCGGCCCTAACCTGAAATTCACCGGCTACGACGGTGTATTTATTTCCGGTGTCTCTGAAAAGCCGGTTTACCTTTTTATTGACAATGGCAAAGCCGAACTGAAGGACGCTTCACACCTCTGGGGCAAGAGCACTTACGAAACCGATGATGCCTTACAGGCCGAACACGGTAAAACGGCTAAAGTGGTCACCATCGGCCCGGCCGGGGAGAAACTCTCCCTCGTTGCCTGCATCATGAACTACGGA
>Ga0307430_1002672_pt1 | contig 11569 bp, 12 predicted proteins | sample SalMarWE160130MG_FD_202159 | JGI IMG/M metagenome (GOLD analysis project Ga0307430, IMG submission 202159) | Salt marsh sediment microbial communities from the Plum Island Ecosystem LTER, Massachusetts, United States - WE1603-130 | ecosystem: Environmental > Aquatic > Marine > Intertidal zone >... | reverse complement strand
CTTCTGTCGCCCCTTCGGGGCTCAAGGGTCTCTTTTCTCGTCGAGAACCTGGGGCTTACCCGCCTTCGCCAAGGCTTCGGCGGGCAGGCGCCCCAGGCTACCCTCTGCCGGGCCTCCGGCCCTTGACTTGCACAAGTCGGGTGGAACGCCTTTTTCAGCACCCTGCTAGCAGCGCGGCGCTACTCCAGCAGCGCTCGGGCAAACTCGGCGGGGACGAAGCGCTGCAGGTCGTCGAAGCCCTCGCCCACCCCGATGAACTTGACGGGGATATGGAACTCGCGCTGGATGGACACCACAATACCGCCCTTGGCCGTGCCGTCAAGCTTCGTGAGCACCAGGCCGGTCAGGCCGAGCGCGTCGTTGAACAGCCGCGCCTGCTGGAGCGCGTTCTGGCCCGTCGTGGCGTCGAGCACGAGCAGCGTCTCGTGCGGCGCGTCGGCGATCTTCTTGGCGAGCGTCCGCTGGATCTTCTTGATCTCCTCCATCAGGTTGACCTTCGTGTGCAGCCGCCCGGCCGTGTCGATCATCACCGAGTCGGTCCCCCGCGCAAGTCCGGCCTCGGCGGCGTCGAACGCGACCGCGGCGGGATCGGCGCCGTGCTGGTGCTTCACAAGATCCGCGCCGACGCGGTCGGCCCAGATGGCGAGCTGCTCGATGGCAGCGGCGCGAAAGGTGTCGCACGCGGCGAAGAGCACGCGTTTGCCGTCATCGACCATCATCTTGCCGAGCTTGGCGATCGTCGTCGTCTTGCCCGTGCCGTTCACCCCGACGACGAGGATGACGGTCGGCGGCTGGGGCGCCACGTTGAGAGGCGACGCGTCTTCACTCAGCTCGCCGACGAGCTCGGCCTCGAGCCGCTCGACAAGGCGGGTCATCTCGACCCGGCCCTCCTCGTTGTACGTCTCGCGGATCACGCCAAGGAGCCGGTCGGTCGTCTCGACGCCCATGTCGGCCAGGAGGAAGGTGGCCTCGAGCTCGTCGAGCGCGTCCTGATCGACCCGCCGGCCCGTCACCAGCCTCACCAACGGATCGGTGATCCGGTCGTGCGTCTTCTTCAGCCCCGTCTTGAGCTTGCTGAGGATGCCTCGCAGCGCCATACGGTGTCCTTCATCGGATGCGAGATGCTTGCGCATTATAGCACGCAGCAGGGACGATTCCGTGGGTCTCTCTGCGGGCTCTGCGTCTCTGCGAGAGAAAGAGTTCGGCATCTCGCAGAGGCGCAGAGCTCGCAGAGAGTGAAGAGGGAAGAGCGCCCGCGAGGCGTATTGACACCGGCGGCGGGCGGGGCATATAACATGGGCCTCCGCACACGGGGCGGCATGGCCAAGTGGTTAAGGCAAGGGATTGCAAATCCCTGATCCCCGGTTCGAATCCGGGTGCCGCCTCCAATCCCTCTCTCCCGGCTTCGCAGAAGTGCGCCTTGTCGCTTTGTACCAAGGGGAGTAGGGTGGTGACACGTAACCAGCTCGCCAGAAAGGGGTCGCGCAGGATGCGGATTGGCAGGATTGAGGTGGTCGGCGGCGAGGCGGACGGCCAGACGCTGCAGGTGGTGGTCGAGGACGAGGCCTTCGGCGTCATCGAGCACGGGCAGCTCACGGACCGGACGATCGCGCACGCCGAGGGCCGGCTGCTCGCGCCCGTCGTGCCGAGGCAGGTGATCCTGATCGCGATGAACTACGCCGCGCACGCGGCCGAGACCGGGATGGCACCGCCCGAGGCGCCGGCGATCCTGTGCAAGACGGCGAACGCGATCACGGACCCCGACGCGCCCATCGTCCTGCCCGCGATGGCGCCCGACGAGGTCGATTACGAGGGCGAGCTCGTCATCGTCATCGGCCGCGAGGTGAAGAACCTCTCGGAAGGCGAGGCGCTCGACGCCGTGCTGGGCTACACGTGCGGCAACGACGTGAGCGCGCGCGACTGCCAGTTCCGGCTCGACAAGCAGTGGACGCGCGCAAAAAGCTTCGACACGTTCGCGCCGATCGGGCCGTGGATCGAGACCGACCTCGACCCCGACAGCGCCCGCGTGCGGTGCCTGCTCAACGGCGAGGTGATGCAGGACGCACGCACGTCCGACATGCTGTTTTCGTGCCGGCAGCTCGTGAGCTACGTCTCGCGCTGCATGACGCTCTATCCCGGCAGCGTCATCTTTACCGGCACGCCGCCGGGCGTCGGCTTCAAGCGCGAGCCGGCCGTCTTCCTGCGCGCGGGCGACACGGTCACCGTCGAGGTCGACGGCATCGGCAGCCTCACGAACCCCGTCGTGCAGGAGCAATAGAGGCAATCTCTACCACCCCTACGGGGCTTCGGCGGGCGTCGCGCGTTCCGCGCGCGCGGGGACCCGCCCTACAACGCTGACGCGGGTGAGCGAGCCCGAATGTAGGGCGGATCGCCCTCGGCCCGCCGTTCCCGGGGAAAGCAGTGGCAACAACCGGGCACCTCGTCACGGTGACGCGTGCATCTGGTGCGTCAGCGACCTTTGCCAGAGGCCTTTCCGTCTCCCGTTGCGATGACCACGCCGGTCTGCTATGCTGGGTGGCGGTCCGGAGGAGGTGAGGCACAGATGCCGGCCGATGCGGATTCCATGGCTGACGCCGTTCTGGGCGAGCTCGAGGGCGTGCTCGAAGCCGAGGCCGAGTGGCAAAAGGCGGTACTGGCCGCCTGGCACGCGCTGCGCGCGCGCCGTCGCCACTACCACTGGGTCGGCCTGTACCTGCTCGACGGCCGCGAGCTTCGGCTCGGCCCGTTCGTCGGCGCGCCGACCGAGCACACGCGCATCCCCGTGGGTCGCGGCGTATGCGGCGCGGCGGTCGAGCAGGACCAGAACATCAACGTGCCCGACGTGACCGCGCTCGACAACTACCTGCTGTGCAGCCCGAAGGTGCAATCCGAGCTCGTCGTGCTCATCCACGACGCCCGCAACGGCCGCGTGCTCGGCGAGATCGACGTCGACAGCCACAAGCCGGCCGCGTTCACGGCCGAGGACGAACGCATCCTCGAGCGCATCGCCCAGCGCCTCGCCGACCTCCCCGGCATCCGGGTCGGGTGACCTGGGGCGACCTGCGCCGGACCGGACACAGGTGGAGGAAGATCAGATGAGCGGACTGCCGCCCACCCAACCACCGCCGCCCCCGCAGGTGCCCATGGCCCCTCCCTACCAGCCGGCGCCGAGCCCCGCGAGGAGTCTGTCTGTTTTCAAGGCAGTCGGCTACTTCGTGGCCGGGACCTTCTGGTTCGTGCTCAACGGGACGCCCGTCGCCCCTGTGGGCCTGCTCGGCCTTCTTGGTTTGCTCAAGGAGAAGAAGAAACTGGCGACGGCCCTCCTCGTGCTGGCCGGATGCGCGCTCGGCGGGATCGGCACAGGCATCAGCGTTCGCTACAGGACGAACCCGCCCTTCATCGGCATCCACGTCGGAATCGGCCTTCACCCGACGTTCAACAGGATGATCTTGCAGCGCAAGTTCGAACGGATCGGCCTGCTCGACGAAGGGAAGGCCGTTGCCGACACCGCGCTCGAGGCGATGAGAGCCGGCGACAGGCAAGCGTTCGGAGAGTGCTTCGACCCGATCGCCTTCAAGGGCGCCGAGGAAGTCGACCAGGTCTTCCGCGACTTCGATGAGAAGCTCGGTTCGATCAAGTCGTTCCGGCACGTCGACGCCAGCATGATGTGGCTGCCCGCACTAGACAAGAGCATTCACGTGCTGTGGTACGAGGTGGAGACGAGCAAAGCGGGTGCTATCCGGGTCCAGATTGGCCTGCACAAGACGCCGGAGGGGTGGAAGCTGCTCAACATCAGCGGGTAGCCCCGATGAACAACGTCGGCGCTCGGGCGTCTTACGTCGAGACGAGTCCAGGAGAAAAGGCTGTGACTGTGCACCATCGATTCGTGCGCTTTGCCTACGTGAGTGCCCTCGTTTGCCTGGCCGCGGCGTGTGTGGTCGGGTGTGGCCCGAAGCACGAGCGAGCCGAGATCGGCACGAAAGGGCGGCCGATCGAGCTGGCCGTGCCGGTCGCTGACAAGGCGACGCCGCTGGCCGACTTCGTCGAGCAGCGGACGGGGCTTCGGTGCCGCGAGGTGCCGGCCGAGTCGCTCGTCGAGCTGCTCGATCTGCTCGACGACGAGCGGCTTGACGTGGTGATCATGTCGGCGCCCGTCTACGCGCTCGCGTCCGAGCCGTGCAACCTGCTGGCGATCCTCAAGACCCAGCGCGCCGGCACGCTCGAGACGCGCGGCATGATCCTCGCGCGCGCCGACCGCGGCCTCGTGACCGTGGCCGACGCGAAAGACCTGACGGTCGCCGCCGTCGATCCGGCCTCGGTCTCGGGCTGCCTGCTCGAGCGCATCCTGCTCACCGAAGAGACCGCGACGCCGTCGGCGGTCACGTACCTCGACGACGAGGCCGCCGTCGTCCGCGCCGTCTACTGGCGCGAGGCCGACCTCGGCCTCGTTACGTGGCGCCTCAACGACGAGGGCAACCCCGACGATGCGCGCGCCGAGCTCTTCTATAACACCCCGGACGTCTTCCAGGCCGTGGTCCCGCTCGCCGTCACCAGGGCGGTGCCGCACGACGCGGTGGCCGTGCGCGCGCGTGTGCCCGATGCGCTGCGCGCCGAGCTGGCCGCCGTGCTGCTGGAGTTCGCGCAGAGCTCGGAGGGGCGCGCCTACCTCGCCGACCACTACGGGATCGAGGGCCTCGCGCCGTCCGACGACGCCGAGTACGCCGAGTTCCGCGCCCGGCTCAAGGCAGCCGGCGTCACACTCGGCGAGCTCCTGCCGGAAGAAGAATAGCCACAGATTTCGCGGATCAGCACGGATTGCGGCCCGCGACGGCGTCGCGGGATCAGATCTGTGTCAATCCGTGTGATCTGCGGCCGTCTTCTCCAGCACGAAGAAGTAGTGGTAGGTGTTGAGGATCGGCTGGACCTCGCGCAGGATGCGCCAGCCGGCCGAGCGGATCGTGCGGCGCACCGTGCGCAGCGGGAACCGGAAGCGGCCGATCTCCCACTCGTGCTGTTTGAAGAACAGCTTGCCGAGCCAGTTGGGCATCGGCAGCCGGACGGCCAGACGCGGCGCCGTCGAGGCGCCCAGGAACGTCGGCACCAGAAACAGGCCGGCGCGCGAGTAGGGTAGCGTGATGACCGCGTGACGGCGGCTGACCCGCCGAATCTCATCGAGCAGCGCGGGGAACTCGTCAAAAGGCAAGTGCTCGAGGACCTGCGCGCAGAGCACGACGTCGAATCTCTCTGCGGCGAACGGCAGGCGCCGCACATCGCCGCACACGTCGGGCTGGAGCCGAGCGTCGAAGTCACACGTCGTGACCGCGATCCCGGCGTGCGCGAGCTCGCGGCTCACCATGCCGCTCCCGACGCCGATCTCCAGAAAGGTCCTCGGATCGAGCCGCCGCACCTCGCTGAGCTGGTACCAGTAGCTGACCCAGCGGTACAGCGAGTCGTACTGCTCGCCGTAGTGCCCGGTCTCGACCTGCGGCTCGCTCGTCTTGCTCTCAGGCCTGTCCGCCAATCGCTTCCTCCGTCGGCGCTGCGATCACCGACCGCCATTCTACACAAGGAGCCGCAGATTGCACAGATCGGCACGGATCGTCAGAGGAAGCGGTCGGCGGCCCCGGGCGGGGGCAGCATGCAGGCGGCGCGTTTGCCGAAGATGTGATAGCGCCAGCGGGCGACCAGATCATACTTGAGGTCGCGCAGGAACCGCGGCACGAGGCGCGCCACGAACGCCCAGCAGCGCCACAGAGGCGTGAGTCGCGCGGCGATCCGGATCACGGCGTCCGACTTCGTGGTGCACCGCCCGCGCTCGACGAGAACAAGGTAGTCAACGCCCCCCTCCGGCAGGCCGAACTGCCCGAGCAGCTTCCGGCCCGCCTCCGACTGCATCGCGGCGAACCGAAACCTCTTGGCCCGGTCGCGCTTCAATGCGATCCGCACCGCGCGACTGCACAGATTGCACACGCCGTCGAAGAGGATGATGGGGTGTGCGACGTCAGCGAACATCGTTCCTGCGGGGTTCAGAAGGCCGCCGCGGGCAGCGCGACGTCGTCGGTCTCGAAGTACTCGGCGCGGCGGATGCCCGTCATCGAGGCGATCAGGTTCGAGGGGAACATCTCGGTGATGGTGTTCAGGTCGCGGACGTTGGCGTTGTAGAAGCGGCGCGCGGCCTGGATCCGGTTCTCGGTCTCGACGAGTTCCCTCTGCAGGTGCATGAAGTGCTTGTCCGCCTTGAGCTCGGGATACGCCTCGGCGACGGCGAACAACGACTTGAGCGTGCCGACCAAAGCGTTCTCGTCGCGCGCCTGGCTCTTGGGCGATCCGGTGCTGGACACGGCGGCCGCACGCGCGTTGGTGACCGACTCGAGGACGGTCCGTTCGTGCGCCGCGTACCCCTTGACCGTCTCGACGAGGTTGGGGATCAGGTCGTAGCGCCGCTTCAGCTCGGTATCGACGTTCGACCACGACTCCGGCACCAGGTTCTTGAGCCGCACGCAGCGGTTATACATCCCGACCACGTAGAGGATCGTGATCAGAAGAAGCACGCCGATGATGATCAGTGGAACCATCTTCCCCTCGCGCGTCGTCCCGCCTTCGATCCTCCGATCATACCTCGTGCACGGCGCCGATTGCACGCGATTCCCGAGATCCCCGAGCCCGAAGGGCGCTTGGCAGTAGCCTCGGGCGCGAGCCCGTGGAACACGAGCGCGACGGGAAACCGAGCCCCTTCAGGGGCGATTGATGCCGCGCACCGCCAGTCTCAATCGCCCCTGAAGGGGCTCAAAGGTGCTATTCGTCCCTGCTGTCCACGGGCTTGCGCCCGAGGCTACTCCCAGTCGCCGCTGCGCGGCTCGAAGCGTCAGGCCCGTCCGTAGTCCTTCTTGACGTAGTCGGGGATCTGCTCGTGGAACTCGGCGGCGAACCGGAGGAGCTGCTGGACGCCGTCGGCGCCGAGCGTGCGCTCGCGGAAGAAGATGGCGCGGGCGCCGACGATCTGCAGGTGCAGGCCGCGGATCGACCCGCGCGTGCGGAGCAGGAACTCCATCATGCGCGCGTGGACGAGGTCGTAGGCGAACTTGCGGTCGTCGCTCCAGACGTAGAAGCGCTTGTTGAACTCGTCGGACTCGAAGTCGATGTCGGCGCCGCCGATGAACTCGAAGAACTCGCGGAACGCCGAGTCGGGCTTGATCGTGATGCCGGGGAACGCCTCGGGCAGCTCGAGCGCGAGGACCGTGCGCGTGTGATAGCTGCGTTTCGTGTTGCCCTTCGAGTCGGTCGACTCGGTGTAGTACGTGTAGTCGAACACCTCGGCTGGCACGCTGATCTGATCGGCCTGCGGCTGCAGCCCCACGTCGCGCACCGACAAGCCGCGCCACGCGCCCGCCATGTGGTTCTTCACGCCGTACTGGCGGCCGCGGCGGAACAGCTCGAACCCGCCGGCCCAGTGCGGCGCGCCGCGGCGCTTCGTGGGGTCGAATGAGAAGCCGAGCCGCGCCGCCAAGGTCGCCAGACCCTCGCGGCGGCGCTTCTCGGCGAAGTAGTGCATGACGGCAAAGACAATGCCCGCCGCGAATATGCAGACGAATATGACGATGAAAAGCCCGGGCATCCGTGTGCGCTCCCAACCAGCTTGACGGGCCGTGTGCGAACACCTATCATACGGGCCGCGCTTGATCGGGTCAATCCGGGCAGTGGCCCTTCGCCCGGCGACCATGATGCCGGGCGCGACCATGCACTCTGTGGACAACATGGACGACGCAGCAATGCAGGCGTGCTTTGACGAAAGAACGGCTTCGCGGTGGACGCGGGGCGCCCGTGTGCGCACGTACCGCGCCTCCGGGCGCGCGTACGGCGCCCCTGGGCGCGCGCCCGGCCTGCCGTGCCCTGCGCGCGTCGCCGCGTACCGCCCTTATCTGATTACCATCCCGATTTGACGCCCGGCCGCTGTGTGCCGCAGGCAGTGCGGGTCGCCGGCCGGGACGCGTGCCACGATACTTGTTCACACAGGGATGGCATCCGAGGTCAACTCCAATGAATACACCGACCATCAAGCTCTACGACACGACGCTGCGCGACGGGAGCCAGGCGTCGGACATCAACTTCACGCTCGACGAGAAGCTCGCGCTCATCGGCGAGTTCGACCGGTTCGGGTTCGACTACATCGAGGCCGGCTGGCCCCGACCCGGCTCGGCCGACGCCGAGGTCTTTGCGCGCGCCGCGAAGATGACGCTTCGGCACGCGAAGCTTGCCGCATTCTCGTCGACAAAAAAGGCCCGCACTCCGGTCGAGAAGGACATGATCCTCCACGCGCTCATCTCGTCGGGCGCGCCGGTGGCGACGATCTTCGGCAAGACGTGGATCCACCACGTCACCTACCAGCTCAAGGCAACGCCCGACGAGAACCTCGCCATGATCCGCGAGACGATCGAGTTCCTTCGGGACAACCCGATGCGGAACCTCGACGAGGTTATCTACGACGCCGAGCACTTCTTCGACGGCTACAAGGACGACGCCGACTACGCGCTCGCCACGCTCAAGGCCGCCGCGCTCGCAGGCGCCGAGCCGCTCGTGCTGTGCGACACGAACGGCGGCACGATGTTTTGGGAGATCGGCGAGATCGTCCGCCGCGCGCGCGACTTCCTCGAGAACGACGCGGAGCTGCGCGACCGGCTCGGCGGCCGGCTGCCCGATCTCGGCATCCACTGCCACAACGACTCGGGCCTCGCCGTGGCGAACACGCTCGAAGCGGTCCGCGCCGGCTGCACGCACGTGCAGGGCACCGTCAACGGGATCGGCGAGCGGATCGGCAACGCCGATCTCGTGCAGATCATCGCCAACCTCGCGCTCAAGACCGACGCGAAGCTGAGCGAGGTGGTCAAGACCGAGGCACTCACGCACCTGAGCGAGGCCGTCTACGCGCGCGCCGGCATGCGGCCGCGCAAGGACCAGCCGTTCGTCGGCGTCAAGGCGTTCGCCCACGACGGCGGCGTGCACGTCGACGCCGTGATCAAGGGCGCCAGCTACCAGCACATCGACCCCGCGCGCGTCGGCAACAGGATGCGCATCACGCTGAGCACCAACTCGGGCCGCGCGAGCGTCTACGCCGTGGTCAAGTCGCTCGGCTTCGACGTGCAACCCGACGACCCGCGGCTCAAGGCGATGCTCGACGAGGTCCACGCGCTCTGCGGCCAGGGCTACGACATCGGCCTGCTCGACGACGAGCACCGGCTCATGGCCATCAACCACCTCCAGGGCATCCCGCGCGACATCGTGGTCACCCGCTGCGACGTCACGAGCCACTTCACGCAGGTCGAGGACGAGATCGACCACGACAACTCGTGCATCCTCAAGATGGAGGTCGACGGCGCCGAGTACAAGGTGTTCGAGGACAGCGAGAGCGGCCCCGTCGGCGTCAACTTCAAGGCGATGAAGCAGGCGCTCGGCCGCGCCGGGCTGCCGACCAACTTCCAGCTCGTCAACTACGAGGTCGGCCTGCCCAAGCAGCGCGCGGGCGCCGGCTCGACCATCCAGACCTACATCACCTACGAGACCGACGACGGCCGGCTCATCACCACGAGCGGCTTCCACGAGGACATCATCGTCTCAAGCCGCCAGTCGCTCCTCAAGGCCGCGCTCCTGGTCGCCGCTAGGTTCGGCACTCGGTAAGGGCGTGCCCGGCACGCTCTTACGGCGCCCCGTGCTGCCCGTATCCCGGCGAACACGGCAACGAAGAGCCCCAGCACGAACGCCAGCGAGCGAACATTCCGTAGTATCTTCATCACGCCTCATTTCAATCGCCAGCGGCTCTACTGAGGCACTGCCGAATCAACGAACTGCGCGAGGTCAGCCTTCATTTTCGCAAGACTCTTCTTGTGGATGTACATCATGTGTCCCGATTCATAATAGGCCATTGACACGTTGCTCCGGAGGCTTTCGTCAAGGCCCATATGGTTAAATATATACTCGGTCGCAAAATACGGGGTGGCCAGATCATAGTATCCGTTCGCGACGAACACCTTGAGATGCCGATTCTTCGTCATTGCCTCACGCAGTGTCTCGGCGAGATTGACGTAGCGGTTCTCGAATCTCCCGAAATCCCAAGGGTACACGTCCCATGACCAGATTTCGTAAGGCAAATCGCTCTGGTACTGGAGTTCGGTGCGCACGTAATCATTGAATGTCGTTGTGAAGGGACCCTGGACAGTCGCATCGTAGCTTGGGTCGTAGTCAGCTGTTTCACCCGCCGCGTCATAGTCAAGGCCGGTGAGGCGGCTGTCGAGCCTGCCCACAGTTCGTCTTTGCTCACGGAGAAGCTCCTTCACAAAGCGCCAGGCCTTGATCCTGATATTCGTCTGCGCCAGATATTCCGGCGAGAGTCCCGTGAACCGCGCGAGTTCCTTCACAACGGCCTCGTGCTCGTCTTGAGACCGGGTGTCACCTTTCAGCAGCACACGCGCGTACTCACCGAGGGCGAATTGCTCGACCTGGTCGAGCGTTGCTTTCAGATCGGCCTGCAGGGTTTTGTCAAGCTTGTTGTGGTACCAGGCCGTCGCCGCATACGTGGGCAAGAACAGTATGTGCGGAAGATCGTTGCCCCTGTCGAGTTGAAACGTTTGGTAGTCTAAGGCTGGCGAAACGAGCATGATGCCGTTGAGATACATCCCATGGCGGTCCTGGAGATAACCCGCGAGGCCGGCAGCACGGGTCCCGCCGTAGCTCTCGCCGATCAGGAACTTCGGCGACGACCAGCGTTCGTACCGGGTCACATACAATCTGATGAACTCACCGACGGATTCGATATCCTTGTCAATCCCGTGGAATGCTTTCGCGTCTTCGTCCTTCAAAGCCCGGCTATAACCGGTGCTGACCGGATCGATAAACACCAGGTCCGTCTTGTCGAGGAGCGAATACTCGTTATCAACGAGTTGGTAGGGCGGGGGATGTGAATGGCCATCATCAGCCATTAGTACCCTGCGGGGGCCAAGTACGCCGAGATGCAGCCATACCGATGAACACCCTGGTCCGCCATTGAATGAGAAAGTGATCGGGCGGCGGCTGAGATCAGTGCCGCCGGCTTTGGTGTAGGCAATGAAGAAGATGTAGGCCTTCGGCTGTTCAGTATCTGCTTTGAGCATGAGAATCCCGGCGGTTGCCTTATACTTCACCGGTTCTCCGTTTATGACGACTTCGTGGGTTGTCTCTTGAGTCCCTTCCTTTATATCGAGCGGTTTCGTTTGAGCCTGTGTGCCCTTTTCATCGGCGGTGTCCTCTGTTTGACTCTGGGCCACAACGATGTTCGAACAGAAGATCGAAATCATCGAGGCAATCCATATGAGGGTTTTCACGGTTCCCACCTCCTTGGCATGCAGGTCGAGTCTGCGTGGTTCCATGGATCATCAGCAAGAAGCCCCAAGTGGCTGAATTGTCGGCATGTCGTAGCCATTTCCAAGGTGGCGAGGGGACTTGGCGTGTACTGCTTCGCTCACCTTCGATGACCACATGATAGGGCAGCCAATTGCCTGCATCAAGAGGGAAGTCCGGACCAGTCACCTACGAGACCGAC
>Ga0307430_1002666_pt1 | contig 11589 bp, 8 predicted proteins | sample SalMarWE160130MG_FD_202159 | JGI IMG/M metagenome (GOLD analysis project Ga0307430, IMG submission 202159) | Salt marsh sediment microbial communities from the Plum Island Ecosystem LTER, Massachusetts, United States - WE1603-130 | ecosystem: Environmental > Aquatic > Marine > Intertidal zone >... | reverse complement strand
GATGTTATCACTATATGCCAGAAGAAGCCGTGGTGGGATAATGTTATAGGTGGTGCTATTGACATAGCTGGCACACAACACCAAGGCATGGCTTCCCCTGTAGAGGTTTGGGGAAGTAAGGGTAAAGTAGCCCTGGTCTACAAGAAGGTGAATGTAGAAGACGGGATAGACTTGTTCCGAACTCAGCTAAAACAGCATCCTGTTACCTTACAGGCAGGATTTGTGTTTGACCCTAAATGCAGAGGGATTATCTCAGAGATGGGTGGAGGACGCTCACCACTATCAGAAGGTGGGGGTATATGGATGAGAGATAAGAATACAGGTGTGGCTCTCCGTAAGAATGACCACGGATGCAAGGCAGTGATATATCTATTGGCGAACAAGTTTTTATATACAGTAAAGGGAGACAGATTACCCCACCTAAGATTCACAGGTGAGCCTGCACGACAAACCTTTAGAGGGAGATAAGTTATGAAACAACCACAAGCTCCAACAGTAGATGAAATAAAGAAGAAACTCTCAGCTTGGGAGACCTATTATCAGAGACATCACCAGAATCAAAAAGACATAGATGAGTTCTATGAACTGACGTTTAGTGCCCAAGTGCCTAAGCGGTATCCGACACGCAAGCCTTCAACGGCTAGGGATTGGATTGACGCTGGCGTAAGGCACTACACACTTGATAACCCCAAGATGATAGTGTATGCCCGTAGAAATTCTGATGAAGCCCGCAGGCAAGCTGCGGCAATAGAAAACTGGGGAAACTTCTTCCTGAAATTAAGCCGCAGGCAAATCAAAGATGTTGCAAAGAAAGTTTTGCTTCGTGGAGAGGGCATCATCAAACTCAATATGGACGACATTTACTTTGGGGATTATAACGGCAAGCCTATTGACTCCCTAGATGTTAAGGAACTAATGGAATACAGGGAGAAGCGGTTATACCACTTCCCTCTTTATATGACTATTCCAGACCCTATCAATGTTTTCTGTTCTACTGCCCACGAGGGGCTTATGCCACTAGAAGTAATAGAGTGCTTTGAGGTTACTGTCTCTGAGGCTGAAGCTATGTGCCAGAAGAACGGATGGGTGTTCGACTCTAAGAACAGGAGACCAGATGAAAAGGTTACGTGGATAAGTTATTACTCTTGCGACTGGCGATGCTTTATCCTTGATGATGTTCCCGTGTTAAAGGGACAGGTGCAACGTAATATTTTCGGCTTTGTCCCTTATGTGCATTTCAGTGCTATGGCTGGACAGACTGGATATGATGGCAAACCAGAGTATGAATACAGACCCTTAATACATGGGAAGCAGGATATGTTCATTATGGAGTCAAGGATGCTCTCGTTTATTGATGCTATCAATGCCCGTCATGCCTTCCCGAGGCATGTGTTTAAGGGCAATCCAGAACTTATCAAGAAACATTATCCTCATGGTATTCCTACCGACCCAGAGGAAGTCCTGATTGAGATACCTGACCAGATGGAGATTAGGATTCTTGATGGCGAGAAGCCGCCAGAAGGATTATTCGCAGAATTTGGGATAATGGAACAACTGGCTGCTCCGCCCGCTGCTCTTAGTGGGGTGAGACCCATAGGAGTATATGGCAGCGCACATCAGGAAAGCCTGATGGCTTCTGCCTTATCGCAGTATAAGGATGCCTTTATGAGTTTACAGGAGGCATTGGCTACCGTACTTGGTATGGGCTTGAGGATTATGGAGCAGACATACCAGCATGACGTGATGATTAAGAATCTTTCCTCTGATGCTGCTAAGGTGTACCAAATTCTCAAAGTTAGCGACATTAAGGGTTATTACGACTGTGAAGTTAAACTGCTTGCTGAGCCTCCAGAGGCTACCGATACACGCAAGGCTCTCGGAAAGGCTTTCTGGCAGGGTGGTGCAATTAGCAAGGATAAAATGCTGAGAGAATACTTCGATATGTCACAGCAAGAAATACAGGATGAAACAGCCCAACAGCTTGCCGAGAAGGTAATGGAAGACCCGCTGGTTGGTGGAGCTTTGGGACGAGATGCTCTGGAGATGTTTGGCATGGAGAAGGCTGCCCAAGCTGTCAAGGAAATAGATGCCCAGACAGCAGCATTAGGCAAGCAACCCTATCTTGGGGTAGGTGCTACTCCTCCGAGTCAAGTAGGTGAAGGCATGGGTGTAGCTACTGATGCCGTACAGAAAATGGATAGAAGTGCTGGAGTAGGCACTAATCCAAGCCCAAGGGTACAAATGGGGGGATAATGGCAAACGTACTGACAGAAGCCATGTTAAAGGCACACAAGATGCTGGTTAATGTTGATAAAAGATTTGGGGAGATAGGGGCGATGCCTTATGGCAAGAGAAAGGCTACGCCAGCAGAAAGCAGGGAACAGAAAGCAAGGGCAGAAGAGGCAGAAATGCAGGAGTTATTAAATGGCTGAAGACAAACCTATACAAACCGCAGGAACGGTATTAGAAAAGCATGGGGGAATGGGAACTTTTTATAATCCCGACCACCAAGCAATAGCTGATGCAGTAAGGTCTGGCGAATTACCCCGCGCTGATGTAAACACACTTACTAGCTTTCAGTTATCCTCTCTAGGACAAAAGGAATATGCAGCGTTATACCCCGAAGTCTTCAGTGGTGGTGGGCTTCCGCAGGCTCAGGTTATGTCACCTGAAGCTATGGAAATAGCAGCCCTTAGAGAATTACGTAATAGCTTTATCGGGCTTGGCATGGATATTTACAGAACCATGATAGATAATAGGATTGCCTCGCTAGTAAGGCAAAAGAGAATGGGAGGTTGGGAAATAGCGAGGGAACAAGAATTTCCGCTTCCCGATTGGATGAGACCACTCTTGGGGCTTCCCCCAGTACAAGCAGCGGAAGAAGATATGGGACGTGGGGGATTCAGGAAGGAACAAAAGCAGCCTACAATTTCTGCTGAAGAAGCAAGGGAGCTTAAACTTGCTCCGCTAGGGGCACAAACGGAACTAGATGTTGACCAGCAAAAATATCTGTCCTCTTTCCTTGCATGGCAAAAGGCTGGTACGCCATCAGGTTGGGAACGGTCAGGGATGGAGGCATTTCAACGCATGTCTCAGGGTCAAGGCGACTGGTGGGCAGAGTTCCAGCGTAAATCACAAAGTATGTTCCCATCATCTCAGAGACTTGGAGTGCAACGGAGAGTTGCCTCCCAATAGGAGTGTTATGCCTAAAGAGCTTGAAAAAAAACTAAAAGCACAGGCAAGGAAAAAGTTTCCAAAAGATAAAGAGCGGCAAGATAAATATGTCTATGGAGCTTTAAGGAAAACTGGTTGGAGCCCTTCTCATCAAAAAAGGAAGAAATAGTATGGAATGGTGGAAAACCACTGATATAGTTAATAGCTTTGCTGATGCTGTGAATGCACAGATGAATAAAGCCATTGGCTCATATACGAATAAATATAAAGAGCTAATGACTCGGAACGCCCAAAACGAGGCAGAGGCGAAGGCAAAAGCACAGCAAATCTTCAAAGCTCGGGCTAATGCTAAAAGGTGTGCTAACGCCGAGGATAGATTAAGAAGGGCTAATAAACACCTCTTGGAGTTGGGTTTCACTGACCAGATTCCGATAACCCAAGATACCATTAACAGAGAGATGTCTGGTGGATTTGCGAGTGATGTTATTCAGCAAGCACTTACAGGTAGTTACCAGGCCAGGGAAAAAGAACTCCTGAAAGCTGCCGAGCATGACGTAAAACTCACGACACCCAACTGGAACAAGATGACATATGAAGCCCAACAGGACTTGATACAACAAAACTATCAGGCTAAGGTGAAGGCTATGTATCCCGAGGGCAGGTATTCCTTGGCTGACCCGAGTAGTTTTACATACCAATATTCTGTTGATAAACTTGTTGAAGGTGGTTACATGGAAGCACCACCAGAGCAAGGAGAACCAGTAACAAGCATTGAGGAATGGTATCCAAATGCAGTTATTTCTGAACAAGGTGTAGAGATTGAAAATGGGCTTATACTTATGCCTGATTACTCTGTTGTTAGTAGCAACCAAACAATAGGAAGAATAGACCCCAAGACTGGAGATTTTATAGAAAAGGAGTTAGCTTGGTGGGAGAAGTTAGGGAATATACTTAAATGGCTTCCCCCCAATATACCAAGCACCCTGATTGAGAAGTATGGCCTTGCTGCTATTGAAAAGGTTGATTTGCCTTTTATGATACAAGACCACGCCTTAGAATTGAACAAACGACAAGACCTAACAGCCGAGCAATCTCATTTTATGGAACTTTACAAAGAGGAGGTTGGCGAACCGCCTACTGAGAATCTATTATTGTCTATAATACACCAACCCTTGAATATTATTAAGACTTGGGTAGGTGCTGATTTAAGCCCCTCAGAAGAACTCAAAGAGGCATATTATGACAGTACAGGCGTTGCTACTAGGATACTACATGGTGTCGCTACTCCATTATCGGTGGCTTTATTTGCTGCTGGTGGACTAGGTGGGGCTACGGCAGGAGAAGCTAGGTTGGCCAAGGTGGCAGAGCGGGGGGGAAAGGTTGGCAGGGCTGCACAAGTAGGACAGATGGTAACTGCACCTATGGCTGGGTTTGAGTCTATTGCGTCATCTGTAACAAACAGGGTACTTGGCGGTATTCTATCTAAGGCACAGCAAATAGCTACTAGGACAGCTTTACGTGCTGAAGCTGCAAGGGTAGGGATACAACTAACTCCAGAACTAGAGAAGAGTATTCTTGCATCTTATAGAATAGCACTTGAGCAAAAATTGAATCAATCATTAGTTACTTGGATGGCGAGGAATCCCACTATTGAATTAAGTAATGACTTTCAAGAGAAACTTATCAATACTCTCCTAGCTAAAGCGTCCCCAAAATGGAGTGCTGGCATAATTATGGATACCTTAGAGGGGACTATTACTGTTACACCTAAATTGATTACCACGAGTGCTGAAAGGGCAGCTACAGAACTTACGGCTAATCTTCCAGCAGTTATAGATGGGATAATTAAAACTCCTGCTGTGGGAGTAGCGGGTGCAACAGTTGCCCCCGCAGTAGTCGTTGGGGGAGTGCCAGCAGTAACACTAATTCCGTCTACCCTAGAAGCAGGCGTTTACTCCATCAAGATGGGCGATGAATCCGTTGGCGCAGTGGCTACATTCCCGCAGGAAGATTCCCTCTTTGTTAATAGAATTTCCATAAAGGAGGAAGGTACTGTAACCCGTTCTATGCTGGTTCAGCTAGACAATCTTCTTGGCAATATGGCAAAGGAACAGGGGAAGCAGTTTTTGAGAATAGCTGTCAGGGAAGAAAATTTGGGACTCTACAAGAGGGCAGGTTATATTCAAGAAGAAGGGACAAATATTGTCAGGAAGGATGTGTCTGAATATCAGTATGCTCCTACTACCGCTCAGGTAGAAGCAGTAAAACTTACTACAACCGCAGAGGAAATTACTGCAAAACCCACAGAGGGTAAGATAATACCCGAAACTGAAGCTGTTGCCAAAGAACCCTGGCAGATGACAAGGAAAGAAGCCACAGCACTATATCTTGAGGAAATAGCCAAAGATACTCCTGACCCCAATGACGCTATTAGATTAAATAAACTGGCAAATAATATTCGCAATCTACCTGAAGGCGAGAAAATAAAAGTAGATAGCCCTTACCTGAAAGCCGAAGTTTCAGTTGGTCAGTCGAAGCATAGAGTAGCTGTAGAAGGTGCCCTCTCAGAAGGCAAACCAGTACCCCAAGAAGTATTAAAAGATTATCCTGAATTTCAAACCACCGCCCTGGCTGAAGGTGGGACAATAACAGGGGAAGCCTTTGAAGGCACAGTTGAAGTTACTGGACTAGAGCCTGTAAAGGCTATCAGAAAGATACACTCTAACTGGATAGCCCGCAGGACACAATATGATGCTACTAAGAAAGCATTAGTAGCCTATGTCAAGAAACATGTACCATTAGAAGCTAGGGGTAAAATGCTTACCTCTGTTCAGAATGTTAAGACTCCATTGGGATTAACCAAGGCTATACTCAAGGCTGATGGATATGCTGAACAAGCAGCCCAGAAAACCCTGCGAACACAGATAACTAGCCAATTAAGAAGAATATCCCCTAAGAATCAATATGGTAGATTCACCGCAGAGATACAAGGGAAGCTCAATGCTATCAAGGCTAATGCAAATGAGGACAGGGCAAAAGTATATGAGAGAATCGGTGATACCATAAGAGCTATGGATGAAAATAAAATAACTCCAGAGGATGGCCAGAAAGCTCTTGAGATTCTACAGATATCAGGCTTAAAGGGGATGACCTCTGGGGAGTTAGCTTTCGCTCTGCAAGAGATTAAGACCCTAAAGGCAACTGGGCGAAGCCTGTTTGCTGCACGAAAAGAAGCAGAGGCGGCAAACTTTATCCCACGAGAGGTAGCCATTGACCAGGCAACAGGCGGCAAAGGGCTAAAGGCTGGACGGGGGACTGTTTCTACGGAGAAGTTGCGTCCCAGAATAACTAAGCCAAAAGAATTTGTTACCTTCTGGCAATATGGATTGGACGATGTACTCGACTGGATTAGTAGATTTAGTAAGACCAAGCCTTACCAGAGTGTCTTTAGTCAAATAGGTTTCGGATTACACATGGCTCGCAGTATACAGCAGAAGGGTGTAATTGAGTACGAAGCCCAAACGACCAACGCCCTAATTAGAATATACAATGTAAAGAAGGGTAGGCAGCTTTGGCAGATGCTACGGAGTATGAAGCATGACAATATAGACCTTGGCACGTTTATTAATGCGGCTAATGAGAAAGTTGATATATCATTAACCAAAGGGCAAGTCATACAGAAGTATCTTGAGATGCAAGACCCGACCCTTGATGAAACCTTCCGTAATCCTGCCCCAGATGGGATGAAGTGGACTGATGAGATAATGACTGCCATCAGGGGAGCGATGACGAAAGAGGATATAGAGTTTGCCAACTGGCTCACTGAATTTTATCAAGAATATGGCAAGACAATCAAGACAGTATTTGAGGATAAGTATCATATACCTTTCCCCGACAACCCTCACTGGGTACACTTGACAAGGGTAAAGGAATCTGGTGATTATGCCCACCTGCTTATGGCTATGAATGGTTATAGGGTTGCTGGCATTGGGAACAAGAGCTTGATTGCAAGAAAGGCTAATAAAATAGCACTGAAGTTTACGGATGTCCTTGATGTCCATGACCGCCACATAATAGAAATGGAACACTTCAAGGCTTTTGCCGTTCCCATGAAACAGGCACGGATGATATTCGGAGATAAGGAAGTCAGAACTGCCATCGAGCAGTATAGTGGGAAGGAAGCTGTAGCCCATATTGACCTTCACCTGGACCAGATAGCTAGTGACGGAAAGATTGGTGCTAATATCGTGGAGTTCATTGATAAATTCAGGGGGCATTTTACACTTGCTGCCTTGGGGGTAAAGATTGCAGTTAGTGTTAAACAGGCTTTATCTCTACCTGCATATCTATTCTATGAACAGATGCCAGTAAGGGACTTCTTTACTGGAGTCGCTGACTTCTGGGCACACCCGATGCAAAGTATACAAGAGATGAAGGAGTTATCTGGACACTTATCTGAAAGATGGGGAAGCGGGCATGAGAGAGATGTTCGTCTTGTCAAAGCAAAGGATACAGCGGGGAGATTGTCCCAATACCGAAACTGGCGTGACCTCTTTATGTTGGGGATAACGAAAGTTGATATGGCTACAACCTCTGCTGGCGCATGGGCTGTTTACAAGTCCATGTTGAAGCAGGGAATGTCCAAGGCAGACGCTATCACTCATGCAGAGATAGCCACTGACCGCACTCAGCCCTCATTTGGACTAGAGGACATGGCGGCACTGCGAAAACAGGGTTCGTGGGGTAAACTATTTACCATGTTCCAAAGCCAGCCGAATAAGTATTACCGTGCTATTGCCAGTAGCATCTGGAATCTTAAATATGGGCGTGGCTCAAAGGCAAGGAATATAACAACCCTGCTATTAGCATTGTGGGTATTACCAGCTTTATTCCAGTTAGTAACCGATGGCTTCCAGTGGAAAGAAGAACACCAAGCTAGAGTAGCCATACTCGGAGCAGGCAATTACTTACTTGCTGGCGGACAGATTCTACAGGGAATGTGGGGACATATAACAGGTGAACCTCACGAAATAGAAGCCACTCCTTTGTTCTCTACGCTAAATGAAATCGAGTGGTCTCTTAATGGAATTAATAAGTTATTGGAACAAGGCAAAGACCCATTGCAGGATGTAGATACTGACCAGTTAGTTACTACAATAGAGCATATTTCTAAACTTGCGGGGCAAATGGCAGGAGTTCCTACGCCATACGCAGTTCAATTAGAAAGAGCGATAAGGAATCACGACCCGAGACAGATAATATTCTCGCAGTATGCACTTTCAAATGAAGAAGATGTAAATAAAGAATACCGTGACCTGTATGCACAAGCATGGGGTTACGATAACTGGAAGGACATGCCTGAAGGTGATAAGAATACCGCAGGTACAAAGGCTCATTTTAATAGTCTAAATTCTTAGGGGGAATATCCCCCAGAATCCCCTAATTGGCGGTTTTAAGCCGATTCTCAGGGGTTTAAGGGGTGAGGTGGTATGATTGGACTAAACAAGAATTTCACCCCCATACTTTAAGGACGAAATCACGAATGGTCGGTTCGTGTTTTGTTATCTCCGTAGTCGGCGGAGATTTACCAAGTGTTCGATAGCCCTGAAAGGAAGCTCGAACAAGGAGGTAGAAATATGGCAAAAGCAACAGATAGCGCAACGCAAAGCCCTCCAGTTGTGGAGAATGATGCGGAGCAAATAACTGACGCAGAACCAAAAGAACCCACTATCGAAGAACTAAAACAGGCGGTACTGGCTCTAACAGAAAAGGATGATAAGAGTCAAAAGGAGCTAAAAAGGCTGCAAGGAGTCCTCAGAAGCCAAGGTGTAACCAAGCAAGACTTGGCAGACCTACGGCAAGAGGTTACTTCTACACAGGATTTATTGGCTGAAGCGATGGATACTATAAATCAAGGCGGAGTCGGGGAATTTAATGAGAAACCCAAACCCTCCTACTCGGAGAAACTCAAGACCATGAGGCAGAGTAGCCAATCTCAAGAAGCCACAGACCCAGACGCTCCGCTATTCTTCGGCTATGCGATTAGCCAAGGCTTGACGTTAGAGAGTCCAGAAGTCAAAGAAGCCATGTCTGACGGCAGAACTGGCAAAGAGGCTTTTGAGTATCTTAAGGCGACAATAGCTGGCAGAAGTGAAGCTGCAAGAAAGGCAGAGATTACCGCTACGGTGCAAGCAGCACTGAAAAATCACGGACTTACACAAGGAGGCGCTGGAGCACCAACTACTGGTGGCGGAAAGTTCACGTTGGACAAGATTAAGAATATGTCTGATGAGGAAATAATTGCAAATCAAGAAGCCATCAATCAAGCTATGATAGCGGGTGAACTCAAGTAAAAATATAAAAGGAGATAATCTGCAATGGCTAATGACCCAACCCTAGCAGAAATGATTACGGGAGATTGGGTAGGCGAATCGTATAGCCAGATAGTTATAGCTCACACTCGTAGCAATCTGGTCATCGTCCCCCACTGTAATCACAAATTCACCCCTGACTTAAAGAAGGGTTCAAAGGTAAGCATTTCCGTTCTAAGTGAACCTAGTGTGGGTGACGTTACCGCTGGTTCTGAGCTAACCGCTGAGAACTGTGTGGGAACTCCCACTAGCATTACGGTTGACCAATGGAAAGGTGTACGTGTTGAGGAAAGCGAGATGCAGACAGTACAAGACCATCTTGATTATTTGGGCAAGGCTGCCCAGTCTTGTGGTTATGCTATCGCTAAATGCCTTGACCTCGCCATGAGTGCCTACTTCTCAACCCTCGGTGGATATGAAACGAGTGCCTACGGTGCTGATGGACAGACCTTTACGGATGACATCTTTATTTATCTGGTGGAAACATTGGATGAGGCGGATGTCCCCCTAGCGGGTCGAGTTCTAATCGGCGACCCGTCAATGAAGGCAGACTTACTCAAGATTGATAAGTTTGTCCGAAATGACTATATTCGTGGAGCGCCTATCGTAACTGGACAGTTTGGTATGCTATATGACACTAAAGTTCTGCTTACCAACAACCTCACCGCAGCCTCTACAGGACACTATGGTGTGCTGATGCACCCCGATGCTATCGGGTGTGTAATACAGAAAGACCCTTACTCTCAGCGAATAGTTGATGAGCTAGAACACCAAATCGTTTACCAGACAAAGATAATCTACGGTTCAGCGGAGCTTCGAGACACATTTGGGGTCCCGTTCTACACGAGGAAGGCGTAATATGCCCCTGTATGACTACCTCTGTGATATATGTGGTCAGACACGGGAAGTGCTGATAATGCATGGGGAAATGCCTCTGTGTTGCGATACTGTAATGCGGAGGCTTCCCTCCTCTCTAGCCATGGTCAAGATGAAAGGCGAGGGAGGATACCCTAGCAGACAGCACCAGCTTAAGGGCACAGCGCCCTATACCAGTGGTAGCGGGTTTGAAACCAATGTTACCACTGAGGTCGATGGAGAATGACGTTGGGGATTTATCCTCGCTCTATCACGTCAAAAAATAAGAAGGGAGAAAAACAAAATGAGTCAACAAGTAAAAGCGTCTAGGTTCTTTGAGGCAATTGGTGATGCCAACCAAGAATCAAACTTCAGGGGGAATTTTGCCCCTGAGAGGAAAAGCGTCACCTACGATTTCATGGAACTAGCCCTAGACGACACAAATAAATACACGCCGTACTTGGACACTACCAGTTCAATAGCACTAGCTGATGGGGGAATAACCCTTACGACTGCTGCTACTGACACCAAGACGTGCAGCCAATCACAAGGGGGTATCTGGTGGTATCCCGCAAGAAACCCAATGGTCGAAATGACATTCCAAATAGATGTTATCACAACGGTAGCCATCTATGCGGGATTCACTGATGCGGTTTCAGAGGCAAGTTCCTATCTGCCATTCAGTCTGACAACGGCTACTTTGGCAGATAAATGTACTGATGGTGCTGGTTTCCTATTTGATACGAACCAAACCCTTGCCTACTTTAATATAGTAAACACCCTAGATGGCACTGAGGCTTTTACTCAGCTATCTTCATCCCATGTACCCGTTGCTGCTACTGATATTACAGTAAGAGTTGCAATAGACACGGCTGGCAACGCAAGGTATTACTGGAATGGAACTGAGTGTGGGTACAAGGCTCTTGCAACGACTACCACAGTCCCGCTTGTTCCGTACTTTGGTATTAGGAACAACTCGGATGCTGCTCATATAGCTACCCTAAAACGTGTCAGATTGTGGTGTGACGAATAAATAATAAAAAAGGAGGATTGACCAAATGTCTAATGCAATAGTTCGAAAAAATGCCTCACCCGTCATAGGTGATGGCGATGCGACTGAATTAACCGTAGATTGCTTCGGCGACCTTTCGGTTGGGTCACTCGTAGAAAAGTGGAAGCGAGAAGGCAA
>Ga0307430_1002665_pt1 | contig 11589 bp, 10 predicted proteins | sample SalMarWE160130MG_FD_202159 | JGI IMG/M metagenome (GOLD analysis project Ga0307430, IMG submission 202159) | Salt marsh sediment microbial communities from the Plum Island Ecosystem LTER, Massachusetts, United States - WE1603-130 | ecosystem: Environmental > Aquatic > Marine > Intertidal zone >... | reverse complement strand
TTCAAGGTTATAATTGCCGGTGCAGGAGGGGCGGCTCATCTTGCCAGAGTAATTGCCGCTAAAACACTTTTACCGGTTATCGGAGTACCTATAGAAACAAAAGCCCTGGGAGGGCTTGATTCCTTATTGTCTATGGTTCAAATGCCTGGTGGCATTCCAGTGGCTACAGTAGGAATAGGAAATGCCAAAAATGCCGGGTTAATGGCAGCACATATATTAGCTATCGAAAATTCTAAAATTAGAGAAAGACTTAAAGATTATAGAGAAGCAATGGTTCAGAAGATAAAAGATATAAAAATATAGCGTATAGCGTTTAGCGTGTAGCGGATAGGATTCGTATCTTGTATCTCCTATACATTTAAAACTAAAGATTAATTTAATTGGTAAATCGGAGAATTGGTAAATTGGTGAATTAATAGAGAGGAGCAAATTAATGGGCAGTGTAAAAGATTTAGAAGTGCTAGAACATCCAAGTCCGATTAAGAGCGGCAGAGGAAGATTTATTTTTTCAGATCGTTATTCAGTATTTGATTGGGGAGAGATGCCAGACCATATTCCTAACAAGGGTGAATCTTTATGCATCTCAGCTGCTTATTTTTTTGAAAAACTTAAATCTTTGGGAATAAAAAGCCATTATCTGGGATTGGTCGAAGATGGTAATAAATTGGGAAGATTGTCAGATATTAAAGCTCCAGTTAATATTATGGAAGTAAAACTACTCAGAGTATTGCCTCCTTTACAAAAAGGCAGTCATTATGATTATTCTAATTATGAAAATGAAAATAATAATTTTTTAATTCCCCTGGAGGTTATTTATCGCAAATCTCTTCCAAAAGGCTCCAGTGTATTTAAAAGATTAGAAGAAGGAAGTTTTAAACTGGAAGATTTAGGCTTAAAAGAAATGCCCCATCCCGGGCAGACTTTAGACAACCCCTTTTTGGATGTATCTACCAAACTTGAAGAAAGTGACCGCTATTTAGGTTGGGAAGAAGCCCAAAAAATTGCCCATATTAGTGATAATGAATTAGAAGAGATTAGAAAGATTACTTTATTGATCAATGAATTAATCGGACAAGAAGCAAATAAAATTGGATTAAAATACGAAGATGGCAAAATAGAATTTGGATTCGATGAGGAGAGGAAGCTTATAGCAATAGATGTGTTGGGGACTTTAGATGAGTGCCGCTTTACCTTTGAGGGAATGCCGGTAAGTAAAGAGATTGCCAGATTATACTATCGGAAAACTAATTGGTTTAAAGAATTAGCAGAGGGAAAAAAGAGAGATAGTATAAACTGGAAAGAGAAAGTGAACTTGTCTCCTCCGCCTTTGCCGGAAAGATTAAAAGAACTTATTTCAATGGCTTATTGTGCCTTTGCCAATGAAATTACCGGGAGAGAATGGTTTAAGACTATTCCTTCTATGCGAGAATTATTAGAGGAAACAAGTAAAATAATAAATAGCGATTAGCGAATAGTGTAATAATAGACAAGCGGGCCTGTCCTTGTGAAAACGGGGAACGCCTGTCCTACGAAGTGTAAATTGGTAAATTGGATAATCGGAGAATCGGTCAATTGGTGAATCGGTAAATTAATAAAAAGGAGAAGAAAATGTGGTTGGTTAAAATTTATGTAACCTTAAAAAAAGGGCTATTAGATGCTCAAGGAGCAGTTACTCAAAACGCCTTGGAGTCATTGGGGTTTGAAGAAATAGAAGAAGTAAGGATGGGAAAGTATATAAATATTAAGATGAAGGGGCAGAATCGCCAGATGGTTACTCAAAGGGTTGAAGAGATGGGTAAAAAATTGTTAGCCAATCCGGTGATTGAAGACTTTGATTATGAAATCGAGGTGTTAAAGTGAAATTTGGTGTAGTTCAATTTCCAGGTTCAACCTGTGATTATGATTGTTTTTATGCCCTTAATGATGTTTTAAAGGTAGACGTTGAATACATCTGGCACAAGCAGACTAATTTAGAGGGATATGATGGAATATTTTTACCGGGCGGATTTACCTACGGAGATTATTTAAGGGTCGGGGCTATAGCTCGGTTTTCTCCGGTTATGTCAGCAGTAATCGATTATGCTATGGTCGGAGGATTAGTTTTGGGTATTTGCAACGGATTTCAAATTCTTACTGAAGCGGGTTTATTACCCGGAGCATTAATGAGAAACAATAATCTGCATTTTATCTGTAAGTACAGCTATCTTAAAGTAGAAAATAACAAAACTCCCTTTACCAGTTCTTGTAAAAGCGGGCAGGTTTTAAAAATACCCATTGCTCATGGGGATGGGAATTATTACATTGACGACCATGGTTTATCTGAACTTATCAAAAACAATCAGATTATCTTTCGTTATTGCGAAAAGAACGGAGAGATTACTTCAAGAGCCAATCCTAACGGTGCTGTTTATAATATTGCCGGTGTATGTAATAAGGAAGGAAATGTTCTGGGCATGATGCCTCACCCGGAGCGTTGTATGGAAGATTGTTTGGGCTCTTCCGATGGCAAATATATTTTTAATTCAATTTTAGACTTTCTAAAGAAAAAATCAGTACTTAGATAGATAAATCTTAGAAATTAGGAAATCATAATAAAATTTATTAGTAAATCGGTAAGCTATAAATAATTGGACAATTGGTGAATAGGTAAATTGGTAAATTAAAATAGGAGATTGTTTATTAATGAAAAGTTTTAACCAGGAAAAATTTTGGAAAAAATGGAATCTTACTCCAAAAGAGTATCAGAAAATAAAAGAATGCCTACAGAGAGAACCCAATGAAGTAGAGTTAGGAATGTACTCCGTCATGTGGTCAGAGCATTGCAGTTATAAAAACTCAAAACCGCTTCTTAAATTATTTCCCAATTCAGCAGAATGGGTCCTTCAGGGGCCGGGAGAAAATGCGGGTATTATTGATATTGGAGATGATCAGGTTATAGCCATGAAGATAGAGAGCCATAACCACCCTTCAGCTATAGAGCCTTTTCAGGGAGCGGCAACCGGCATCGGAGGGATAGTGCGGGATATCTTTGCGATGGGGGCTCGTCCTATAACCTTGCTGGATTCTCTGAGATTTGGAGATTTTGATAATTCCCAAACTCAATATCTTTATAAAGGGGTAGTAGAGGGTATTTCCTTTTACGGTAATTGTATAGGGGTGCCTACGGTTGGGGGAGAAACAGTTTTTTCCTCAAGTTACCAGGAGAATATTTTAGTAAATGTAATGTGTGTGGGATTGGCCAGGAAAAATGATATTTTACGGGCAATAGCAAGGGGTGAAGGGAATTCGGTAATTTTAATAGGTGCTAAAACAGGCAGAGATGGAATTGGAGGGGCTTCTTTTGCCTCGGCAGAATTAGATGAAACCTCTGATGAAGATCGCCCCGCAGTTCAAATAGGAGACCCCTTTTCTGAAAAATTATTAATTGAGGCTTGTTTAGAGTTAAGAGGATTAGATTATGTGATTGGACTGCAAGATTGTGGAGCTGCCGGTCTGACCAGTTCTTTGTGTGAAATGGCCAGTCGGGGAGATAGTGGGTTAGATATTGAACTATCAAAAGTACCCAAACGGGAAGAAGGAATGAACCCTTTTGAAATTATGCTTTCTGAATCTCAAGAAAGAATGATAATGGTAGTTAAAAAGGGAAAAGAGGAAGAGATTAAAAAAATATTTGATAAGTGGAGTTTAGATTCCGCCGTGATTGGCAGAGTAACTAATGATGGTAAATTCAGGGTCAGAGATAAAGGAGAAATAGTAGCAGATATACCCGCTAAATCACTTGCCGAAGGAGCGCCTACTTGTCATCGTAAAGGGAAAAAGCCGGATATTTTAAATTCGGTGAATAAGCTTGATTTATCCGAAATATCTCAGCCGGATGACTACAATCAAGCATTATTACAAGTCTTAGGTTCACCAAACATGATAAGCAAAGAACAAATTTATGAACATTATGATTATATGGTAAGGAATAATACTATACTGCCTCCCGGGGACGATGCTGCAGTATTAAGAATAAAAGGAACTAAAAAAGCCATAGCCCTTACCACTGATGGTAATGGAAGATATTGTTACCTTGATCCCCTGATGGGAGGGAAAGTAGCGGTAGCAGAAGCTGCCAGAAATTTGTCTTGCAAAGGAGCCTTGCCTCGAGCGGTAACCGACTGTTTAAATTTTGGAAATCCTGAAAAAGAAACTATCTACTGGCAATTAGAAGAAGCCATTAAAGGAATCAGTGAAGCCTGTCGAGTATTGCAGACCCCGGTCATAAGCGGCAATGTAAGCTTGTATAATGAAAGCAAAGGGGAAGCCATTTATCCTACACCGGTTATAGGAATGGTGGGGATTATCGAAGATTATAACCATATCTGTTCTATGGAATTTAAAAATTATAATGATTTGATAGTACTTTTAGGAGAAAATAAAGAAGAATTGGGCGGAAGTGAATATTTAAAAGTTATTCATAATTTAGAAAAGGGAATACCTCCCCGGATTGATTTGTTGAAAGAACAGGCAGTTCAAAATGTATGCCGGGAGGCGATTAAGAAGGAATTGGTTTCTTCAGCTCATAATTGTTCAGAAGGCGGATTGGCTATAGCCCTGGTAGAGAGTTGTATTAAAGGGGGAAAAGGAGCAAAAATAGAAATCGAAGACAAAATAAGAAGTGATACCCTGTTGTTCGGAGAAAGTCAATCTCGAATCATTATATCTCTTAATCCGAAAAATCTATCTTCATTACAGGAGATAGCCGATAAATATCAGGTTCCTCTTTTGGTATTAGGTTCTGTGGAGGGTGAGGAATTAAATATAAACCAGTTAATTAGTATAAAAGTAGAGCAATTGGAAAAAGTTTGGAAAGGCACAAAATAATGCATGAGGAATGTGGAGTTTTTGGAATTTTTAGTAAAGAAAATATATCTATAGATGTGGCTAAATTGACTTATTTTGGCCTTTATGCCCTTCAACATCGGGGGCAGGAAAGCGCGGGAATTGCTGTATCTGATGGACAAAAACTCTTAATCTATAAAGATTTAGGGTTAGTATCTGAAGTATTTAATGAAGAAAAGCTAAAGACTTTACAGGGTAATTGTGCTATTGGTCATGTAAGATATTCTACAACAGGCGCCAATATTTGGGAAAATAGCCAGCCTCTTTTAAAGAATTATAAAGGAGGAACTTTCTCTTTAGCTCATAATGGTAATCTGGTAAATCAGGAAGAATTAAAGGCAAAATTGAAAGAAAATGGCGTTCAAATTTATTCCTCAACAGATAGTGAAATAATATGTAATTTAATAAAAATAACCCCGGAAGAAAATATTGAAAAAAATATTAAAATGGTGGCTGCCCAATTAAAAGGAGCTTTCTCTTTAGTGATAATGACTGAAAATAAATTAATCGGGTTAAAAGATCCTTTCGGTTTTCATCCCCTTGCCCTGGGGAAATTAGGGGATTCTTACCTTTTTGCTTCTGAAACCTGTGCCTTTAATCTTATCGGTGCCGAATTTATCCGGGAAGTGGAACCGGGGGAGATGGTCGTCATTGATAAAGAAGGAATAAAGTCTACCAGAATATTACCAGATAACCGGAAAGCTCTTTGTATTTTTGAGTTTGTATATTTCGCTCGTCCGGATAGTACTATATACGGAGCAAACGTAGCTTTAAGCCGACAAAAAATGGGCCGAAGATTAGCCCGGGAATATCCGGTGCAAGCAGATATAGTGGTTCCTGTTCCGGATTCAGGCATTTCTGCAGCTATCGGTTATACCGCCCAATCAGGTATTCCTTATGAAGAAGGTTTGATTAAGAACCGTTATATTGGAAGAACTTTTATCCAGCCTGAACAATTAATTCGAGATTTTGGAGTTAAAATAAAACTCTCCCCTATCAAAGAAATAATAAAGGGTAAGAGAGTGATATTAATAGATGATTCTATTGTTCGGGGGACTACCAGCCGAAAGATTGTAAAGTTAGTAAGAGAAGCAGGAGCTCGCGAGGTTCATGTTCGGATAAGTTCTCCCCCTATTTTCTTTCCCTGTTTTTACGGGATAGATACACCAAATAGGGAATATTTAAGAGCTGCCAACCATAGCCTGGAGGAAACCAGAAAATGGCTGGGAGCAGATAGTCTGGGTTATTTGAGCATAGAAGGGCTATGCAGTGTTTTTGATAAAATCCCTGCTGATAATTTTTGTCTAGCTTGTTTTGATGGAAAATACCCAACGTAAAAAGAGTATATAGTATTTAGTATATAGCATATAGTAGAATAGTAGAGAAGAAAGAGAAAAGAATAATTCAGAGGCCAGGAGTCAGGAGCTAGAATTAATTCACATCTCGTGAATCGTATCTCGTTAAGATGGTTAGCTAATTTACCGGTTACCCGGTTTAAGAATTAAAATTATTTTAGTTAACTGGCAAACGGGTAACTATAGACGCGATACTCAATACTATATAATGTTTTTCTATACGCTAAACGCTATACGCTCCACGCTAGATTTATTCGCTATTGACTATATTAATCGATAGACTGAAAAAAAAGAAAAGGAATTAATTAAATGGGGAAATCTTATAAAGATGCTGGCGTAGATATTAGCCTGGCCAATCAGATAGTTGAAAAAATAAAACCATTGATCAGTAAAACTTCCATTCCCGGAGTATTGGGTGGTATAGGCGGATTTGGCGGATTATTTTCTTTAGCAGAACAGAAATATAAAGAACCGGTCTTGGTTTCGGGAACTGACGGAGTGGGGACTAAATTAAAGGTCGCCTTTGCTCTGGATAAACATGATACTATTGGTATAGATTTAGTGGCAATGTCGGTGAATGATATCATTACCTGTGGGGCAAAACCTTTATTTTTTCTGGATTATATTTCCATTGGTAAACTATCAGAAAAAGTGGTTGTTGAGATTATAAAAGGAGTTACCGAAGGTTGTAAAATGGCAGATTGTGCCTTATTGGGCGGAGAAACTGCAGAGATGCCCGGATTTTGTTCGGAAGGCGAATATGATTTAGCCGGTTTTGCCGTGGGCGTTGTGGAGAAAAGTCAAATAATCGATGGCAAAAAGATTAAAGAAGGAGATGCGGTAATAGGCATTGCTTCTAATGGATTACACAGTAACGGTTTTTCCCTGGTGAGAAAGGTTTTGTTTGAATCTAAAAAATATAAAATAAGCGATAAAATACCTTCTTTCGAGAAATCTTTGGGTGAAGAATTGCTTAAACCTACTCGAATTTACGTTTCCCCGGTTTTACATTTATTGGAAAAATATAAAATATTAGGAATAGCTCACATCACCGGAGGAGGGATAGTGGAAAATATTCCCCGTATTTTACCCGAAGAAGTTTCAATTCGGATAGACCAAAAAAGCTGGCCTAAACCTTCTATTTTTGCTTTCATTCAAAAAGAAGGAGAAATTTCTGATGGAGAGATGTATCGGACTTTTAATATGGGGATAGGTATAGTATTAATTGTTTCCCCAAGTGACGCTTCGAAGGTGATGGACGAACTTAAAATGGTAAAATACGATTCCTACCTTATCGGCAAAGTGATAAAAAGGGAATAAATGACAACTTTGGTGCCTGGCACAAAAGTTGTCATTAAGGAGAAGATTATGATTAATATCGGAGTCTTGGTCTCAGGCGGAGGGACAAATTTACAGGCGATTATTGAGGCGATAGAAGAAGGTAAAATTGCCGGTGAAATTAAAGTTGTGATTAGCGATAATTCGGAGGCTTATGCCCTAAAAAGAGCCCAGCGATATCATATCGATACCCGCTATATTCATTTTAAGGAATTTAAAAACAGGGAAGATTACGAAAAAGAGATAATCAAAACCCTAAAAGAGAATAAAATTGAACTGGTAGTTCTGGCCGGGTACATGAGAATTTTGAGCCCCTATTTTATAAGAAGCTATAAAAATAAGATCATAAATATTCATCCTGCTTTACTCCCTTCTTTCCCGGGGTTGCACGCTCAGAAGCAGACCCTTGAATATGGAGCAAAAGTTTCCGGATGCACGGTTCATTTTGTGGATGAAGGAGTGGATTCCGGTCCTATTATCCTGCAAAAGGCAGTGAAAGTAAAAGAGGGTGACACTGAAGAGACTTTGGCAAAAAGGATTTTAAAAGAAGAACATCAAATTTATCCCCGTGCCATTCAATTATTTGCAGAGGAAAGATTAGAGATAAATGGAAGAAGGGTTTTTATTAAAGAAAGGGAATATTAAAATGAAAATATTAGTGATAGGCAGCGGCGGCCGGGAACATGCTCTGGTGTGGAAAATAAAACAAAGCCCTAGAGTCTCGAAAATATATTGTGCCCCGGGTAATGCCGGAATTTCTCAAATAGCACAATGTATCGATATAAGACCTGACAAGATAACGGCATTAGCTGATTTTGCACAGGAAATAAAAATTGACTTAACCGTAGTCGGTCCGGAATTATCACTATCCATGGGGATAGTCGATGAGTTTACCAAAAGAGGATTGAAAATATTCGGTCCTACAAAAAGTGCAACAGAGATAGAATCAAGTAAAGTTTTTTCTAAGTATATGATGAAAAAATATAATATTCCCACTGCCAATTACTGTGCTTTTAACGATAATAATGAAGCGCTTGACTATATCAGAAAAAGGCAATTTCCCCTGGTATTAAAAGCAGACGGTTTAGCTGCAGGTAAGGGAGTATTTATCGTGCGTAACATTGAAGAAGCCCGAACATCCCTTGACTCTCTCATGAATGAAAAAATATTTGGAGATGCCGGCCGACAAGTGATTGTGGAGGAATATTTAGAGGGAGAAGAGGTGTCGGTGTTGGCTTTTAGTGACGGTGAAAATGTTGTCCCTATGGTTTCATCACAGGATCATAAAAAAATATACGACCATGACCAGGGACCAAATACCGGAGGAATGGGTGCTTATTCTCCTGTTTCATTTTATGATGATAATTCTAAAAATAAAGTTTTGGAAGATGTTTTGAAACCAATTATCTCCGGATTGAAAAAAGAAGGCCGGGAATACAAAGGTGTCATTTATGCCGGATTGGTTTTTGCCAAAGAAGGAATAAAAGTATTGGAATTTAATGCCCGGTTTGGTGACCCTGAAACCCAGGTTCTTTTACCAGAACTCGAGACAGACATCGTTGAAATATTTACAGCTGTAATAGAAGGTCAATTGTCTAAAATAAATATAAAATGGAAAAATACTCCCGTTGTTTGTGTGATTGCAGCTTCAGGAGGTTATCCTGCCAGTTATCAAAAAGGAAAAAGAATTTCCGGATTAGAAAAACTTGAAAATAAAAAAGATATATTTGTCTTTCATGCCGGCACGAAATTCCAAAAAGGGGAAATAGTAACCTCCGGTGGAAGAGTATTGGGAGTTACCGCCTGGGCGGAAAATATAAAGGAAGCTAAAAAAAAGGCTTACGAAGGTATTGAAAAAATTTATTTCGAAGATATGTATTATCGGAAAGATATTGCCCAAAAAGCAGTAAAGTAAAAAAAGTCCTTCCCATAAAGACGGGAACTCGGAATAATCTCTGAATAGACAATGGACAATATAAATTATGATTTAATGATGAAATCAAAAAAGGAAAGGGAGAAAGAAGATGACAAAAATAAAACGTGCCATTATAAGCGTTTCTGATAAAGAGGGTATTATTGATTTTGCCAGAGGATTGGAAGAATTAGGCATTGAAATCATATCTACCGGGGGAACTGCGCGTACTCTTCAAAAAGAGAGAATCAAAGTAACCTTGATTTCCGAAGTAACCGGCTTCCCGGAAATACTGGAAGGAAGAGTAAAGACTTTGCATCCCTTTATTTTTGGAGGAATATTAGCCAAAAGAGAAAGTGCTCTCCACCAAAAACAAATAGCAGAACAAAAGGTGGATCAGATAGATTTGGTGGTGGTCAATTTATATCCTTTTGAAAAAACCATTTCCAAAAAAGAAGTGACCCTTGATGAAGCGATTGAAAATATAGATATTGGCGGACCTTCACTTTTACGGGCGGCAGCCAAGAATTACCAGGATATCACCGTGGTTATTCAACCGGAAGGCTATCCAGCAATCATCAAAGAATTGAAAGAGAATGACGGCGAGATATCCTTAAAGACCAAAAAGGATTTGGCAGTAAAAGTCTTTGAACATACTGCTTATTACGATACTATAATCAGTAAATATTTAAGAAAAAACATGGTCGAAGAAGAAAGTTCATTTCCTTCAAATATAAATTTGCTTGCTAAAAAGAAAATGGATTTACGCTACGGAGAAAATCCGCATCAAAGTGCTTCTTTTTACCGGGAACCTTTTGTCAATGAAGCTAATCTTGGTAATGCCATACAACTGGGCGGCAAGGAACTGTCTTTCAATAACCTGGTTGATTTAAATGGCGTATTGGAAATCATCAAAGATTTCAACGAACCAACTGTTGTTTTTGTCAAACACACCAATCCCTGTGGATTGGCATCAGCTGATTCCATTCAAGTTGCTTATCAAAAAGCTTATGAGGGAGACCCTCTCTCTGCTTATGGAAGTATAATCGGAACAAATAGAGTGGTGGATGTTGAACTTGCTCACCTGATTAACGACACGACATTCGTAGAAGCGATTTTGGCACCTGATTTCAAAGAGGATGCTTTGGAAATATTAAGAAAAAAGAAGAATCGTCGGATAATAGAAGTTGGCGATTTATCAACAACAGATATGCAAGTAAAAGATATCAAAAAAATATCGGGTGGATTCCTGGTGCAGGATAGAAATCTGCAGGAACTTAAAATTGAAGACCTGAAGGTAGTCAGTGAAAAAAAACCTACGCAAAAAGAATTGGAAGAATTACTTTTTGCCTGGAAAACAGTAAAGCATATCAAATCCAATGCCATTGTTTTAACCAAAGATAAACAAATAGTAGGGGTTGGAGCCGGACAGATGAGCCGGGTTGATTCTGTGAAAATAGCTGTGATGAAATCCAAAGAGCGTTCTAATAATTCTTGTCTGGCCTCTGATGCATTCTTCCCGTTTAGGGATGGTGTGGATGAAGCGGCAAAAGCAGGCGTAACTGCGATTATACAACCGGGCGGTTCAAAGCGCGACCAGGAAGTTATTGATGCCGTAAATGAAAATAATCTGGTCATGGTTCTTACCGGCACAAGATGTTTTAAACATTAAAGAAATTTAGTTTTTTTTAACTCTATTTCCCCTTTTTTAAAACAACGAAGGAAAATATCTAATAGATGAGGGTCAAATTGTGTAGCCCTGGCTTTTTCCATAATAGAGAGCGCTTGAGAAGCAGTATAGCCCTTGCGGTAAGGACGATTAGTGGTAAGGGCATCAAAAGTATCAGCAAAAGCAATAATTCTGCCTGCTAAAGGAATATTTTCTCCTTTAAGTTTATCAGGATAACCTTTACCATCATAGTGCTCATGATGGTAAAGAATGCCATCGATAAGAGTATGAAATTGAGTAATATGCTTTACAATTCCCGACTTCCGCACTTTTCCCCCTATTCGAAGACAAGGCCATAATAAAATAAAGGGTTTTAATTTAAAAGGTCAATGTAGTGCCTTAGAAAAAGATACCACTTGACAAAGAAATAT
>Ga0307430_1002664_pt1 | contig 11590 bp, 7 predicted proteins | sample SalMarWE160130MG_FD_202159 | JGI IMG/M metagenome (GOLD analysis project Ga0307430, IMG submission 202159) | Salt marsh sediment microbial communities from the Plum Island Ecosystem LTER, Massachusetts, United States - WE1603-130 | ecosystem: Environmental > Aquatic > Marine > Intertidal zone >... | reverse complement strand
GCAGGAGCAACCGCGGCTCGCTGCCGTAGTGTTCTCTCTTTCGACCGAAGCCCAGATACCCGGCGTACCATCCGTCGGCGAGAATCGCGCCTATGGCGTTGCCGCCTTTTTTAATAAGGTCGGTAATCTCATAAGTTTGGTAATACACCCGCGTGGGATAATCGGTCCAGCCGGGTGTGAAGTAGTCCTTGCCTACGCGTTTGCCGTTGATATGCAGTTCATAAAGGCCAAGGGCCGAGGCATAGACCACCGCGCGTTTAACAGGACTGTCAGCCGAAAAGGCTTTGCGCAGATAAGGCGGGGGCGGCAAAACCAGGGCGTTTGGGTTCGACTTTCCATTGTTGTCGGAGTTCTGCTGTTCGGCATCATAACCTATCCACTTAGCCTGCCAGTCTCCCGGTTCGAGCAGGCCGACAGTCCACATAGCAGGTTCACTCCAGGCCGACACTCTATCATCCTTATCCCACACACGCACCTTCCAATAGCAGCGCATACGCGAGACCAACGGCTGGCCTTTATACATTACCTGATTGCTCTGCTCGGACTCGACTTTACCGCTGTCCCAAAGCCCGCCTTTATTTTGTTTGAGCTTTTCCCCGCTATCGGCCACTAAAATCTGGTAGGCCCTCTGCATCTGGCCTCTCTGGTTCGACTCCATAATCCAGCTCAGCCGGGGCTTAACTACATCGACCCCCAGAGGATTAACGCGGTACTCACAGCGTAATTCTTTTACGGCAACGCCGCCGGCGATAATGCCGCTATCTGTTAAAACAGCGCATCCGCCCAAAGCCAGCATCATTCCTGCTAACGCAAATAGTACTCTGTCACGAATGATTTGAGGAATTGTCATTCCGAGCGGAGCGAAGCGGAGTCGAGGAATCTGTTTTAATAGCCCCCTTGACTTCGCTTGGTGTAACAACCTTGCATAAAATAAAAATCCATCAATACATCTGTGACGGAACAATAGGCTTGTAACAAATTTACTCCTCATTTGTTCACCCCGTTGGATAACTCCGGTGTCGTTGCCGGACATCTGTTTCCCCATGTTTTTCGGGAAATATTCCCTTATTTGTACCATATTGTTTGCCCCGTTACAGAGTAATAGAATTTCTAATGGGTTCACATTCACATATATTTATGGATTATCGTTTGAGCCGCCGTAGATAAAACGCTGCTCGATATTGGGGATCCAGTTCCACGAAACAATCGCATACATTACTCGAAACACAGGGCTGTTTTCACTATTATGTAATAGAAACGCCTTTAAGCTTTTTGGCCAGGGAAATTTAAAGCCACTGGGCCAATAGACACACAACGCCTTACCCACCAGATAGTCACGCGGAACAATACCTGTACGGTATGGGGGCAGGCCTTTATTTGCTAATCCCTGCCTGGTCCACAACCTGCCGTCCTCACTATTGGGACTGTTATCGCCTAATACAAAAAACTCATCTTCTCCTAAGGTAAAAGGTTTTTCTATTGCCCTGCCATGTTTGGGACCGTTAGCATATTTGGTTGCGGTGTAGTGAATATCTCTGAAAATCGCGATGTGTGATAGTGTCAGTTTGCCGGAGCCGAGAATTTCCACTCCCGGCGGAATGTCTGCTTTTATTTGGCCGGCGTCTTGGAGCCCGCGTCCCATATCGTAAGTTAATTGTTCATTGCCGAATTTAAAAACCAATTGATGGTCAACATTGGCGAATTTAACCAGAGCTGATTTATTTATTGTCGGTGGCTCGATTGATTTTCGAGCTAATTCCGTGGGTTTTCCATTTGTCTCATTTTTTGTGATGACCATTTCGCCTGTTAAATCGACCCAGGCTTTGTAAGTACTTTGATATTTGCTCAGGACTACACCGACGCGTCCTTGTGGTCCTGCCGAACGGCAGTAAAAACGAACCATCAGGTCACTGCAGTACGGCATATCCTTGTAATCCTCGATATTGTCGTAGGCATAGGTCGCTCTGAAATCGTTGCCGATTTTGGTGCTATAAGTCATCGTACTGATTTGGTCAGCCGGGCTGTCTAAGTGAAATAAAGTGGGACTTTCTTTGTCAGTTTCCCATTTTGAAAAGCTCCCGGCTCTGAATGGCTGCTGCCATCGGTGGTGGTTAAAAGTGGGCGCGAAACGATTAACAGGCTGGTAATCGTTATCATATACCGTCATCCATAGCTCGTTCTGGACTTTAGGTGGTTTTCGGCTGATTTGTCCGTCGATATAGATGTCACCATTGATTATTTGCACTTTTTCGCCCGGAAGGCCAATCAATCGTTTAATATAATTTATCTCCGGTTCGGGTGGATTCTTGAATACTATTACGTCCCACCGTTTCGGTTCGAAGAACTGATAAATGCACTTTAGTACGAGTATCCGGTCTCCGTTCGCTACCGGCATTGTACCGCCGACCGGCTGATAATTGCCACAGCTTGGACAGCGAGAGGGATATGACTTCAAGTGTCCAGACCGTGGAACGTAGTCCTCCGGAAGTCCATACTTTCCCGGCACAAAGCCATAGTCGTATTTGTATCCGCACTGACGGCAACGCAGCCGAAAATGGGCACCTTTGAGAGTATTGGCCATACTGCCGGTGGGTATGCGAAACGCCTCCATTACGAACGCACGGAACACGAAGGCCAATATGAAAGCTGTTATCAGCCACTCAAATGTGTTTGCAACCTCAGATGCTCTATCTTTCTTTTTTCGAGCCGGCTTGTCGGAACTGCTTTTTTCTTTCTTACCTGAAGACATAAATGTCAATCCTAATGATTATTTATACTGTAAAAAATATCGCTTGCGTTATACTTTACGGACTCGCTACAAATGAGCCCGGCAAAAACAAGAATGTTAATTATGCCGACAAATCCATTGTCGGTCAATAAACTATTCCGTCTTGAATCCTTTTTTAGCAAAGAATCGGCAGAATTAAACGAGGACCCTTTTTGTAACATCCTGGTAATAAAAGACTTATGCCTAATTGTTTTGCGGGACTTTTGAGTGTCCCCGTTTAACTAACGGCGTTCTTTAAAAGCGGCGGTGTAAATGTGTGTGGTTTTTTTCTTTGCTCCTGAGATAGTGTCAGAAATTTTTTAGAATCTGGAAAATTTTCTGAAAAATTTTCTTGCTGTATAGAAGTCTTTGTTGTATAGTAAGTTGCAGCATTCTAGTGTTTGTACTTTGTCGCTTGGTATTGCGGCCGACAGAAGAAATTGCCGGTCTGCAAAATACCAACAAAGCGATTGTGTAGTTGTTATAAGGTTTGCAGAGGTGTGTGATGAGTTGTTGAATAACTAAAAGGGGCACTTTGTTATACAGCAGTTTTTTTTAATGTAAACAGAATTCAGTTTCCCAATTGCTCTTTCCTACAAGTGAGGTAGCGTATGGCAACAATTACAAAGAAAGAACTTATCGACAGGATCGCGGAACGTACACAAGCAAAAAGAGTTGCAGTCAAGTCTATAATTCAGGCTTTTCTCGACGAGGTGACAAGGGAACTGTGTGAGAATAACCGTTTGGAATTCCGAGACTTTGGTGTCTTTGAGACAAGAACAAGAGCCGCGAGAGTTGCCCAGAATCCTAAAACTCTCCAGCGCGTTGAGGTCCCTGCAAAACGAACGGTTAAGTTTAAAATGGGCCGCCTGATGAGAGAAAATCTCTGTGCTCCTGCTGCTGTGGAATCCGCTGAGGCCAAATAATTATTTCGAATAAGAAGCCGCCATCCACAACAAAACGCAGCCGGTTTTAACTAAGAACTGTCAGTTCTACCTGATTGTGGGGCGCGCAAGAAATAGTTTGTTTTGCAAGGTTGTTCAAAAGGAGCGTTCTATGTCTGACGGGAAAATCGACGGAACAGTTAAGTGGTTCAACCCCAGAAAGGGATACGGATTTATTGCTACCCCTGATGGCCGCGATATCTTCGTCCACTACTCAAGTATTTCAAGTGATGGATATAAAACTCTCGCTGAAGGAGATTCCGTCACTTTCGATATCGTCGAGGGCGACAAAGGGCTAAGGGCTGAAAATGTGATTCCAAAATCAGCCTCAGCAACAGAAGAAGTTGAGTCGTAAAGCTGCTTTTTTATTTTGGGTCTGAGGGGAGGTTGTAAACAGGTCCTGTTTTGTCATTCCCTTATTACCTGAGTAAATCCAAAAAAGCAACAATACTGACGAGCCGTTTCGCGCTACATGATGAGTAGCTTCAATGGCTAAAGGAGCATTCATTCTACCAAATATACAACGCAAAATACGAGATACGAAATACGAGATACGAAATATGAGTGCTGCCGAGTATCAATCCGGTCTGGGCTGTAATGTTCTTGTTCTGAACAAGCATTATATGGCTATCCGCATTGTGGGGGCAAAGCGGGCGTTCTCATTGTTATTTCGCGACCTTGCCGAGGTCGTATCCCTTGAGGAGGGCAGATATTCCAACTATGACTTCCAGAGCTGGTGCGAGGTAAGCCAGCTCAGGCGTGATTTCGAGCCTGATGGACACGACTGGGTATCCACTGTAAATTTCCATATCGCCGTGCCGCGAATCATTCGGCTGTTGTTCTTCGACCGTCTGCCGAGAAACGAAGTAAAGTTCAATCGCCGAAACATCTTCGCACGCGACAAAAACAAATGTCAGTATTGCGGCAAACGCTTTCCGACCAGCGAATTATCGCTCGACCATATAATCCCCCGGAGTATGGGCGGCAAATCGATCTGGGAAAACATTGTTTGTGCCTGCGCAGCCTGCAACGTCAAAAAAGGTGGCCGAACTCCAAAGCACGCCGGGATGAAGCTTATTCGAAAGCCCATCAGACCAAGGCACAACCCCCTTGTCCACATCCACCTCGGCCACCACCGCTACCGAAGCTGGAAACAATTCCTCGACCACGCCTACTGGTCAGTTGAACTAAAATAAGTTAGTTAAGCTGCTCGATTGATTCAACTTGCTTTTCGGAACCGGCGGAAAAAACTCGGCACTGGCTGTTGACGACATCTTCAATCCCGCTGAACTTATCTTATGACCAAATTGGTGATTTGCAAAATTATCTGTCTATTCTACAACATTAAATCCAATCAAAGCAGCCAAATCTTTAATCTCTTGTCTATAGTCACCATAAAACACTACTCGATGACATCCCCATCTATCGCGCCTAAGTCTTCTAAATGGTTTATCAAGACTAAAAGGTAACTTCGTTCTACAAATTCTGTTATCGAAGTCTTTATAGAGATAGTTGCCATTAACAGTTCTGCCGGTATAAACTTCTATCTCCTTATCGTACACGTTAACCTTGACCATTGAGACAATTTCGTCTATTGGCCATTCTACACGTATAGCGACAAGAGTAATATGTTCCTTTTCGAGCTGTTTATTGGCTCGGACTTGTGCATCCCTTCGCCACGCCCTTCTTGGGTCCATCGTGTTCCAGCCCAGTTCATAATATGCGTGATTTCTTATAGTATAAGGAACTCTATCGTTGCCATGAGGATTAATCGGGCCATAACAATGACCAATAACCATCATGTTCTTGGGAATATCACTCACCGGCACCGCTGGAGGAAAACTGCCTAATCCCAATACATCCCCTACAAAACCTGGCCTACCTGTTATATAAGTTACGACCATTTGAGTAACCAAGCAATCTATAAGACTCTCGCAACAACAGGGTATAAGTCCTTTAGCTAACTCCATTTCCGCTAAGGGAGGCATAGCCTTTATCTTACCATCCGGGATAAGGGCCCAGCTACTTACTGTTATTATATCAGCATCATATTTTTTCACTAATTCCTTGTAAGCCATATATAACTCAGCTGAGCGTATTACATCTTCTCTTGCGACACCAATTACTGCTTTTGCTTCATTTATCCACATATCGGCAATCTTTGCTGCATCTTCTCTTTTAACCTTTGCAACTTCCTGAATTAGCTCCTTAGACCTAACGGTTACAATGTTTACTCCTAAATACTCCTTTAATCTTTTGGGATAAATTTTATCATAATCAGTCATTTGGGTATTCACCCCGCCCCAGCCCTCTTTGCCTATCGGGTCGATTCTGTCATAGTCTTGAATGGTTAAAAGCTTTGTATTCTTCATCCTTCTTATAGCAACAAATAATTTTACTTTTTCCGCTAATATGTCGCTGGCTAAAGGAGTTGGAATATCACCACGCACGAACTCAGAGGCATCGTTCGAAAATCCTCTGGTATTGTAGGTAGCTGTAACAAACTTCGTTCCATATTTTTCTCCGAGAACTACGGCATTTTTAAATCCAATTTGTGAACTGGAAGCATTACAATCTACAATTATTGTAGGCAATCCAGTCAGCATGTACCTTTTGTTGGAAAAACCTCCGAAAAATAGAATTAATCCATCCAAATCCTTTTTTGAATTTTCTATACTTTGAAGAACAAAATCATTTTTCTCATCATCTATATCTATTTCGATATCTGTTGAGGGATACACTCCCTCATAAGTTACTATTTGGCCTCCGGAAAATTCGACTCCTTCACACTTGTTCCGCAGTTCACTGAGAATTTCGTTTGCCTCGTCTGCAGGGAGCGAGAAAAACACTGTGTACACCTTGGCCTTTTCGGTCTTTGACAAACCTGCAGCACCAGCAATTGCCGGGATTGTGAGACTTGCGATCACCATCAAACAAACTATACGAATACATTGCTTTACCATTAAGTCCTTTTCCTTTCTCTTTTTCGCTTTACCATTTGCCATAAGTCATTCTCCTTCATTGGCTTTATCGTAGGCTTCTTTTTACAAAATGCTCAAATATTTGCAAAATAATGCTCTACGTCTTTACTTTGACTGGTTTTTTCTCGCTGTCAAGAAATCCTTGCTCAAACTTCGGAATTTTTTAATGATTGTCATCCCGACCGAAGCGGAGGGATATGTTGAAGAACGTCATCGCGAGGAACGAAGTGTTGAAAGTCCACCACAGGCGGGACGAAGCAATCTCAATATTCTTCATTCGATATACAGAATTCAAAATTCTGTTTGTCTTCCATTTTATTTTTGTGAGCACTTCTTCGCTGTGTACTCCAGCAGAACTTTCAACTCTTTCCATCCAGGATTTTTGGGCTCGTCTTGCAATGAGCTTGGTATGTGGAAAGCGGCGGCTGGATGCTTAGTAAACCGCCCATTTCCCTCAAGCCAACTCTTGTTCGCCTTCCAGTAGCCCTTTAATTCGCGTATCTCTATCTTCCTAAGCACGTTGCAATTTGGTAGTTTCTCATCGTCACCGCATTCACGCAGTGCCAAATCGATTCCGTCTCCGGTGAGTCTCGGATGCAACTGTGCGTAAACCCGCTGTTCCAAATACAGGTTTGTGTACTTGCTTCTTTCCTTGGCTACACAGCCAAATCGTTGACAGATTTCTTTTCCCAGAGAGATGTTTTGACTCTTGTCGAAAGAGCTGGCTTCCCTCCTGTACTGAGGCATCTGCTCGAAGGTTAGAACCCAGTCTCTCAGGCGTTCTCGGTTGAATAGAATCTTGCCGAAGGGGAGAACTGAGTGTGGTATTTTCTTTTCGCGCACCAGTTGTAATACGTCTTTCTCGCCACATTTGAGAAAGTTGGCCGCTTCTTCCATGTCAAAGAATCCTTGATTACTATTCTTATCCATTTCCTGGTTTCCTTTTTAGACTAATATTTGATTTACTATACTCCACATATACTATACATTAGCCAATGAATATCATATAACGATTGGCGTCAAGCATTTTTTGTTTTTTTTATGAGCAAGCGCCGAATTTTGGGGGCAGGGGACAGAGAACAGAGGACAGAAGGCAGAGGACAGAGAACAGAGGACAGGGAAATTGGGTTTGAATTGGGTTTGTTTTTTCGAATGGGACGGGGTAGTTTATTTTCGTAATCCTTTATAACATATAAGTTTGCGTTCATTTTTGGCCTTTCGGGAATTGGGTTTGAATTGGGTTTGTTTATTCGGACTACGAAATCATCGTTTTTTCTGTAATCCTTTGTTATAATTGAGCTTACATTCATTTTGGCGTTTTGGAAATTGGGTTTGATTGGGTTTGAATTGGGTTTGTTTTGACCAAGTGTCCAATTGGCAATATTTTCATAATCCTTTTGTGAAAAAGAGTTTACGTTCATTTGACTTTTTCGGAAATTGGGTTTGTTTTGCATAATTCTTTGATAATTTCGTACGTAATAATTCGTAGATTGTATTGAGTACCGGTTATCGGGGTACCGGGTTAGAAGGCAGTGATTATCAGGGTATCCGGATATCAGGGCGATCCTTTCTGATTCACTATTGGCTATTGACTTTTTAATGAAGGCAAAAAAACAGCGCCTCTATAATTAGAGCTACCTGCACTTTTGATGCGAAAAAAGACCACAATTGGCGATTCGTGATTCTCGTAACTCTATTAGGGAAAGTAAGTAAAAAATTTATAAAAATTTTAATTTTTGCTCACGGGTACCCGCGCATTTGATTGAAAACGGACGGAATATTTTACATATTTTAAACCACGGATTGCCTGGCGCAGCGTAGCCGCAACCAAAAGTTTGTATAAACAAAATGTTCCATAACCTATTGTAATTACAGATGATACAATCGCTTAAAACAAAAAACACGCATAAAAAACAAGAATATACAAGATTGTATTATGGATTTACACAGATTTTATAGACGCAGAGAAAGCAGACAGATTTTAAGCAGCTTGGTGTTCTCGGCAAGCTATGTTCTGAAAGCGAGCTTTCGCCGCAGAGACTTGCCTTCGTCCACAAGGCCATCGAAATGGCCTTTTTCAGAAGCAGGCTAAGAACGGATCTTGTTAGACGCGGATTAGCACGGATTTACACGAATTTAACCCAAAAAAAAACGGCGAAAAATGCACTTTTTACAAATTAACATTTTGTTAGTTTGGGAGAGATAGGGAAGCTGCAATATTATCGGACGTTGTGGTTTTGGGGTGGTGGAATTGCTTATGTGGTATGGGAGGGAGGTGGTTGGAGTGGAGGAGGTGGTTGGAGTGGAGGAGGAGGTTGGAGTGGAGGAGGAGGTTGGAGTGGAGGAGGTGGTTGGAGTGGAGTGGGTGGTTGGAGTGGAGGAGGTGGTTGGAGTGGAGTGGGTGGTTGGAGTGGAGTGGGGGAGGTGAATGACTCGGGAGCCGATCTTTCGCCTACTGGCGGTTTATGTTTGCCTTCTGGCTAACATGCGGGTATTGTAACATATATTCAAACAATAGTCAAAAAAAAAACGGCCCAAAATGCGCTTTTTTTGGTCCCCCTGAGCGCAGTCGAACGGTTCGAACCACTGATTTTATGCTAAAATTATACTAATCTCAACATATTCGGAAATCGGTAAACATCCCCAATAAATCGGATTATTGTTTTAAGAAAACTACCATCCACTTCGCTCACCAAGTTCGCTCAGTGGCTGTCACCCGTCGTAGATAATCCCTGATGGGCGTTCTGGCGTGCAGAAATATATGCCTGTGCCCGCTCTCACTGGTCGGCTTGGTTGCGGTGATGTTGAGAAGTTAAAGCTGCTCTTTTCGTTCTAATTTGCGTTAAAATCTCCTGACCTTATCTCAGATACCCTTCTGTCTGAGTTTGGCCATTGTAGAACGATAAAACCACTCTCAGGGCTATTCTACAGAAAATCCTGGGCAGTTCTAACCTACCGAGTTGATAAAAACAAAGGGGCATATACCGAATCACTCAGTATAAGCCCCGAATTGCTACATCAACCACACCCCCATATCTTGCTTCGCCTGCCCCCGCGTCTTTCGACGCGAGTCGGGGCGGCGGGCAAGAAGCAATGGGGGCCACCTAAATCCCGACTTACGGTGCCGGCCGATATAGCCGAATATCGTCAAATAACACCATACCGGAACCGCCGGCCTGCAGATTGTTCTTATCGCCGAAACCTATAGAAATCGTATTGACATTGGCAAGGTTCACGCCCTGGGCTGCAAACTCCTGCAGGTCGATAGGCCATTCCGTCCAGGTATCTATCAACGCTGCATTGGGATTATCGTGATAGACCGTCGCACTGCCGTTGAGAGCCACGTACATCGGCTCAGCAGCATTAGAGGCATCACCGTAGAACCACAGCGACAGTACACCAACACCTTCTTCGGTCCAGTCACGCACCGAGACCAACGTCATGGTTACCTCAGAGTACTTGAAATTGTTTTCGTAGTAAACCGGCATTGACTGCCTGCCGCCGTGAACATTACCTGTCTCGGCAAAAGGAGGATTGGCATGTCCTGCCATAGAGCCATTCGTCGGGACTTCCCATCCATCTATCCACGTACTGAATATCTCGTCGGGCGGATAGTCGTTGTAGTCCTCAATACCGTCTATCTCAATGAAGTCGATTACCGTGAAGCTCCATACGTTGCCTGTGCTGATTGTCGCATCGGTATTATACTCATCGATGCGCCAGTAGTAAGGCCCACCGCCCCATTCAACTTCGGCTGGAGTGTAGAAGGTAACACCCTGTCGGCCTCGATATATGCCGGTCGTATCGGATGCATCGGCATCGACAACGGCCTCTTTATCAGAACCAAAGTAAACATCATGCTGGGATGCATCATCTCCCGGCGACCAGCTAAGGGGCGTCGCATCTCTGATGTACACTGTTGAGCCATTAGTCGGGTTCGGATCCCAGGCAACCAACGGGTCACCTCGCATGGCTAACTTAATCTCTTCGATAGTCAGCGCCTTGTTGTAAACGCGCACATTATCGACGGTGCCGGTGAAAAACTGCGCTGCTGTTGCATGCCTTCCAAGTTTCAGGGTCCCCGTCTCAGCATCTGGGGGGCCTGAAGGATCTGGATTACTCGTGATTAAGACACCATCTCTATAGGCGTTGAACACATTTCCATCATACGTCGCAGAAAGGTGATACCATGTATTGGCCTCTAATGGCATGTAACTCGCAGCATACCATGTTCCTCCAACCTGCATGGCCGCCCCTCCCCGGAAAATCGCATCGCCGTGGTTCCAGTTAAATTGATAGTTCTTCTCGCGATGAACCGGCCCACTCGCCGATCCTGCCGAAGGTGCCTCAGGGCTAATCACCCAGGCAGTTAAGGTCCAATTAGCCAGGTCTTCTGTGTTACCGGTGTCCACATAGTCATCACCGTCAAATTCCAGTGCAGCACCGTCATATCCAGGCACCCACTGCGGATCACCTTCGAAGGTTCCATGATTGCCGTGGCCGGACCAATCAACGGCAGTAGTACCCATATCCTCATCAAGCTTCCACCAGCCGACAAGACTGGGGTCAGTAATGGCTATATCAGGTATTGTGCTGAAGCTCCAGACGTCGCCTTTATGTGTGGCGGCGCCGTCAAACTCATCGATACGCCAGTAGTAGGTCTTCTCTAACTCAAGAGTGCCGGGATTATAGGTGTTAAGTGCACTTGGCAGACCGACAGTGGCGTTGTTCACATCGTCAAAATTATCGCCGAAGTACACATAGTGCAGTTTCGCAAGAAAACCTCCCGTCCAGCTAAGCTCGGCATCCGTGTCCACAAATTTGACGCCATCAGCCGGGTTGGGGTTATAGGCGGTCTTGGGTGGAACCATAAAGCTCCATACAGGGCCCTTCCAGGG
>Ga0307430_1002663_pt1 | contig 11593 bp, 11 predicted proteins | sample SalMarWE160130MG_FD_202159 | JGI IMG/M metagenome (GOLD analysis project Ga0307430, IMG submission 202159) | Salt marsh sediment microbial communities from the Plum Island Ecosystem LTER, Massachusetts, United States - WE1603-130 | ecosystem: Environmental > Aquatic > Marine > Intertidal zone >... | reverse complement strand
GGTGCCTTGCTATGACGTCGGCTGGGTCGACGCGCGAGAGTATAACTGGGATCCGGAAACGCGCACCCCGCCGGAGGGCAAGGAAGAGCATCCAGTGGTGCTCGTGAGCTGGGAGGACGCGCAGGCGTACGCCACCTGGGCCGGCAAACGGCTGCCCACGGAAGCCGAGTGGGAGCGGGCCGCGCGGGGCATCGACGGGCGTCGTTGGCCTTGGGGAAACGAGTTCATCCAGGGCCGCTGTAACTCCAGGGAAAGCGGTGCCGACGGCACTACTCCTGCGGGTCGGTATTCTCCAGGCGGCGATAGCCCGGATGACGTCGGGGACCTGGTGGGCAACGTGTGGGAGTGGACCAGCACCCTGTTCCGTCCTTATCCCTACGACGCCGATGATGGGCGGGAGAGTCTGGAGGCGAGCGGCTGGCGCGTCCTGCGAGGCGGCTCGTGGCAGAACGACCTGGACCGGGCACGCTGCACCGCCCGCCTCGACGGCGACTTTCTCTTCTATAACAACGTCGGCTTCCGCTGTGCCGTATCGGCGGAAATGGATGAACACGAGCGCGAGCGGTATCTCGATATTTTCCGCGAGGCGTTCGACGTGCCAAGGTCCCCAAAGAAGTGATCGCACGTAGAAAAGCCAAGCCCCGCCAGGAAGGCGGGGCATTTTTGTGCGCGCGACCTTGTGCGACCGGCGTTATGCCTGTCGCTCCAGCCAGCGGTAGGCCAGGTATCCCGAAATCGCGCCAAGGATCAGGTTCTGTGCCGGCCACACAAAACACCACACACCCACGGTGGCGATGGCAAGCGTCAGGCCGATGACCCAGTCCAACAACCAGTAGGCGATGAGCAGAAGGATACCCATCACCGGTCGCCCGGCATAGATCCAGCCAAAGCCCAGGAAGCCAAAGAACCCGCCGACGACCTCCAGCACCAACGCTACAAAGGGATCTCGTCCACGCATCACAGTTTCACCTCCCGTTCCAACCATTCACCGATCAGCCAGTAGCGAAAATCGCGTCCCTGGTAGACCTGATAAGCCGCGTACAGCCCATAAACCAGCCAGGCGATGGCCGCACCCGCCAGCAGCAGCGTGAGCGTCATTGCAAGTGGCATCAGCGCGAGGCCGATGAGCACTGCCGCCAGCGAACCGCTGACCGTCCACGCTACCGCCACCAAAACGCCCAAAGTCGCCACGACAAGCGTGCCGGCTAACTGATAGGCAAAGGCCTGCAGCGCGTGAAGCGCGATAAAGCGCGACTGCTTCCGGTAACTCAGGTACATCACCAAGGGCACGGCCAGGCCCACCGGCACGCCGATGCCGGCCGGGGTGCCCAGAATGACGGTCACGAGCACACTCGCGTGGGCCAGCGACGCCGTCGTCCACTCGCTCGTGGGTACCTCTACCATCTCGCTTTCTGCATTCTCGTCCGCTGTCATTGCTATACTTACCTCCTGCATCTTGCTTCTCTATCTCACAATACGCATCGCGCATCTCAGGGTTGCACCCCTATTCCACTGTGCTATAATGCGGCCCGTATGATCACCAAGCGCCAACTGGGCGTTATCGTCATCGTACTGACCCTGATCGGCGTGGACGTCGTCGGTGCGGGCGAGTGGAGTGGCTTTGGGCCACTGCAGCAGATGGGCGTCGGCGTCGGCATCGTGGGCATCATCGCCGGCGTCATCCTGATCCTGCGAGGCAACCACCCGGCCTGACCAACCAGCCAACCACCATGAACCCAACCCTCTCACGCATCCTCAAAGGCATCAGCGTCTTTCTGGCTGTCCTCGCCGCCGTAGCTTACGTCGGCTACATGGCCGTGTACGTCGTCTACGCGGTCGACCTTTTCCAATGGCCCTTCGATTACGACCAGGGTGAGGGCTTTGAGCTGTACGACGCCATCCTCTACAGCCGGGGAAAGTGGCCCTACAAGGATAACGCCGTCTATCCGTACTATGCCTCCAACTATCCACCGCTCTTCCACCTGCTCATCATCCCCCTATTGCCGATCTTTGGGCCGCACGTCGTCGCCGGGCGGGTGGTCTCCTTCGTCGCCACGCTGGTCACCGGTGGGGCGATCTTTGCCGTCGTGCGCCGCAGAGTTGGAGGGTGGTTCATCCCCCTGATCTCCGGGCTGGCTTTTTTCGCCTCCAGCTACGTCTACCAGACCGGGCCGCTGTGCCGGATGCACATGACGATGGTCATGTTCGAGACGCTGGCCATCGCCTTCATCGCCGAGTTCCAGCACCCCAAGCACGGCGGGCGCAATCTCATCCTGGGACTGGTGATGCTCCTCTGCGCCGGGTACACGAAGCAGATGGCCGTGTTCACCGTCGTCGCCGCGCTGTCTTTCGTCTTTCTGCGCGACGTCAAAAAGGCCGTCCTCTCCGGCGTGGCGCTGGCCGTTGTGGTTGGAGCGGTCTTTTGGCTGCTGAACGCTGCCACCGACGGCCAGTGGTGGGTCAACACCATCCAGGCCAACGTCAACGAGTTCGAGTATCTGCAGACGATTTTCTTCCTCAAGCAGTGGTTCGACCTCCACGCGCTCTTCATCCTCCTGGCAGCCGGGTACCTGATCTATGAGCTGTTCTGGGATCGGCTTTCCGCCTACTCGCTGTGGTTTTTTTTCGCGCTGGGCACGGGCCTGTTGAGTGGCAAGTGGGGCGCGGGTTTCAACTACTTTACCACCGCCGTCGCCGCGGCCTGCGTTTGCTCCGGCCTGGCGTTGGGGCGTCTGCGGAATGTGGCAGCCCGGCGACACACCGTGACCGAGAAAGCCAAGTCATTCGCTGAAACCACCATCGCCGGCGCCAGTCTGGCGAGCGGTGTGGCTTTAGGCCGTCTGAAGAAGCTGCTGGGACAGCAGGCCGCCGCTCGACCACTGCGCGACACAGCGGGTTCAGCGGCCACGGCGACCCGGTTCTCGCCCAAACGCGCGTGGTGCTTTCTGCAGAGCAGGTGGCGCAGTCTACGGCCCTGGGCATCACTGCTCCTGGCCGTCGCCATCCCCTTGCTCTACCTGCTGCAAGCCCCACTGATGCTTCACTTGCCCACCGCCGGTCCGGTCTTTGGACCGCTGGCTCAGACCCTGGGCGTGGGCGGCGCGGTGACGCAGGCCCATTGCACAGCGTACCCCTACTACGACAAGATGGGGTATACGCAACTAGGCCACCTGCTTACCGAGGACGACTACGCAGCAGGTGAGGAGATCCTGGCCTACGTCCGCACCTCCGATGGCCCCGTCTTCAGCGAGGAGGCTATGTTCAGCCTGCTGGCCGGCGAGCCGGTGGTGACTAACCCGACCCAGCTTCGCAACCTTTACCTCAACGGCCTGCTCGACACGACGGACATCGTCGCCCGCATCGACCGGCAAGAGTTCGGCGTGGTCATCTTCCGCGCCCAGTTTTACCCCGACCCTGTGCTGCAAGCCATCGGGCAGAATTACACGACCGTCGAAACGGTGTGCATGAACGGCTTCAGCTACGGCATCCTGCTGCCGAACCGCCTGTTGGATGACTCCAAGACCCAATAGCCCTCCGGGTAAAAATCCCCTGGCTCTGCTCTCGCGTTTTTCTTGACCCTTCCAGATAACAGCGGTATACTGAGACTGGATGCTCGTTCAGCATCCGCAGAGGGGAGCCCCTCTAAAAATGGAGGTGCTGTGATGAAAAAATTGCGTCTGTTAATCTTGTTGACCGTTGCTTTGACGATTGCCTCTTTCGCGTGCGTGTGCACACCCGCGCCGCCGACGGCGGTAGAGGTGTTCGTGCCGACCTCTATCCCGCCGACGCCTTCCGACACTACCGAGTCGCCGCCGACAACCGCTCCGACGGAAGCCTCCGACGAGAAACCTCCGACCACGGCCCCGACACCGCCTCCTCCTCCAACCAAGACTCCGCTTCCCACGGAACCTCCGCCGCCCCCCACCGAGCCGCCGGCCGAAGAACTGGCCATCCTGTCCTTCAGCGTCACGATAGAGGACATCCCGACGGGCAAGCGGCTTACCTTCACCTGGCAGACGACCGGCGCTACCGGCGTCACTATCTGGAGCGGCACCAAGCACCGCTTTTCCGATGCGTGGGAAGGACCGCCTAACGGCTCGCTGGTCAAGGAGCTTACCTTTACCTATTACCGCAACCCATCGATGACCTTGGTGGCACAGGACGGTGCAGGACATACAGTATCCGAGTCGGTTACCGTCGAGTGGGCGTGCAAGTACGATTACTTTTTCTCTGCCGACATTGCGCGCTGCCCTGCCGGTGAGGCGAGTACGAGCTGGGCGGCAGAGCAGCCGTTCGAGCACGGGCGCATGATCTGGCTGGAAGATGTCGGCAGCGGAGCACTGACGCGGGTGATCTTTGTGCTCTACGAGGATGGTCAATTCGCCATGGGTGAAGATACGTGGACGGAGGATCAGCCCGAAAGCGATCCCTCCATCGTGCCGCCGGCAGGTCTGTTGCAGCCGGTCCGTGGCTTTGGCAAGCTGTGGCGCGAGAACGCGAGCATGCGAGATAAGCTGGGCTGGGCCACGGTGGAGGAGCAGGGATTCGACACCGTATTTCAGGCGCAGATCGCCGAGTCCATTGGCGCCACTGCTTTCCTGCGCACACTGGATGGCAAGATCATCCGCGTCTCCGGCTGGGACGTCGGTACGGGCACGTGGGAATACGAGACGCCGTAAAGTAGAACTGGTGCTTCTAAAGGGGTCTCTATCGTCCTCTAGATATCTTCATACCTCGATTCTTGTCCAAATGAGGCAAGATTTTGCGGGCCTTGATCTTGCCCGACCTCAGTTTTGCGAAGCAAAACTGAGCGGTGTTTCGAGCGCAGCGAGAAACGCCCCTAGTAGGCACATCATCGAGCAAGCGTTGCGTTTGCGTCCAGTAAGCCGCTTTATTTTCTGGTATCCTCCAGGTGGTGAGAGTTCAGGCTTGTCGTCAGGTATCCGCGATAGAAGGATGGATGTTGGCTAACGATCTCCGCATTGGCGGGCCGACGATAGTTGTCCTCGTCAGCCTCGCCCTGTTGTCCCGCGCCGCGCCCTTACCTTCGTGGCAGGTCTATGCTTTTCGCGATGGCGCTTTCACCCTATCGAACACTCACGAGACTAGTGCGTCCTCTGCCCCTGTCTCGAAGCGCCTTCTGCCTGCCACTCCCGCCGATTGGCGCGTCACGGCTGCGGCCCTGGCCGACGTCACGGGCGATGGCGAGCCCGAGTGGGTGCTTCTGGTCTGGCGGCCCTGGCGCGATTGGCCGATCCAGGAATGGGTCTCCGTTCCAAGCCCTATCGCTGACTTTCACGACGCGGCGGGCGATAGCTGCCATATGATCCTGCTCGACCCCCAAGATGGGCGCGAGATTTGGGCCGGGTCGGCGCTGCCCGCGCCGCTGCTGGCCCTGGCTGTGGGCGATGTCGATGGGGATGGGCGTAACGAGCTGGTGACGCTCGAAGGAGACTATGCCACAGGCCGTGATGGCCCCGCCAGTCACGTGGATGTCTGGCAGTGGAATGGGTTCGGCCTTTCGCTCGAGTGGCGTTCACCCAGGAACGCCCTTCACCAGCTTCGCTTGACCGACACAGGCAACGATAGTACACTCAGTATAGCGGTTCGTTGAGTAGGCTTTTGGCTATCTTGACCGGATGAGAGTATACGATCCTTTACTGCGAGAATCAAGGAGGTGCGAAAATGCACAGGATAAAACCCAGTCTAATTGCGTTGTTGCTTCTCTTCGTCGCTGCGCTGGCGTGCAGCATACCCACGCCGCCTTCGGTGACAGTGTCGCCGTTTAGTCCAACCGCGCCATCCGCGACGCTGTCCCCGACATCCGAAGTCCTGCCCACGCCGCCCGAGGGTGTGCGCGGCCCGGGCTTCGCCGTCTATCCCGAGATCCCCGTCGCCCTGCCGGCGGCTTACGACGGCTACGCCCTGCCGCTCGACCTGGCGACGGTGGGCGTCCACCAAGATATCGCCCTCAGCGACGGGGGGCGCGCGCTGTTGGCGCAGAACGGATTCGTCGTCACGCCGGCCGAGTGGAACGAGTTCTACCTGCTCTACGAGGATGCCCGCTACCGGGAGATTCCCATCTTTATCACCACCGACTCGGTTTACCACGTTTACCACCTGATCTTTGACAAGATGCTGCGCGACCTGGAGCGGCAGTACTTTGAGCCGGACATCCGGATGCTGACGCGCGTGTGCCTCCAGGCAGCCATAGACCTCCAGGCCGATTCGCAGGGCACAGAGCTGGAGGGACCGGCCCGGCAGGTCGTGGCCTACTTTGCCGTAGCGGACGCCCTCATCAATCCCAATGACCCCGCTCCCGTGCCGCCCGACGTGGCCGACATGGTGGCCGGGGAGCTGGCCTTGATCGAGGCGCACAGCGGCCTGGAAGCCAGTCCCATCTTTGGCATGAACTGCCCCGACACTTGCGACCCCTGCGACACCGACCCGCCGCCAGAGTGCCGCGATCAGCCCTGCATGTGCGAGGACTATTCCCAGTACGTCCCGCGCGGCCACTATACCCGCAGCGAGCAACTTCAACGTTACTTCCGCACGATGATGTGGTATGGGCGCATCAACATGCGGTTGCAAAAGCCCGACGAGACCCGCATGGCGCTGCTCATCACCTACATCCTGCGCAACACCGACGTAGATGGCACACCCGCCGCCGACGTGTGGGCACGGGTGTACGACCCCACCGTGTTCATCGTCGGCAAGTCAGACGACCTGGGTCTCCACGAGTACGGCGCGCTGTGGGATAGCGTGTTTGGCCCGGATGCCCAGCCAGCAGCCATCGCCGACGAGGCCAAGTTTGCCGCGTTCGTCGAGGCGGCGCGCGAGCTCCCGCCGCCGCAGATCAACTCGATGTGGGTCTACATCTGGGAGGATAAGGAGCAGGTGACACAGGGGTTCCGCTTCATGGGACAGCGCTTTGTGCTGGATGCCTACATCTTTGACGAGATGACGTGGCGTGAGGTAGGTGAGCGCGGCAACGAGCGCTGGCTGCCCAAGGGACTCGACGTCATGGCGGCCCTCGGCTCCGAGGAGGCCTACACCATCCTCGACGACATGGGCGAGACGGCCTACATCAACTACCCGGAGCAGATGACCAAGCTGCGCGGCGAGGTGGACGCGCTGGGGATGGATTCCTGGACGCAGAACCTCTACTGGGCGTGGCTCTACGCTTTCGAGCCGCTGCTGGAATCCAAGGGCACGCAGTACCCGGCCTTTATGCAGACCCAGGCCTGGGCGCGCAAGGACATCCACACGGCGCTGGGCTCCTGGACCGAGCTAAAGCACGATACCATTCTCTATGCCAAGCAGTCGATGGCTGAGATGGGAGGTGGCCCGCCGCCCGAGCCGCCGCACGGCTGGGTCGAGCCCAACCCGGAGGTCTATGCCCGCCTGCTGGCGCTCACGCGCATGACGTACCAGGGGCTGGAGAGCCGTGGGCTGCTGAGCGACGGGGCAGACGTCAACCTGACCAAGGCCAACCTGCAGCGCCTGGATGACTTGCTCGTCTTTTTGCTCGACGTCTCGCAGCGGGAGCTGGCCGGAGAGACGCTCACCGACGAGGACTATGAACGTATCAAGTTCTACGGCGGAGAGCTGGAGGCGATCACGCTGGCTGCCGCCGACCAGGAGGGCGAGGGCGGCAGTCCCTTCTTCGACGAGCCGGAGCCTGCGGCGCTCGTGGCCGACGTCGCTACCGATCCGAACGGCTTTGTGCTGGAGGAGGCCATCGGGCCTGCCTACGAGATATACGTCGTCATTCCCGATGGCAAGGGCGGGCTGCACATCGCCAAGGGCGGCGTCTTTTCTTACTACGAGTTCTCGTGGCCCATGAGCGACCGCCTGACCGACGAAAAGTGGCGCGAGATGTTGGATGACGGCAGCGCGCCCGACCAGCCGGAGTGGACAGGGAGCTTTATCGTCGAATAGCGCTTGCGGGAGGCCTCTCCAGAAAACAGGTGCCTCTGTAGGGACCCCCTGCGTTTTATGTAGGCAAGCTGCTTCGGGAGCATTTCAAAATAGGGCATCTTAACGATGAAAATGCCTCCGCGCGTACTCGCGCACCCCCTCCCACTGAGGGAGGGGGGCATCCAGTCCCTCCCCCCTGATGGGGGAGGCTAGGTGGGGGATAGCGCCGTCTATTTTTGGAGCAGTGACTATAATTTGGAGGAGAGAGCAACGTGATGAGCAAAATAAAAGGCGTAGTGCTTGCGGGGGGGTTGGGTACCCGCCTGCGTCCGCTGACGAGTATAACGAACAAGCACCTCCTGCCGGTATACAACAGGCCGATGATTTACTACCCCATCGAGATGCTCGTCGAAGCGGGCATTACGGACATCATGATCGTCACCGGCGGCACCAGCGCGGGAGATTTCCTGCGACTGATCGGGAATGGGGAGGACTTTGGCCTCTCCCGGATCAACTATGCATACCAAAAGGGAGAAGGCGGCATAGCGGAGGCGCTTGGATTGGCGCGCGAGTTCATCGACGACGATCGCGTCGTCGTGGTCCTCGGCGATAACATCCTGCAGAACGGAATCAAGAGGGGTGTCGAGGCCTTCTCGAAACAGCAAAGGGGCTGCCGAATCTTTTTGAAACGCGTCGACAATCCCCAGGAGTACGGCATCGCAGAAGTTGAGGGCGACAAGATCAAGGGCATCATCGAAAAACCGCAGGACCCGTCCAGCAACCTGGCCGTGATCGGCATCTATATGTATCCGCCAGACGTGTTTGACGTCATCAAAACGCTGGAACCCTCCGCGCGAGGTGAGCTCGAGATTACCGACGTCAACAACGCGTACATCCAGCGGGACGCGATAGAATACGAGATCGTCGATGGTTGGTGGCTCGATGCCGGCGAAAGCCACGAGGCGCTGCTTCGAGCCAACCTGACGGTAGCGCGCCAAGAGGGTGTAGAGCTTGAATAGGTTGAACCTCCCGCAGGCTCTTTGCACGGCCCGAAGGGTGTCGTAGCAGGCACCTGACAAGCCGTTTTCGCCGCAAAGCAGCATGCAACCTGCGGGAGATCGGCAAACTGCCGGGTAGCTAGATTCATAGACAAATTTTTGGTTCTTACGCCAAGCATCCACAAGGAGGAACGATGGCAAACATCCTCTGCATCGGCGCTGGCTTCGTCGGCGGGCCGACGATGGCCGTCATCGCCAAGCACTGCCCCGAACATCGCGTCGTGGCGGTGGACATCAACGCCGCCAAGATCGCCGCCTGGCAATCGGATCACCTGCCGATCTACGAGCCGGGACTGAAAGAGATCGTCCTCAGCGCGCGGGGCAAGAACCTGTTCTTCTCAACCGAGATCGAGCGGCACATCGCCGAGGCGGACATCATCTTTGTCAGCGTCAACACGCCGACCAAGACCTTTGGCCAGGGGACAGGCAAGGCGGCGGATTTGCAGTACTGGGAGAAGACGGCGCGCCAGATCGTGGAGAGCTCGTCCTCGTCCAAGATCGTCGTCGAAAAGAGCACCCTGCCCGTGCGCACCGCCGAGGCGATGGAGCGCATCCTGAACTCGAACGAGAAGGGCCTCTTCTTCGACGTGGTCTCCAACCCCGAGTTCCTGGCCGAGGGCACGGCCGTCCAGGATATGCAGAATCCCAGCCGTGTGCTCATCGGCGGACGGCAGACGCCATCGGGGCAAAAGGCCGTGCAGGCCATCGTCGATATCTACGCCCATTGGGTCCCCCGCGAGCGCATCATCACCACCAACCTGTGGTCGAGCGAGCTATCGAAGCTGGCGGCCAACGCCTTCCTGGCCCAGCGCGTCTCCTCGATCAACGCGATTGCGAACCTGTGCGAGAGGACCGGCGCCGACGTGACGGAGGTGGCTCACGCCGTCGGCACAGATACCCGCATCGGCCCCCGCTTTCTGCGGGCCAGCGTGGGCTTTGGCGGCTCCTGCTTCAAGAAGGACATCCTGAACCTGGTATACCTGTGCGAGTTCTACGGCCTGAACGAGGTGGCCGCCTACTGGGAGCAGGTCGTCAGGATGAACGAGTACCAGCAGGCGAGCTTTGTGTCCAAGATGGTGACGGCCATGTTCAACACGGTGGCAGGCAAACGTGTCGCCATCTTTGGCGCGGCCTTTAAGGCCCACACCAGCGACACGCGCGAGTCGCCCGCCTTGGCCGTGTGCCGGAAGCTGCTGGAGGAGCGCGCGCACGTCGTCATCACCGACCCCTACGCGCTGGAGAGCGCCCGCGCCGACCTGCACGACGTCGCGGAGCAGGTGATCTTCGAGCCGGACCCTTACGCCGCGGCGCGAGATGCCCACGCCATCGCCGTCGCCACCGAGTGGCCGCAGTTCGCCGAACTGGACTATGCAGCCATCTACGAGACGATGGTCCACCCGGCCTTTATCTTTGACGGCCGCAACATCCTGGATCACAAAGCGCTCTACGACATCGGCTTTAACGTCTACGCCGTCGGCAAGCCGCCTCTGACGCACTTTGAGAGCTCGAATCCTGCATCGTGAGGTGAAGCGGATGCGCAAGGCCATCTGTCTTTTGCTCATCCTCGGCGGGCTTCTGACCGCCTGCTGCGCTCCTGAGCCGATGCCCGACTTGTCTCCGTTCTTCGCAGGCTACGAGGGCTGCTTTGTCCTGTGGGACGTCGCCTCGGACAACACCATCCGCTACAATCCTGATCGCTGCGCCGAGCGGCTTTCTCCCTGTTCCACCTACAAGATTCCCCACTCGCTCATCGCCCTGGAGACCGGCGTGATCCCCGACCAGGATTACGTCATCAAGTGGGATGGGACGATCCACCCGGTTGAGACGTGGAACCAGGATCACACGATGGCTTCGGCAGTGCAGAACTCGGTGGTGTGGTACTTTCAGGCCGTGGCGACGGAGATAGGGATCGAGCGAATGCAAGCATACCTCGATAGGTTCGGCTACGGCAACCAGGACATCTCCGGCGGCCTGACCCAATTCTGGCTGGGAAGCTCGCTGGAGATTTCAGCCGAGGAGCAGATTGACTTTCTGCACCGCCTGGACACCAGCGACCTGCCGGTTTCGGCGCGCTCGATGGACATCATCAAGGAGGTACTCGTCCAGGAGGAGACGGACGCGTACGTCTACCGGGGCAAGACAGGCTCCTGTACACCGGAGGGCGAGCCGCCGCTGGGGTGGTTCGTCGGCACCGTGAACCGCGACGGCACGACGGTCATCTTTGCCACCAATATCCAGGGCGCGGAGGCGGACGGCCAGCGGGCGCGCAGCATCACAGAGGACATCCTCCAAAGCCTGAACTTGCTTCAGTAGTTCTAGCGAGAGCCCCTTTGGCCGTAGACTTACCGTCGGGTAAGCGTCGCCTTTACGTCCAGCACAGCCCCCTCTTTTCTGGTATCCTTCAGGCTGGTGGCTAGATCACGGACGGCCGAACTGAGCCAGCCCCTCCCCAAATCGGAAACGTCGCACATGTCAATACGTCGTGGACGTGCTGCGAGAGGGGCGCGCCAAGTCCGATGAGCGGGTGCTCGACGCAGGCTGCGGGACAGGGAAGTACGCCATTACCTTGGCAAAGGAGGGATTTAACGTGATGGGCACCGACTTTGCAACAAGTC
>Ga0307430_1002659_pt1 | contig 11605 bp, 10 predicted proteins | sample SalMarWE160130MG_FD_202159 | JGI IMG/M metagenome (GOLD analysis project Ga0307430, IMG submission 202159) | Salt marsh sediment microbial communities from the Plum Island Ecosystem LTER, Massachusetts, United States - WE1603-130 | ecosystem: Environmental > Aquatic > Marine > Intertidal zone >... | reverse complement strand
GTCATAGCAAGGCACCGGATGACCGGTGGCGTCCACGAAGCGCTTGTACTCCTCGTGGGTCACCGAGTAGCGGTCTATGTAGAAAGCGTCCAGGTGAATCGTGTGGGGTGGGCTCTCGTTGTCCGCGCTCCCATCGGCGCCCATAATAAACTCTCCCGATGGTATGTAAACCATCTCCTTGCCGTCCTTTTTCCAGATGATCTTCGTTCTTCTAGGCATCGGCAGTCTCCTGTATCTTGTTAATCCTATGTTTTATAGCTCCACATCGTAGGCCAGGACGCATCCTCCCAGCCAGATATGATCTCCCGGCTCGAGCAAGCCGCGTTCCCCGATTTCGATGGGCGTGCCGTTGAGTTTGGTGCTGTTGGCACTGCCCATGTCCTCCACATAGTGGCGGCCATTATTGGCGCTGATCTTGACGTGACGACGGGCGACGACCTGGGCAGCATCCCCTTCATCTCTCAGGTCGATGTCGGGCACAAAGCCAACAACGGGGTCGGTCCGGCCGACGATCACCTCTCCCTGCGAGGGTAGAGGGAAGCGGTGGCCGGTAAACGTCGCCCGCAGGTACGCGCGAGGCTCGTATCCCGGTGACGTCCCCATTTTCAGGATGGGTCTGTACAAGAACTCGTGGTTTCCCAAAGTGACGCGGTCGCCAGGCTGCAGGAGCGCCTTCTGGCCGATCCTCAGCCTCTCCCCGTTGACCAGGGTGCCATTGGTGCTGCCCATGTCCTCAATCAGGTGGAAGCCCTCGTGGCCGATGATGCGGGCGTGGCGACGAGAAATGATGTGGGCTTCCCTGTCGTCGAAACTCAGATCGACGTCGGGGTTCGCCGCCGCTGCCGGATCAAAGCGACCCAGCAGGATTTGACCAGCCGCCGCCAGTGCGATGCGATGGTGCCCGCCCCGCAGGATTAAGCAATAGCGGGAGGGAGCTTCCTCGACCTTCTTGTCCGTCACTGTCGGCCGGACAGGTTGTTCAACCTGCTCTTGGCCGCCCCCAGGTTGAGCGGCATAGGAAGTCGCCGTCGCTCTACTTTCCTTGGGAATCTCGGTGGGCTTGGGGGCATCGACGCGGGGCTTGGCAGGCACGGGTTCAGCAGTTTTCTCTTCCTCAGGGGCAAGCAAGCAGTTCATTTGCAACAGCCCCCACATCTGCTGCGTGTCGGAGCCTGCCGAGAAGGCGCGATGCATCATCATTTTAACGCTGGGAGGATTGGCGCTCTGCTCAATGCATTTCGCGCGTATAGGACAATCGCGGCAGTTAGAAACCAAGGGCTCACTTCCTGGGCCGGATAGGCCGGCACGGTAAAACCAAAGCGCCTCAACCTGCCCTTGCAGGATGAGCGCCCTTTCGGCACACACTGTACGACCGATTATACCACGAGACAGTAGATTGTGCGACGGTGGGCAGTTGAAATGGCAAAAGAATCCGCCTCACCTGCGTCCCGCGCACCGAAGTGTGAACCAAAAGTTCAAAGTCCCAGCGCTTGGCGCACGATTGTACCTATGATATAATCTTTCCACATCAATGTGGAGGATACCTCTTGTGGCGTAGAACCGGACTTATCGCCTGGCTCATCGTCATCGCCGCCGTCGTTGCTTTTCTTCTCGCCTGGCAGTACCTCGACTACTGCGCAGCAAGCTGTACTCTGCCCGTCGATATGACGATGGCTGGCCTGCCTGTGGAGGGAAAGACGCGTGAGCAGGCATTGAATGAGCTCGAAGTAGCGTTGGTCACACCAGTTGAAGTGATATACCAGGGCGAGCAACTGGCGCTATCTCCCGACGCTGTCGAACTGCGCTTTGACGCCGAGAAAACGGCGGCCAACCTGGAGGTCGCGCTGACCGCGCTGGGGGGATTTGATGGCTTTGTCGCCCACGTGCTGCGTCACCCCGCCGAGCCGGTGGACGTTCCCGTGGCGGTCACATACTCGGAGGAACGGCTCGACGGTTTCCTGGCCCGCGTCGCCAGGCAGTATGACCGGCCACCTCAAAGCGCGGTCCCGCTCCCGGATAAACTGATCTTCCGCGCCAGTCGACCTGGTCAGGAGCTGGATACTGAGGCGTCTCGCCCTCTCCTCGCCGCTGCACTCGTCTCGGCTGCCGATAGGCGGGCCGAACTGGTCGTCAAGTCCAGCGAAGCACCTCCCTTGGAAATAGCGGCGCTTGGCCAGATGATCCAATCCCTGGCAGACGACCATCCGCACATCATACCAGGGATCTTTGTCAAAGATCTGCAGACCGGGGCGGAACTGGGGATCAACGATGAGGTCGCGTTCGCCGGGTTGAGTGTGCTCAAAGTTGCCATCATGGAAGAAACTTATCGCGCCTTGGATGCCCCCTTCGATCTCGAGGTGACGGATTGGATCAGCGAGTCGTTGGGCGAAACCAGCAGCAATTTCAAGGCCAACCTGCTTTTGCGCGATATCATCGGTGAAGGCGATGGCTATCAGGGCGCCGAGAGACTCACTGCTTCGATGAACTACCTGGGTTTGCCCAACACGTTCATGGTGGCTCCCTACGATGCAGAGTGCCCTTACACGATTCCAACCCCTGCCAATTCCCGCACCGACATCACCACCAATCCTGACTTTTGCATGCAGACCACGCCAATGGACATGGGACTGCTGCTGGAGATGATCTACCAGTGCAGCCAGGGGGGTGGCGCTCTGATGGTCGCCTACCCCGGCGCTTTTACCGCCGGCGAGTGCAGCGAGATGATCGATTGGATGATCCAAAACAGCTTTGACAACCTGATCGAAGCCGAGTTGCCGCAGGGAACGGTCGTGGCACATAAGCATGGCTTTGGGGATGGAGGCCCTCACGCCGACGCGGGAATCGTTTTCAGCTCAGGCGGCGACTTTGTACTTATCATCTACCTCGACAGTCCGCAGTATCTGGAGTGGGAGGAGAGTTCTGCCTTGGCCGCCAACATCGCCAGGGCAACCTATAACTATTTCAATCCGGCACATTAGCCGCTTCTATTCGTCGGTGGGAGCAAAAATGGGCATTTAGCAGTGCAATAGCCCTCTGACACAAGATTGCGTGTTTGCCCGTTTGGTCTATAATTTGTTAGAGGTGCTTTAGCGCCAGGCGAGAACGGCAGTCAGAAGACAACTGACAGACCTGACGTGACTCTAGGCTAACCTTGCAAAGGTTTCGACGGTGACTGGAATACAAAATAGTCACTGCCAGCGCGAAAACTTGTCTAGCCATAGCATCCTCTAACCTTCGCAAGGTTTCCGATGCCGATTTCGAATAATCGGCTTTGGGAACCTGGAGCGAGTCCGATTGTGCAAGTTTGGTGTCCAAAAGGTCGGAAATGAACAAGCTTGGGACCCAGCATTTGGAGCAGGCAGGAGTTCGTTCGCAAGAGACTTCTGAGCACGAGGTAGAGGCTCCGGAAGAATCCTCTGTGCCAGTCTCTGCGGACGAATTAGGGACGCGGCACATTGCCCCTCCGGCGGGCGCGATGCGCGCGGAGAGCGTCCCCTCTCAGCCTCAGTCGCGCGATAGCGTCGAAGGTCGGCTGCCTGACGGCCACATGCTACAAGGTCGTTACCGCATCCTGGGGGTTTTGGGATTCGGTGGTATGAGCGCCGTCTACAAAGCCCAGGATATGCGCTTTCCCAAGGTCGTCCGGCTGTGTGTGGCTAAGGAGATGCTGAATACCGCAACCGATCCCCATGTGCGTGCGATGATTGAGCGCAACTTTGAGCGCGAGGCAAACATCCTGGCCACCCTCAGCCACCCCGGCATCGTCCAGATTTACGACTATTTTAGCGAGAACCACCGCAGCTACCTGGTCGAAGAGTATGTGAACGGCAAGGATCTGGAGGTGATCCTGGCAGAGACCGAGGGGTTCTTGACCGAGGCTCAAGTGATAAGCTGGGTGGTCCAAGTCTCCGAGGTATTGAGCTACCTGCATGGCCACGAGCCGCGCCCCATCATTTTCCGCGACATCAAACCCTCTAACATCATGCTCGATAACCACAATCGCGTCCGGGTGGTTGACTTTGGAATCGCCCGACTCTTCCAGAGTGGTCAGAAGGGCACCATGATCGGCACGGAGGGCTATTCGCCGCCGGAGCAGTATCGCGGTGTCGCCGAACCACGGGTAGATATCTATGCGCTCGGGGCCACGATGCACCACTTGCTCAGCAAGCAGGACCCTCGCCTGGAGCCGCCGTTCTCCTTTCACGAGCGTCCCATTCACAAGACAAATCCCACCGTTTCCCACGAACTGTCGGAGGTCATTAGCCGAGCGCTGGAGTACGATATTAATAAGCGCTATGGATCCGCTGAGGAGATGCAACGTACGTTGTTGAGTCTCAGCTCGGCCCGGGGTATGGGTGGGACGACGGCTTTTGGCGCGTCGTCTGTGGCCAGCGGCGACGTGATAGCGTTGTGGCGCTTTGCCTGTGAGGACGAAGTTCGTTCTTCGCCAGCGGTATCTGAGGATATTCTATACGTCGGCGCTTATGATCATAACCTCTATGCCATCAGCGCCAAGGATGGCAAGTTCCTCTGGAAATACGCCGCCGAGGGGGGGATCGCCTCGTCTCCATGCGTGCATGAGGGGCGGGTGTTCGTGGGCTCCTCGGACAAGCTGCTCTACGCCATCAGCGCAGACACGGGCCGCATTATTTGGACTTGTCCCACCCAGGACAAAATATGGTCGTCGCCCCGGGCTGCGTTTGGTCATGTGTTCTTCGGCTCCGACGATCGCCACCTGTACGCGGCCAATATTCACAGTGGGCGTGTCGTCTGGAGCTTTGAGACGGAGGGAGAGGTACGCTCGTCGCCCGCTATCGGCGACGAGGCGATTTACGTGGGGAGTGAGGGAGGAGTGGTCTATGCGATAGACACCGGCGGCCAAGCACGCTGGCGCTTCCGCGCCCGGCGCGGCGTGACCTCCTCACCCGCTATCACCGAGGACATGGCCTACGTGGGCTGCCAGGATTGGTTTGTCTACGGCCTGGACATTCGCTCGGGTTGGTCGGTTTGGCGCTACCGCACCGGTGGGCCGATTGTGTCCTCGCCCAGCGTTGCCGAAGGGCTTGTTTTCATAGGATCAACTGACGGTCATCTATACGCCCTGGACGCCGATAACGGGCGCCTGGTCTGGCGATATGAGACGGAAGGTCAGGTGACCTCTTCGCCGGCCGTGGGCGCGGGCGCGGTGTACTTTGGCTCGGTAGATGGGTCCGTTTACAGCTTGGACGTCAAGACCGGAAACCTGCGGTGGCGCTTTCAGACCGATGGCCCGGTGACATCATCGCCTACGGTGGTGGACGGTTTGGTCTACATCGGCTCGACCGATCGCTACGTCTACGCGCTCCCTGCCTGAGAGTCTTCTGTGATGGTGACTTTTCTCTTCGGCAAGGGCTAAAAAGGACAGCGTTATGCAATTTCTATACAAACTTCTAGGAATTCGCAAGGCCGGGCCCGATGCCGAGCCTCCCACGCCCGGAAGGGCCGTCCGACCACAGTCCCGGCTCAAAGTCGGTTGGGCTACCGACGTGGGAATAGTACGCAGCCACAACGAAGATACGGCGTTGATCATCACTGCTGCTCACGACGGCGACGGTGCGTTGCCGGCGGTCGGGCTCTTTATCCTGGCCGATGGCATGGGAGGGCACCAATCTGGCGAGATCGCCAGTTCCCTGGCCGCGCGCGCTGTGGCTCACCACATCACACGCGAATTCTATTTGCCAGTTCTTGTCAGCCAGGAACCAGATACAGATCAGCCAGCGCTTAAAGAAGTCCTCGTAGACGCGGTGCGGGCCGCCAACGACATGGTCGCCAAACGGGTGCCCGGTGGAGGGACGACGCTGACCTGCGCATTGATGCTTGACTCGCGTGCCTATATCGCTCACGTGGGCGACAGCCGCGCCTACGTCGTCACGGCCGAGGGCAAACTAGACCAGATCACGCACGATCACTCGCTGGTCGACCGCTTGGTCGAGTTGGGACAACTGACGCCCGATGAAGCCGCCGTCCATCCACAGAAGAATGTGCTTTATCGCGCGGTAGGCCAGGGCGGCGAGCTGGAAGTAGACACCTACATGCGCACAATCGCTGACGGTGAAAGACTGTTGCTCTGTAGCGACGGGTTATGGGGTATAGTAAATGAGGCGGAGATGGCTGAAATTGTCATGACTTCCTCTTCGCTCCAGGCTGCGTGCGAAAGACTCGTCGTCGCTGCCAATAAGGCCGGAGGGCGCGACAATATCACCACCATCCTTGTGGAGCCACCTGCGGATAAAGGCGCGTGAGTATAGATATCGAGCAGGACTATTACGATATTTTGGGAGTCTCCCAGTCTGCGACAGACGAGGAGATTCGAAGCGCCTACCGCGCGCTGGCGCGCCGTTACCATCCTGATAGTCGGACGGAAAATGCGCCGACGACGCTGTTCCACGAGGTCCAGGCCGCCTACGCAGTGCTGAGTGACTCGCAGCAGCGTCGCGCTTACGACCGGCAGCGGGCTAAGGCAGGTCTGGGTGAGAAAGCGGTGCTCTTCTGGGATATCCGCCTCAGCCAGAGCCAGCTTTGTTCCCGTCACGAAGAGCAGATGCTCTACCTCCTGATGGAGGTGAGACCCGCCGCGGCCATACAAGGGGAGCGATTGCCGCTCAACCTTTGCCTGGTGATCGACCGCAGCACCTCGATGCAGGGTGCACGCCTGGATAACGTAAAAGGGGCTGCACATCAGATCATCGATGAATTAAGGGATGACGATATGCTGGCGGTGGTCACCTTCAACGACCGCGCCGAGGTCGTACTGCCAAGTCGGTCGAGCATCGATCGCGCCCGGGCCAAGGCCCAGGTTTCCACCGTCTGGGCCAGCGGTGGAACCGAGATTCTGAAGGGTATCCAGGCGGGGCTGTCAGAGATCGAGAGGAATCACAGTGAGCGGGTCACCAGTCATCTGATTCTGCTCACCGACGGCCAGACGTATGGTGACGAGAAAGAATGTGTGGCCGAGGCGCGGCAGGCGGGTGCGCGCCGCATCGGTATCACGGCAATGGGCATAGGCGAGGATTGGAACGACGTGCTGCTCGATGAGGTCGCTGCTCAAAGCGGCGGCACCTCCGCCTATATCGCCTCACCGGCCCAGGTGCGCACGCTGTTGCAAAAGAGAGTACGCGGCCTGGGGACTGTATTTGCCCAGGGGTTGACGTTGAAACCCCGGTTTACTGAGGGAGTGTGGATGGAAAGTGCGTTTTGCGTCTTGCCTTACCTCGACCGCCTCAAGTCAGAGGGGGGCGTGATCAGTCTGGGGACGCTGCAAGCCGACGCACCATTAACCGCCGTGTTGGAGGTGGGCGTGGCCAAGCGTTCTCCTGGGGAGCATCGGCTGATGCAACTCGAACTCACGGCCGACGTGCAGTCGTTGGGGCGCGTGGGAGAGATGTTGCGGCGCGACGTCTCGGTCACTTTCACACCCGAAGAGACATCGCCTGAGACGGTGGAGCCGGCTATCTTGAGTGCATTGACCAAGATCACGGTCTATCGGATGCAGGAGCGGGCCTGGGACAGCCTCGACGACGGGAACGTCGAGGAAGCAAGTCGACAATTGGAGATGATTGCTACTCGTCTGTTTGACCTAGGGGAATCCCGGTTGGCCCGGGCGGCCATGCTGGAAGCCGGGCGCATCGCCAAGGGTGGAGCGCCAACAGATAAAGGACGTAAAGAGTTAAAGTACGGCACGCGTGGTCTGACCATTGCTTCAAGGAGAAGGTCTCATGATTGAATGTCCATCTTGCGGACGTAAACATCGACCTGGCACGCTGTTCTGTAGTGAGTGCGGCGTATATCTGCCCACTGGCGGGCCGTTGCGAACCGAACCGCTACCTGACGAGGAGTTGCCCGCCTCGCGCGCCAATCCGTGGGTCAGTGAGCAAGTCGAGGAAGAGAGAGCAGCCCCGGCCCCCTTGCACCTAAAGGTGCTTGCCACCGAACGCCAGATTCGGCTGCCTTCTGCTGCTGAGGTGCACGTCGGTCGTCTCGATGCAGCTCACGGCATCTTCCCCGACCTGGACTTGACTGCCGATGGCGGGCTTGAGGGCGGTGTCTCCCGCCGGCACTGTAAGATTCACCAGCGTGGGGCGACCTATCTCGTCGAGGATGTTGGCAGCGCCAATGGGACATTTCTTAACGGGCAGCGCCTGACCCCCTATCTGCCCCACGTTCTCAAGGACGAAGACGAGCTCCAGTTGGGCACCATCAAGCTGCAGGTGGTTCTGCAGGAAGAGTGATACAGGAGGATCGTGCATGCCCTACACTGTGATGATTCACGTGCTAAACGAGGACGCCGTCGTTGGAGAGGTGGATCAGATTCCCGATCCAAGTGATCAGGTGATCGTCGTGAGCAACGTGCGACGGCGCGATGGTCGTGATGTCTCTTACGTTCTGCCGGAGACCAACACCGTCATCTATCCCTGGACGCGTGTCCACTGTGTGGAGATTCTGCCCAGCGAGGCCGAGAAGGAAATAGTCAGCTTCATTCGAGAATGAGTCTGTCGCAGAGCAACTGCCTGCATCTTGTTTATCATGTCCGAGCGACGCAAACTTGTCCTGGTTGTAGACGACGAGCCGCGCATGATCCGGTTCATCCGCATGAACCTGGAGTTGGAGGATTTCCAGGTCGTCGAAGCCCACAATGGGCTGGAAGCGCTCGACAAGGTGCGCACCGACCTGCCCGATTTGATCATCCTCGACGTGATGATGCCCGAACTGGATGGCTTCGAGACGCTGGAGATGTTGCGCGAGGTCTCGACTGTGCCGGTGATTATGCTCACAGTCCGCGCCGACGAGGACGACAAGGTGCGCGGGCTGGAATTGGGAGCAGATGATTATGTGACCAAGCCCTTCGGTGCCCGCGAGCTCGTTAGCCGCGTCAAAGCGGTGCTGCGCCGCACGCAAGGTGGGGTGAAGCCAGAGGAAGCCGTTCTCCGCATCGACGACCGTTTGAGTATAGACTTTAACAGACGTGAGGTCATCGTAGAGGGCGAACGCATCGGGCTGCGTCCGACCGAATATCGTCTGCTGTACCACCTGGTGGAAAACGCAGGCTGGGTGGTGCCGCACGAGACATTGCTGGCCAAGGTGTGGGGTTACGAGTATCGGGAGGAGGTGCACTACCTGCGACTTTACATCACCTACCTGCGGCAGAAGATCGAGCCAGATCCATCCAATCCCCGCTACATCCTCACCGAACGCGGGGTCGGATATCGGTTCGTGAATTTTCGCAAGGAGCAGTCTGCCAAGACGCACGAGGAACGCAAGGAGGAAGGATGAGATGGCTACCGTCAAGGTCGTGATAACAGGTCCTTTCAACGTCGGCAAGACGGAATTCATCCGTACGATCTCGGATATCCCAATCGTCACCACCGAACGGCGTATCACCGACGAGCTCCAGGCCATCAAGGATGAGACGACGGTGGCGATGGATTACGGGCAGGTCAAGCTGGGCGACGATATGTTCCATTTGTACGGTACGCCAGGACAGCCCCGCTTTGATTTCATGTGGGAGGTCCTGTCCAAGGAGATGCACGCTTTTCTCGTGCTGGTCGATAGCTGCGACCGCGACACGCTGCTGGATGCCAAGCCGCTGATCCGCACGTTCCGCCGCTTGAGTCGTAAGCGCAAGACCCCCTACCTGGTGGCTGCGAACAAGCAGGACTTGGAAGGCGCCTGGTCAGCAGAGAAGGTCAAGAACGCCCTGGGGTTGAAGAGCGAAGTGCCCGTCGTGCCCTGTATTGCCAAGAAGAAATCCAGTGTGCGCCAGGTGTTGGAGGAGTTGAAGACGCTTTTGTGACAGCGTTGTAGTGGCTGAGCTATCCCGTCGCCCTGCACCCCTGCGTGATTCGCAGGGGTGGTTCTTTTTCTAGCACATTTCTACCGATGCTCTTATGTCAGTCTAGTGGGGGCAGGGTCAAGTTGACCTTGCCCCGCTAGTTTTGGGAGTGCGCCCCTTGACAGATCGAGCCATTGCGGTTAGAATGCTGGCAACCATGAGCGCAATAGCGATGTATTCGGGTCTGTGTTGCACCTGTCCGGAGCGAGGGCGTTGAACGCCTAGGCTCTGGGCTTGCGCGCTACAGGCACGCTTCTCCCAGGCCAACCGGCTCAGGCGATAGCGCCCTCGCAGGTTCGTGGAGGCGCTTCGCCAAGAGCGAAGGTTGGTCTTTTTGTTTGTCTGGCCTGGGAAAACTCCTTCGGAGTTCTGAGGAAAAAACCTTTCGGTTTTTCCAGCGACAAGAAGGTGCACAATGATCCGAACACGCTACGATACAGCACACATCAGTCCTGCGACGCTTGACAGGACGTGGCGCGAGGCAATCGGCGTACACCCACGCAAGCGTCTCTTCCAGATCCCCTCGATCGTGTCCCTGGTTGGGCAGACTCCCCTGGTCCCGCTGGCTCGCGTAGCCGCCGACATCTATGTCAAGCTGGAGGGGTTCAATCCCGGCGGCTCGGTCAAGGACCGCGCCGCGCTCTCCATCGTCCAGGAAGCGCTGCGCACAGGCGAGTTGGCGCCCGGCAAGACGCTGCTCGACGCCACCTCCGGCAACACGGGCATCTCGTACGCCTTACTCGGCGCGGCGTTGGGCTTTCCCGTCGAACTGGTGATGCCCGCCGACGCCAGCCCCGAGCGGGTGCAGATTCTGAGGGCCTACGGCGCGCGGCTGGTCCTATCTGACCCGGTTGGCCGCACCGACGGTGCGCGCGAGGTAGCCCGGCGGATGGCAGGAGCCGAGCCGGAGCGCTACTTTTACGCCGATCAGTATAACAATCCGGCCAACCCGCTGGCCCACTACACCACCACAGGCCCCGAGATCTGGCAGCAGACGACGGGCCGCGTGACCCACTTTGTGGCCGGGATGGGCACCGGCGGGACGATGATGGGCGCCGGACGCTACCTGCGGGAGCGGAACCGGGGAGTGCGCCTCATTGGCGTGCAGCCGGTGAGCGAGCAGAAGCCGATCCCCGGCCTCAAGCACCTGGCGACGTCTGCCCCGCCGTCCATCTACGATCCGTACCTGGTCGACGAGATCGCGAAGGTGGACGTCGAGGACGCGAAGGCGATGGCGCGCCGGTTGGCACGCGAGGAAGGGCTCTTCGTGGGCATCTCGGCGGGGGCGGCGGTGGTCGCCGCGCTGCGAGTGGCTCGAATGCAAGAGGGTACCGTCGTGGCGCTGCTGCCCGACGGCGGATTCAAGTACGCCAGCGCGCCGTTCTGGGCGGAGTAGTGGCCAGGTCACCCGGCCACTACCGGATCACCAACACCGCCGTCCCGTCGATCTCGCTGCGCTTGAGGGCCAGGAGGGCCTCGTTGGCCTCCTCCAGCCGGAAGGTCTGCACCGTGGTCTGGATGGGGATCTCGGCGGCGACCTGCAACAGCTCCCGTGCGTCCTCCCGGGGAAAGTTGGCCACACTGCGCACGCCGCGCTCCCAGTAGAGCAGCTCGTCGTAGTCGATCTCGGGGATGGGCGTCATGGTCACGCCCGCCAGCGCTACGGTGCCGCCGCGCTCCAGCACCCGCAGCGCGTCCAACACCAGCCCGCCCGCCGGGGCAAAGATGATAGCGCCG
>Ga0307430_1002645_pt1 | contig 11632 bp, 10 predicted proteins | sample SalMarWE160130MG_FD_202159 | JGI IMG/M metagenome (GOLD analysis project Ga0307430, IMG submission 202159) | Salt marsh sediment microbial communities from the Plum Island Ecosystem LTER, Massachusetts, United States - WE1603-130 | ecosystem: Environmental > Aquatic > Marine > Intertidal zone >... | reverse complement strand
TGCGCGTTGACCCTTTTACATTGCGGTAGATGAGCACAATACCCGCTATAAGCAGCGCGCTGACGACAATACTGAGAAATATATGCAAGCCGAACATAGCCGACATATTCTCTTACTTGGCTGAGGACTGTTTCCGCTGTTGATGTAAACGAAGCAATCTGCACGTGCGCGTCTCCGCCAATCACCGTCTCGTCAATCTGAAATGGCGTCGGTAGCATTTCCTCGGCGAATTCAGCCCAGAATGCATCAAATGCCTGCTCCAGCTCTTCAGGCGGCAGCCCTTCCAGTTCATCAGGGGGAAAATCCAGAAAGACTTCTAGCAGCACTCCCCTCAGGCCATCTCTTAAGGGTTCGAGGGAGATGGTAACGCTGAAGCTCTCTACTTCTCCCGCCAGATAATCTGCTATGGGACCGGCGGCGTATTCTACTTGCTCTTTTATCCACGGTTCCAGGTCTGTCAGCAGTTCCTCAATGCCGTCAACCAGATGAGGGAATGCTTCTTCGGGTAATGGAAATTCCTGCGCGATTTCCTCCTCAAATTCTCCCAGGAATATCCTGGCCAGCTGCGGGGCATCCATTGCATCTATGACAGCGACAATGAGATCCGAACTGAGGAGAGTGAGCCCCAGTAAATTCGCTAACTCAGGGTCCTCCCGCTCGCCATGCAGATATTCATAAACAGAATAGACTATGGTATCAAGCTCGTCCATAAGACGCGGTTCCAGCGTGGTGATTGTTTCTGTCAGGGAGTCAAGGGCTTCTTCCGAAAGTTCCACTTGCAACGCCTGACTCACTGTTTCGCTGGCAAGCGGGGCTATTTCCAACCTGTCGCCTTCCGCGGTAACAAAATCGGGGTTGAGTGCGGTCCGGTTGAGCGAAAATGCCAGACCAAATACGATCAGGGAGATGAAGAGAATAAAACCTAGTATAACCAGTCCCGCTATCTTTAGTCCTCTCATTAAAATATAACTCCCTGGCTTTTTATTCCAACCAGCACGTAGCAATAATCCTGGTCACGGCCTGCGCCGCCAAGCATAACCACGCTCTGCAAAGATGTCAATATCGACAGGCATTATCCTAAATTGCCCGTCGTTGATGCACAAATCATCGGAATGTTCACTTTGCCATGGTATTCTGGGGAAATAATACCTGATTTGTAGTAGCCCTAATTGGTATGGTATCCCTGGAATTCTACCCAGCGAGGTTGAACAATCCCTGGTACTGTTGTTCACTCCAAAGTCCTATTGACTCCCAGATAATCGTTCCGTAAGATTGCAAACTGGTTACCAGAGCTTTTGTTTTTATATATTTGAAAGACATGAATGCATTGAAAGTCCCAAAGTCTTTTCGTATTGAAAGTCGAGCCGTTAGGTACATTCTCTACACTCTATTTTGCATAATAGTTGCGGATGGATTGATAACCGAGTTTTTGGTGACAGGTGGACACGGATCAGAAGTGAATCCTTTCCTGAGCGCCTGGGTAAGCCATAGGGCGTTTCTGGCTATAAAGGTGTCAGGTGCGTTTTTAGCCACGTTACTTTTATGGATTAACTATAATGTAAAACCCAGACTCGTATATATAATCACGGTGGTATTTTTGGCATTTTATACAACCATCGTCTTCTGGAACTTGTCTGTATTTCTTCTTACGGCTTAATCAATCTATCTGCACAATAGCACCGAGATCACACAATCGTCAGGATTGTGTAGACGTCGAAAGTCAATCGCTGCTCTTCACCGTGAGGCTCACTGGAACTGAATAAATGCAGGCTGCCTGGTATCGGATGGACTCTTGAGTCACCAGTAAAGCGCCCTTGAGGTAAATCAGTCATATCGTATAAAATACGAGGACAGCTATGCCTTCGGGAATTTATAGAAGATTTGTCTGGGTTGGTGCCATCCTGGTAGCCATCATATTGATAGGCATGGTGGGTTACTGGTTCATTGGCGGCGGACAATACTCATTTGTGGACACTCTCTACATGACAGTCATCACTATAACGACAATTGGCTTCGCGGAAATCATTGACCTATCGGGCAATGTCGGGGGCAGGATATTTACCATATTCATTGCTATTGCTGGAGTCGGTGTCATGGCATACATTGTTACTAATATTACTGCCCTGTTAGTTGAAGGAGAATTGACAGACTCCTTCAGGAGGAGGAAAATGGAGAAAATAGCTGGTAACTATAAAGACCATTACATTGTATGCGGTCTTGGTTCAGTTGGTTTCTATATAGCCAATGAGCTTTACGATACCAAGAGGCCCCATGTAATAGTGGATGTCCATAAAGAGAATATAGAGAAGAGCCTGAAATCACTCCATGATGAGGTCTTCATAGAGGGTGACGCTACTGACAGCACCACCCTTTTGAAAGCCGGTATCGAGAGAGCAAAGGGACTATTCGCCGTAACCGGGGACGATAACCAAAACCTGGTAGTAAGTCTGACATCAAAGCAGCTTAACCCCAGGCTCAAGGTAGTGGCCAGTTGCGACGACATGAGAAACAGCGAAAAGATAAAGAAGGCTGGCGCTGATGCCGTAGTCTCACCAACCGCTATTGGTGGGTTGAGGATGGCTTCCGAAATGATAAGACCCACAGTAGTATCATTTCTAGACACTATGCTGCGGGATAGAGAGAGAAATCTGCGGGTTGAAGAGTTACCCGTGCCCGAATCACTTGTCGGCCAACCTATATCAGCGCTGAATCTGAAGAGATGTTCCCATACCCTGCTGCTGGCGATTAAGACAAAGGAGGACTGGGTTTATAACCCATCAGAAAGCTACGTTATTGACCAAAAGAATACCTTGGTGTTCATGACCACGCCTGAGGGGAGAGACGAACTAGCCGGATTTTTTAAAGAATAAATATGCCGATGAGGCGATTGGAGTGAAAGTCAAGTTCCTGGGGACACACAATGCCGAGTCAAGAGACACCAGGCTGGTGTCCTTCCTGATTGACGGGGTCCTTGCGGTAGATGCCGGAAGTCTGGTTTCAGAATTGACCTTCCCCGAACAGAGGAAGATAAAAACGATATTGCTTTCTCACGGCCATTACGACCACATCAGGGCGGTCCCCGCTTTTGCCTTCAACAATTCTGACCGCACTACCAGAGTTATCGCCACACCCCAGACACTTGACATTCTCTCATCTCATCTAATTGACGGTGTCGTCTACCCCAAGTTCACCAGCGAGGCCTCATTCCTTCAAAAGGCAACCATTAAATTAGTCCCGCTGGAACTCTTCAAGCGGCAAAAAATAGAAGGCTACGAGGTCATGGCTGTGCCGGTGCGGCATCCACTTGACGGCGTGGGCTTTGAAATAACTTCTGGAGATGGCAAGACCTTATTCTATACCGGCGATACCGGTCCCGGGCTTTCCTCTATTTGGGGTACAATATCTCCGCAATTGATAATATCTGAGTTAACTTGGCCTAATAGTCTCGCCAATGCAGCTAAGGATGCAGGTCACCTTTGTCCTGAGATGCTCAAAGAGGAATTGACTGAGTTCCGTCGAGTAAATGGTTATCTGCCAAAGGTGGTTGTAATTCACGTAAGCCCCCAACATGAACCCGAGATAGAGAGAGAAGTCAGGAAGGTAGCTAAACTGCTCGGGATTTCTATTGATATTGCCCACGAGGGTGAGGAGCTTATCCTATAATAGCAATATACAGCTATCCGTAGGCCATAGGCTGTTTGAGAATAAAAAGGGCGACCCTCTAGTCAAGCGGCTATTTTTCTTAATCCTGGGCCTCTGTCCAGTAACCAAAAGCCGATCCAAGCTTGTCCTGTAATTTTCTGGTCTTGATGAAAGCTTCAAAAAAGGTCTTGCAGTCATCAAGCATTGTTTGGGCATACACTATGGCTTTGGGCAAGTCTTCATCGGGTGTACTGGATACTCTACCATGACCGGGATAAATCTGCTTACTCTTCAGATTACTCAAACGCCTGACCGAATTCACATAGTCGCTGACATTACCGCCCACAGCTATCTCCGACAGAGTGCCTCCAGCAAACACTGTATCGCCAGTGAAGAGCAATCCAGCTCTTGGCTCATATAGGCAGATGCAACCCGAGGTGTGCCCCGGCGTATGTATTACCTGAAGTTCATAATTTCCGAGGTCAATTATAGAACCGTCCTCCAGCCAGACATCTACCCAGAAGGGTTTACTAGGTTGATCACGGTATTTACTGAAGGTGACAAATTCATCCTGTAACTCTAGTTTGTTGGCCGCTAAACGATGTGCTGCTATTACAGCAGTCCGGTGGAAGAAGGTGGTAGCACCAATATGGTCGTAATGTTCATGTGTTAATATAATCAGATTTACGTCCCTTACACGCAGGCTTAATTCAGTAAGCCGACGTTTCAAAGCGGGGAATTTGCCGGCAACTCCGGTATCAATAAGAACATTCTTGGTATCACCCTTGATAAGATAGACATGACTCCCGGGCTTTTCGCCGCGAAGTTGGTAGATTCCCGGCGCCAGTTCAGTTACTTTGGATGGCTCTGGTTGCACCTCAGCCTTAGTCGGCACCCGAGGGTTAAGCGGCTTCTCTTTCACTGTGAGACTCCTTCAGGGGATAATCGTTTATCCATGTCTCGTATTCTTCGACACAAAGTGTGCATGAGACTGAGGGCGAATTCTGGCTGTTGTCGCACCATAAACAGGAATCTAGCCCTATCCATGACAATCAACTCGGTGCCGTCCTCAACAGCCGAGGCGGTAGCTGACCGTGGGGAGTCATCCACCAGAGCCATCTCACCGAAAAAATCACCGGGATTCAGAACAACTATCGGGACCTGTTGAGCTTCGCTCTGCCGGACCGAGAGCAGTACTCTCCCACTATGAATAAGATACATTTCACTGCCGGTGCTTCCTTCTTCAAAGATGACCTCGGATTTCCGGTACCTTTGCCGGAATTTGGGTAAGGCTGCAGTCTCGTCTACTCTGTCCTCAGTCATAGTCATATCCTGTTTAATACTACGAGAAAGGTTACTCCTGCTGCGCTAGGTCTCTTTCGCTCCAAAGATAAAACATTATTGACATATGGATTTTACCAGAGTATTATATAGTGTATATGGTAATTTAGTCCATGAGGACTAAGGTACCATTCAACGCGCCACCATCCAATGCCCGTAGAATTATCGCATTAGTAGTTTAAAAAAGTCAAAATTAGCTGATAGAGATTATAGGTCGTGTATTAGAACAAGTAAAGGATTGCAGATAAACATTAGACACTCTTGAAAACCTATGTTACTGATAAAATATTCTCGGCACTTACAGGAGACCTACTATGCGTAAGAATAAGAAACTGTTGCTAATAGTTATTGTAGCTATACTTGCTGTGTCTATTCCAGTGACCTTAGCCTTAATTCACCGTGGCCAGCAGCCATCAAATGGAGGGGTAGCAGAAGTACCAGAATTGCCATCAAATACGACCACACCTGAAACTCCACCCACCACCCCTTCTACGCTCACTATATTTTCAATAACCGAGGGGAATGTATCCGTAATGAAGGCAGGTACGGACAGTTGGGTGGAAGCGCAGGTCAAGATGTCTTTAGAAGCCGGAGATAGTATAAAGACCGGCAATAGTTCCGGCGCCGAAATCCTTTTCTTTGATGGCAGCACTATCGAGTTACAGGCTGGCACCGAGATCGAAGTTGTTTCACTAGGTATCTCCGACACCGGCTCCACAACCATCAGGCTGAAACAGGTAATAGGGGATACCATAAGCCGTGTGACCAAGCTTGTCGATTCAGCATCTAGCTACGAAGTTGAAACACCGGCTTGTGTGGCGGCGGTGAGGGGTAGTGACATGCAAGTTAACGTCATCGAAGACGGCACAACCTGGGTAACTAATCTGGAAGGCGATATATGGGTCATTGCCAATGGTGTGGAACTGCAAATCCCTGAGGGGCGAAAATGTATTGTTATATCCGGTCAGCGACCACAGCTCGTAACAGAAACGAGTGACGGGGGTGGTGGAGGCGGCGGAGGTTTTTCACCGAACCCTGATATTTCAATAACCAAGATGCCTGACTTGATGCAGGCCCATGAAGGCGATGCCATCACCTATACCTGTACCATTACCAACCCCGGTAATGTACCATTGTCAAGCGTGTCAGTTACTGATGATAAGATTGAGGATGTTACCTACCAGAGTGGTGATTCTAATGGCGATAGCATGCTTGACACAGATGAGACCTGGGTATTTACCGCAACCTATAACGTAACTACCGACGACGTTAGCCCTCTGGTCAACAATGCTGCTGCTTCCGGTACCTATGCCCTGTCCCAAACAATAATCGCTTGGGCTACCGCCAGTGTTGATATCCTGCAACCATCCATTGCTATAAATAAGACAGCCGAACCAGCACAGGCCCACGAAGGCGATACCATCACCTATACCTATAACATAACCAACCCTGGCAATACACCTCTATCTGCTATCTCATTAATCGATAATAAGGCCGGGAACATTACCTATGAAGGTGGTTATCAGAGCGGCGATACCAATGGAAATGAAATCCTTGACGTCGATGAGAGCTGGGTATTTACCGCAACCTATAACGTGACTGCCGAAGACGTTAGCCCCCTGGTCAATACAGCTACTGTATCCGGCACCGACGCCCTGTCCCGGTCAGTAGAGTCTGAAGATACCGCCAGTGTTGATATCCTGCGACCAGCCATTGCTATAAATAAGACAGCCGAACCAGCAGAGGCTTACGAAGGCTATACTATCAACTATACCTACACCATAACCAACCCCGGCAATACTCCTCTATTTGCTATCTCATTAATCGATGATAAGGCCGGAAACATTACCTATGAGGGTGGGTATCAAAGCGGCGATACCAATGGAGATGAAATCCTTGACACAGATGAGACCTGGGTATTTACCGCAACCTATAACGTAACTACCGACGACTTTAGCCCCCTGGTCAACACCGCCACAGCAACCGGGGCCGATGCCTTAGCTCAGACAGTAACAGCCCAAGCTACTGCCAGTGTCACTATCATCAAACTCGAAGTAGAAATAACCAGCCCCGAGGATGGTGATACCATAACCTCTCGAACCATTACCGTGACCGGTACAGTAAGCGACCCCACTATAACTGAGGCGACGATAGATATTAATGGTTCCTCTCATAACATTGCCGTAGGTAATGGTAGCTTCAGCAGCGATGAGAACGTTTCTAGCGGCGTGAATGTCATTACGGTTACCGTCACCAATGGCGTGGTCGTTGCCAGCGATATGGTGACTATTACTGTGAATATTCCTACCTATGGTATAAGAGTTGAACTGACCTGGAATACCAGTGACACCGACATGGATGCACACCTTATCCGCCCATCAGGGCAGTATTGGGCCATACCTGATGATTGCTACTGGGAAAACAAAAACCCCGATTGGGGACTCAGTGGAGTGACCGAAGATAATCCATCTCTTGATCAAGATGACATCGATGGTTATGGTCCGGAGAACATCACACTGGAACAGCCTTACGAACAGGGAGTATACCAGTATAAAGTTCATTATTGGAACGACTATGGGCATGGCCCTTCCATAGCCACCGTTATAGTTTGGATCAACGATGTTAAAGTAGCGGAGTATAGTAAAGAGATGTCTAATAATGAAGTATGGGATTGTGTTTCCATAGAATGGCCATCAGGTCAGGTAATTCCAACTCCGGAGTGAACTGGATCCAGACTACCCCGGAGGATTTCCATGCAGGTACTAGCTTCCACGCGGATTTAAAGCAGAGAGCGGGTAGTATTACCCTTTATCGAGAAGGCGATAATTACATAACTGAAGGAACAGCAGACTTCGCGATAAATATAGAGGTACAATCAAGATTGCAATTAATCCGTTATCCAAGCGCAGAATGACTAGACGCCAACGCAAGCGCCTTTATCATGTTTTAGTACTCATAGGGGTGGGCTGCCTTTTTACGCTTGTGGCTTTAGTGGTTCAACCATTCTATAGCCTCAATCTATGGTTTTCAGACCAGCTTTTCACCTCTGAACCTCCTTCTCCTAATATCGTTATCGCTGGTATTGATGACAATACCCTTGAAGTTTATGGCCGGTGGGCAGAGTGGCCACGCAGTCTCCATGCCCAGGCTATCGATAACCTAAACCAGGCTGGAGCCAAGGTAATCGGATTCGATGTCATCTTCACCGATATTTCCGCCGATGATGAAATGCTGGCGACAGCAATAGCCGAAGCGGACAATGTGGTCCTATCCACCGTGGGCACTCAACCTGTCTCCCAAGACGGACCTGAGATTACCTATGATGATTTCCTGCTGCCCGTAGATTCTCTAGAGCAAGCCGCCAGCAGTATCGGACATGCCAATGTGGTCCCTGATGGCGATGGCACAGTGAGGCGACTGCCGTTGATTGTTAAGTCAAGCTCAGGACAAGTCTATCCCTCATTGACCCTGGCGGTGCTTCACAGGCTATTCTCCATGCCTCTACCGCAAGAATATCCACTCGAAGATGGCGCCGTTAACTTGTTGGCTCGTGATATTCCGGTTGATACATCGTACTTTCTACGCATCAACTTTGCCGCCGACAATACCGAACGGCCGTACGTCTCCTACGGCGATGTTATCAGCGGCAACTTTGACTCGTCCATAGTCGAGAACAAAATAGTATTGATCGGGATGACCGCTACCGGCGAGACTGATGCCTGGGCCATCCCCACCTCAGCCGGCAAGGTTCCCGGAGTTTTTATACACGCCGGCGCCATGGATACCATTCTCACACAGCGTTTCTTAACAGAGCCTGGCATCCTCATCACTCTAATGATTATGCTGCTGCTAGTTGGCATCACTGCCTTTGCCCTGCCCCGGTGTGGGACCCGGCACTGGACGGATATAGCTAAGGGAGTGGGAATAACCGTAGGCTTATTTATTGCCTGCCTGATAGGTGGCTTCTTTGCTTTCGACAGAGGATATATCCTGGATATATTTTATCCCTTGTTGTTGCTACCAATAGTCTATGTCAGTAACATTATTTACATAGTCGTTACTGAGCAGTCGGATAAACGGTTTGTCAAGGAGCTTTTTGGTCGATATATTTCGCCTCAGATAGCTAACGAGATAGTTAGCCGGGCTGATGCTGGGGAACTCCGCCTCGGAGGCGAGCAAAGGCAGGTAAGTGTGCTCTTTGCCGATATCCGCAACTTCACTACGATAAGTGAGCAGTTGGCTCCTGAAGCTATAGTGAAAATGCTTAATACTTATTTATCAGTTATGGCCGATGCCGTAGTACAACATAACGGTATAGTTAACAAGTTCGCCGGCGATAGTATCATGGCAGTATGGAATGCGCCGCAATCTCAGCCAGAGCACGCATTGCTGGCAGTAAAAGCTGCATGGGAAGCACAGCAGAAAATTGCTGAATTAAAGCAAAGCGATAGCCAACTGTTCCCGGTGCAATTCGGCATTGGCATCAACACTGGTGAAGCCCTAGCCGGCAATGTAGGCTCGGCCGGACGCAGCGAATACACCGTCATCGGAGATTCCGTCAACACTTCTTCACGCATTTGTAGCAGCACCCCCGGTGGGGAAGTCTGGATTGGTGCCGAGACGTATAATCAAACAAAAGATTATATAGAAACCGAGAAACTCGAGCCACAGAGCCTTAAGGGGAAAGCAGCACCCGTTATGGTATATCGAGTAACTGCGTTGCGCCCTGTAACTACTCAGAGCAAAATTGGACCCTCACCCTCCTGATGTCCACCTTTGCCGACGAAATCAAACGCCGTCCCGAAGTCGAAACGCTCTTGGTAACCAGAGACAACCGCACTGAGATAATGAGGAGGGTCCTGGACTGGCTCACGGAAGGGGTGAACTGAGGCCCCTGCGCTCTGCCGCTGAACACCGCGCCAGAGGGTCAAATCGACCCTGTCTATCCGACTGCACTTTAGTCAAAAAAGTGCAATCCCCTTTCGAGGATTAGGGCTTCCGAGACAACCTTTGGCTTAGCACCACACAGTAATTAAGGCTGGCAAAGGTATTCCTCAAATCGAATAGGGCCGAGGTTAGCTCCTCGAACCTATTTGCCGATATTGCCGTCTTAATCAATCCAAATAGCGTACTGGCCTACCTCTGTAGTTCCCTCACTATCGTCATTGCTGGCAACCTCCACTTCTCCTATCTCCGCTGAAATTGTGGTGCCGACAAGGGCAGGCTCGCCGTCAATTCTTGCCGTGCCCACGAAGTTGCAGGGTAAGGCATCAGCCATCACCGCAGCAGGTAGTATCAGGCTCAGCATTAAAGCCAGGCATACGGCCAGTTTGAAACCTCGCAGTAATATCCTCTTCATAATCAAACCCTCCTCGCCTTACTGAGGAAGCTCCCAGATGCAAGCCTCGCTAACCACAATTATATAGGCTCTACCATTCTCTAATTCCTGGAGTTCCCCCATGGGAAACCCGTTATAGAAGAAAAAGCGATGCCACTCGCCACCAGTCCAGGCTCCGCGTGCCCAGATAATCTCCACCAGTTCCGCAATATTGGTTAATGCCTCAGGTAGACTGGTGGTAGCACCAGTGTAGGGAATGATATTAACGCCCTCAACAAGCTCCAGGGTTGGCACAACATGCAGGGTTACCGGGACTATCTTGGGATCTTCGTCCGGGTCGTTGTTGGCGATGACTATCTCGGCGCTATAATCGCCCTCGGCAAGCCCCGTGGTATTTATGGTGACGGTTATATTATGTGAATCACCGGGACCTACCGTGCCCGATGTCGGGCTTTCACTGAGCCAGGGACACTCCCCATCGCTGATATTATAGCTGAGGGCGCCATCGCCAGCGTTGCTAATGGTCAGCGTATAGTCATGAGTTGTATCTGACGGTAGTGTCTTATTGAAGCTGGCGGGGGAAACGGTGATGTCGGGTTGTGCAGTGGTCGTGGTAGCGTAGTCCTCAGCGGAGCCATCCGACCATTGTTCGCTTCCCTGGGCATAGGACCAGGCCCGGTAGTAATAGGTTGTGCCTGGGGTCAGCCCCGTGTCTGGCGTGCTGGTCCCGGTGTCAAAATAGACCTGGGTGCCATCATCCCTGTTTGAAGGATAATCCCCTTCCTTCCTCTGTATCTTTGTCTTCTGGGCTCCATCACCCTTGGTCCAGGACAAATCTATCTGGGTGGTGCTGGCGGTGGTGGCATCAAAGCTGCTTGGTGCATCGGGCTTGGTTAGGAAAGTCTGCTCGCTTCCATAACTCCAACCGGCACTATTGCGAGCGCATGCTCTACAGTAATATTTCGCACCTTCGCTCAAACTGGAAATACCATGGTTGAATGTCCCCGTTCCATAGCTCCCACTCTCGCTCCAATTACTATCATAACCAGAGCCTGCTGGTGCGGTATTGCCGGGGTTACCATGACTTTCATCACCCCAAACAAATCCTCTGTAATCGCAATTCTCACCACCAGTGTCGGTTATGTCACCATTCAGGGTGGCTGTGGTCTCCTCCACCAGGCTGGCAGCATCGGTGGTTACTGTGGGTGCTCCGATTGGCGTTGTGGTGGCTGAGGCCTGGGTATAGTTGTCCGACCATTGTTCGCTTCCCTGGGCATAGGACCAGGCCCGGTAGTAATAGGTTGTGCCTGG
>Ga0307430_1002642_pt1 | contig 11642 bp, 5 predicted proteins | sample SalMarWE160130MG_FD_202159 | JGI IMG/M metagenome (GOLD analysis project Ga0307430, IMG submission 202159) | Salt marsh sediment microbial communities from the Plum Island Ecosystem LTER, Massachusetts, United States - WE1603-130 | ecosystem: Environmental > Aquatic > Marine > Intertidal zone >... | reverse complement strand
ACTACGATATCACCGCTAACTTTGTAGCTCAATACGACCTGACGACAGACAGCACGGTTGGTGGTGATGTGACTACCCCAGGCGAGGGATTGTTCCCAGACTATGACGCCGGTACGGTGGTTGACCTGGTGGCAACTCCAGATGAAGGCTACCGCTTCGACGAGTGGATCGGCGATGTGGGCAGCATTGCCGACGTCTATGCCGCCTCGACTAACATCACCATGAACGACAACTACGATATCACCGCTAACTTTGTAGCTCAATACGACCTGACGACAGACAGCACGGTTGGTGGTGATGTGACTACCCCAGGCGAGGGATTGTTCCCAGACTATGACGCCGGTACGGTGGTTGACCTGGTGGCGACTCCTACTGCCGGCTACCGCTTCGACGAGTGGACCGGTGACGTGGGTACCATTGCCGACGTCTACGCTGCCTCGACTAACATCACCATGAACGGTGATTATTCCATCACTGCCGAGTTCGTCAGGCAATATGACCTCACCACTTCCAGCACTGCCGGTGGCTCGGTAACTGACCCCGGAGAGGGAGTATTTACCTACGACGAGGGAACCGTAGTTGACTTGATAGCCGGGGCTGAAGAAGGCTACCTGTTTGTCGAGTGGACCGGTGATGTGGGCTCCATTGACGATGTCTATGCCGCCTCGACCAATATCACCATGAACGGTGACTATTCCATCACTGCCGAGTTCGTCAAGCAGTACGACCTCACTACATCTAGCACTGCCGGTGGCACGGTAACTGACCCCGGAGAGGGAGTCTTTACCTACGATGAAGGAACCGTGGTCGACCTGGTAGCTACTCCAGGTGCCGGCTACCGCTTCGGCGTGTGGACCGGTGATGTGGGCAACGTCGCCGATGTCTATGACACCTCAACTAACATCACTATGAACGGCGACTATTCCATCACAGCCGAGTTTGTCAGGCAGTATGATCTCACCACTTCCAGCACTGCTGGAGGCTCGGTAACCGACCCTGGTGAGGACACTTTCACCTATGATGAAGGAACGGTGGTTGACCTGGTGGCTACTCCTACTGCCGGCTACCGCTTCGACGAGTGGACCGGTGATGTGGGCAGCATTGCCGTTATCTATGCCGCCTCGACCAACATCACCATGAACGGCGATTATTCCATCACAGCCGAGTTTGTCAGGCAGTATGATCTCACCATGGCAGCAGACCCCGAGGCAGGCGGCACGGCAACTGATTTAACCAATGATTCACCTTACGCAGAAGACGCGGAAGTCAGCATAAAAGCGGAAGCCGCAGAGGGCTACCAGTTTGTGAACTGGACGGCGCCAGCAGGTGGATTCGAAGATGCGGGTGCAGCAGAGACTATCTTCACCATGCCAACTCAAAATATAACTGTTACTGCCAACTTTGAAGAGGTGCCACCACTTCCAGATTATCCGACTGCCACCACACAGGCCGCCACTGGGGTCAGCTTAAACAGCGCCACCCCGCATATGAGCTACACAACAGGCAACCTTAGCCAGGTGGAAGTACGTTTTGCCTACAAGAAGTCCACTGTCTCAGTTTGGTCTTATACTGATTGGGTATCGAAATCAGGAAGTGGCACTCACGCCGAGTTGGTCACCTGGCTTGATTCCGGCACAACATATGATTTCAAAGCCCAGCTTAAGTATGACGACACTCTGATTGAGGGTACTACCTTTCAATTCACCACACAGGAATCATCGACCCCACCATCCACTGCAGGTTGTTGTGCTGCTACCACAGCTTATGGAACTCCGACCGCTGCACAGCTCGATGTATTGCGAGAGTTTCGAGACACCGTGTTACTGGAAAGCAATGCGGGCTCTCAATTCGTCACCCTGTACTACCACCAGATTAGTCCCCCTGTTGTGGACGTTATATCAGAAAATGAGTTTTTAAGGACTCTGGTCAGGGAACTCTTGCTTGACCCAATAGTCTGGGCAATTGAAGCTACATCGGACATATGGTCCGGACTAAGTACATATACGGGTCTACGTGTGTGAAATACCGGCCCTAGTGTAATGGTTCACAGCTACTGTGACAGATAGTAGGCTGTGCCATACAAGTATCCCGCCATTACTTGGCATGCAGTAGCGGAGCAACTTCATAATCCAAGAGATTGCCGTGCACCTCTAAGGTGCCGGCGATGACATCCTGGGTTTTAGTCTCCTGCTGCACAATTCCAAAGGGGCACAATGCGTGTTCCGGCTTGACCTAAAACTTATGCATAGAAGCCCCGTGTGTGCTCCCCCACTCACAAGTTTAGAATGGACAAGCCTCTCCCGTACGAAAGTAGGATTACCAATGGGTGATTGACGAGAAAGCGAACGAATCCTAGACTATATTCGACTCGTATTAGGAGGTTCTACATATGAATTTAGAAATGAAGAGAAATATAAATGAAACGAAATGGCATAGCAGGGTAATTTATTTAGTAGTTGCCCTGTCGCTGGTGTTGAGCTTCAGTCTGGCGACGACGGTGCCGACGCTGGCAGCGCCAGTAGTGGATTCAGTAACAGAGACGGCATTTGGCACTGATACAACAAACCATTATGTCGATATGCCGGCAACTGTTAATGCGGGCGATTTACTGATTGTTATTTTCACCAATGACGGGATCGCAACAGTAACTACACCTGCCGGATGGACTGAACTTGCATCAGATAAGCGTGGTATAGCAGTCAGGTTATCTGCTTATTATAAAATTGCAGTAGGGGATGAGGATGGCACAACTGTAAACTTTGTATCCTCTATGGCGGAGGAGGCGGCAGCACAGGTCTACAGGATCACAAACTGGCATGGCACAAGCCCGCCAGAGATTTCAACTGCTGCAACCGGCATAAGTACCGCACCAGACCCGGCTTCTCTTAACCCAGCCGGATGGGATTTAGAAGACACCCTCTGGATAGCTGTGGCCGGGCAGGACCGAGGAGATCAGTCAGGAACTACGGCTTATCCAGTTAGTTATACAGATGGGACAAGTACACTATCTGCTCACTCGTGGCAGAGTTGCCGAACACTCTCAGCCCGCCGGGTGCTTACTGCTGCCTCGGAAGACCCCGGTGCTTTCACTATTCCAATATCAGATGAATGGGTTGCCTTTACAATAGCGATTAGACCATCACTGCGCGACCTCACCATCTCCAGCACGGAAGGAGGCACGGTAAACACGCCTGGTGAGGGGACTTTTACCTATGGCGAAGAGGCTGTAATCGACCTCGTGGCGACTCCAGATGAAGGTTACCGTTTTGACGAATGGACTGGCAACGTGAGCACTATTGCTGATGTCTACGCCGCCGCGACTAACATCACCATGAATGATGACTATTCCATCACAGCTGAGTTTATCAAACAGCATGACCTTGCCATCAACAGCACTAAAGGAGGCTCGGTAACCACGCCTGGTGAGGGTATTTTTACCTATGACGAGGGAACCGTAGTCAACCTAGCGACCGAGGCTGAAGAGGGTTACCAGTTTGTCAAGTGGACTGGTAATGTGGGTACCATTGCTGATATCGAAGCCGCCGCGACCAATATCACCATGAGTGGTAACTATTCCATCACAGCCGAGTTTGAGGAGATACCAGCGCCTCCAGAGGAGCCGACGATTACCACACAAGCCGCTACTGAGATCAGCACCAGCTCAGCCACTTTAAACATGAACTATACTGTGGGTGGCTACAGCCCGGTGGAAGTGTGCTTTGCCTACAGGAAGTCTGGTGACTCGGTTTGGTTATATACTGACTGGGTATCTAAAACAGCAGATGGCACACATACTGAGACGCTCACCGAACTCGATTCCGATACCGAATACGAGTTCACAGCTCAGCTTAAGTATAATGACACTATGGAGGGCGCTCCCTTTCAATTCACCACAGACAAATCATCAAGTCCATCACCTTCCGGGGGATGTTTCATTGCCACCGCAGCCTATGGAACTCCCTCCGCTGAACAGATCAATGTGTTGCGAGAATTCCGGGATATGGTATTACTGGAAAGCATCATTGGCTCTAAATTTGTCACCCTGTACTACCAATTTAGCCCTCCCATAGCAGATTTCATAGCAGGAAATGAGCTTTTAAGGACTCTGGTAAGGGAGCTTCTGGTTGACGCCATTGTCTGGGTTGTTGAAACTACAGGGTACATATGGCAGTACTAGGACGATTTAGACTAGATTCAAATCGTATAAGGAGGTTTTAAATATGAATGTAGAAAGGAAATTGCATAGTAAGGCAATTCATTTAGTAGTCGCCCTGGCGCTGGTGTTGAGCTTCAGTCTGGCGACTGTGGTGCCGACACTGGCAGCGCCAGAAGTGGATTCAGTAACAGACACGGCATTTGACACTGATACAACAGACCACAATGTCGATATGCCAGCAACGGTTGATGCAGGCGACTTGCTGATTGTCATTTTCACAAATGACGGGAGTGCAACAGTAACTACACCCGGTGGATGGAGTTTACTGGCATCAGATGCCGACGGGCAGCATGTTAGTTTATCTGTCTATTACAAGATAGCCGCAGGGACCGAGGGTGGCACGACAGTAAATTTCGTAATCTCCGCGGCAGAGGAGGCGGCGGCACAGGTCTACAAGATTACAGACTGGCATGGCACAACCCCGCCGGAGATTTCAACAGCTGCAACCGGCACAAGCACGGCACCAAACCCTGCCTCTCTTGACCCGGCCGGTTGGGATGTAGCAGATACTCTCTGGCTAGCTGTGGCGGGGCAGGACCGAGGAGACCAAGGTGACCCCACGTCTTATCCGTCTAGTTATACAGATGGGACAAGTACACTTTCTTCCGACGGAACTGGTAGTTGCCGAATACACTCAGCCCGCAGGGTGCTTGCTGCTGCCTCGGAAAACCCGGGGGCTTTCACTATTCCAGTATCGGAGCAATGGATTGCTTTTACAATAGCGATTAGACCAGTAACACACGACCTCACTACTTCCAGTACGGCAGGAGGTTCGGTAACCGAGCCTGGCGAGGGAGTGTTTACCTACGATGAAGGAACAATAGTCGACCTGGTCGCCGAGTCTAACGAGGGCTACCGCTTTATCAAATGGACTGGTGATGTGGGCACCATTGCCGATATCTACGGCGCCACGACAACTATCACCATTACCGGCGACTACTCCATCACAGCCGAGTTTATCAGGCAGTATGACCTCGTCGTTTCCAGCACGGGAGGAGGCTCGGTTACCGAGCCTGGCGAAGACACTTTTACCTATGACGAGGGAACCGTAGTTGACCTGATAGCCGGGGCTGAAGAAGGCTACCTGTTTGTCGAGTGGACTGGCGATGTGGGTACCATTGCTGATGTCGAAGCCGCCACGACTACCATCACCATGACCGGTGACTACTCCATCACGGCCAACTTTGAGGAGATACCGCCGTCCCCGGTGTATCCGACGGTCACCACAAAAGCCGCCACCGGGACCAGCACCAACTCAAGCACCCTGAATATGGACTATACTGTAGGTGACTTCAGTCCGGTGCAAGTGCGCTTTGCCTACAAGAAATCCTCCGGTTTATTTTGGTCTCATACCGATTGGGTACCTAAATCAAGAAGTGGCACCTATGCCACGCTTCTCACCGGCCTTGACTCCGAAACTACGTATGATTTCAAGGCACAGCTTAAGTATGACGACACCCTTATTGAGGGTACTGCTCTTCAATTCACCACAGACACACCATCAACCCCACCACCCTGGGGAGGCTGTTTTATTGCCACCGCAGCCTACGGAACTCCAACTGCTGAACAGATCGATGTATTGCGAGAGTTCCGAGATGTCGTGTTACTGGAAAGCACAGTGGGCTCTCAATTTGTCGCCCTGTACTACCGGCTTAGTCCTCCCATAGCGGATTTCATATCAGAAAGTAAATTATTGAGAACCGTGGTCAGGGAGTTCTTGGTTGACTCCATCGTTTGGGTTGTTGAAGCTACAGGGGACATATGGCGAAATTAAGGAGGGGAATATGAATAAAACAAAATGGCATAGCAAGGTAATTCATTTAGTAGTTGCCTTGGCGCTAGTTCTGATCTTAAGTCTGATGACGGCGGTGCCGGCGCTGGCAGCGCCCGTAGTCGCTTCAGTAACAGACACGGCATTTGGCACTGATACAACAGACCATTATGTCAATATGCCAGCAACGGTTGATGCGGGCGACTTGCTGATTGTCATTTTCACCAATGACGAGAGTGCAACAGTAACTACACCCGGTGGATGGAATTTACTGACATCAGATGACAATACAGCAGTCAGATGCTCTGCTTATTATAAAATTGCAGTAGGGGATGAGGATGGGACAACCGTAAACTTTATAACCTCCGCCAGTGAAGAGGCGGCGGCACAGGTCTACAGGATCACAAACTGGCATGGCACAACCCCGCCGGAGATTTCAACAGCTGCAACCGGCACAAGTACAAGGCCAAACCCGGCCTCTCTCGACCCAGCCGAATGGGATGTAGCAGATACCATCTGGATAGCTGTGGCGGGGCAGGACCGAGGAGACCAGTCAGGAACTACGGCTTATCCAGTTAGTTATACAGATGGGACAAGTACACTTTCTTCTGACGAGACCGGGAGTTGCCGAACACACTCAGCCCGCAGGGTGCTTGCTGCTGCCTCAGAAAACCCGGGGGCATTTACTATTCCAGTATCGGAGCAATGGGTTGCCTTTACCATAGCGGTTAGACCAGCACCACGTGACCTCACCACCTCCAGTACGACAGGAGGCTCGGTAACCGAGCCTGGTGAGGGATTGTTTACCTATGATGAAGGAACGGTAGTTGACCTGGTAGCCGAGACTGAAGAGGGCTACCGATTTGTCAAGTGGACCGGTGACGTGGGCACAATTGTAGATGTTTATGCAGCCACGACTACTATCACCATGAACGGCAACTACTCCATCACAGCTAACCTTGTGGCAATATATGACCTCACCATTTCCAGCACGGCAGGAGGCTCGGTAACCGAGCCCGGTGAGGATACTTTTACCTATGATGATGGAACGGTAGTCGACCTGATAGCTGAGGCTGAGGAGGGCTACCAGTTTGTCGAGTGGACTGGTGATGTGAGCACCATTGCCGATGTCTACGCCGCTACAACTACCATCACCATGAACGACGACTATTCCATCACAGCCAACTTTGTGGCGATATATGACCTCACCACCTCCAGCACGACAGGAGGCTCGGTAACCGAGCCCGGTGAGGATACTTTTACCTATGATGATGGAACGGTAGTCGACCTGATAGCTGAGGCTGAGGAGGGCTACCGGTTTGTCGAGTGGACTGGCGATGTGAGCACCATTGCCGATGTCTACGCCGCTACAACTACCATCACCATGAATGACGACTATTCTATCACAGCCAACTTTGTCAGGCAGTATGACCTCACCATCTCTAGCACGGAAGGAGGCTCGGTAACCGAGCCTGGCGAGGGAGTGTTTCCCTGTGACGAAGGAGAGTTGGTTGACCTATTGGCCGAGGCTGTGGAGGACTACCTGTTTGTCGAGTGGACCGGTGATGTGGGCACAATCGCCGATGTCTACGCCGCCACGACAACTCTCAACATGACCGGCGACTATTCCATAACGGCCAACTTTGAGTCAGCGTATCCGACCATCACCACAAAAGCCGCCACCAACATCACCACTCACTCAAGCACCCTGAACATGAACTACACTGTGGGTGACTTCAACCCGGTGCAAGTGCGCTTTGCCTACAAGAAGTCCGCCGGCTTGTTTTGGTCTTATACTGGTTGGGTATCTAAATCAAGAAGTGGCACCCATGCTGAGTCGCTTACCGGGCTTGACTCCGACACCGAGTATGAGTTCAAAGCCCAGCTTAGGCACAACGATATTGAGATTGAGATTGAAGATACTACCCTTCAATTCATTACAGACACATCATCAACTCCACCACCCTGGGGAGGCTGTTTTATTGCCACCGCAGCCTACGGAACTCCCACTGCTGAACAGATCGATGTATTGCGAGAATTCCGGGATATGGTGTTGCTGGAAAGCACAGCAGGCTCTCAATTTGTCACTCTGTACTACCGGCTTAGCCCTCCCATAGCGGATTTCATAGCAGAAAATGAACCTTTGAGAATCCTGGTCAGGGAGCTCCTGATCGACCCCATTGTTTGGGCTGTTGAAGCTACAGGGGACATATGGCGGAACTAGGGTGATGTAGAGCGCTCTGTTATACAAAGAGGCTTGCCTGCTGGTACAAGGTGTGTGAGACACCAGCCCCAGCATAAGACATCACACCTGCCATACTAATAGCCGACCGTGCCACTCAATATCAGGCACGGTCGGCTCTTTTATCGTTGTTGTCTCCACATATTGGCGAGTCCACTGACCTTGATGATTGCCTAGGAACGAAGATTACATGTTTTGGTTCCCAGGTCTCAGCAAGGCTAGAGGCCATCCTATAAATAAGTTTCATCAGATGAAGGACGGGGCTGCCATGTCACCCTGACCGTGAGTGAAACGGAGGGGAAATGAAAATTACTGAAAACCACCTTCCTTGACAGCAGGGGGATGAGGTTGATACGCTACTTACTGGGAGCCCCCAACAGGTTAGGGAGAAGTAAATTCTTACGGAAGTGGGCGGTTTTGCGTCGTGAAATGGGGTGATGATTTTTGGGAAACAAGAGTTGATACACAGATTGACTGCTATGCCTGAGGTTGACAGGCGATAAGGCAATTTTGCAAGAATGGAGGGGTAAAGTTGAGAAAGATATTGAGTATTTTGTTTACCGTGATGCTGGTGCTGAGCTTCAACCTTTTGATGGCAATACCAGCAATAGCCGCGCTTAACGGTAGCGCCAGCATCTCGCCGGCAGAGGCTGACTATGATCTGTCTCACCCCGATGATGTAGAGACGACCATCACCTGGAACGACGCTAATTCGATAATTTCTATCGTGGACGGCGACGACACTCTGGTGGAAGGCGCCCACTACACGGTGGGTTATTTCGATGGTACGGCGAGATTGACCATCGGGGATGATTATCTTGCTGCCAAGCTGCTAGCGGTGGGTGACAGTGTAGAGCTGACTATCAACTTCAACGTCTATGCCCCAGCTACCTTTACCATCACGGCAATTGCGATGACAAGCGCCACCATCGACCCTGAGGTGGCTGACTACGACCTGTCTCATCCCGATGATGTAGAGACGACCATCACCTGGAACGACGCCAATTCGATAGTGTCTATCGTGGACGAAGACACCACCCTCGTGGAAGGCACCCACTACACGGTGGGTTCTTTCGATGGTACGGCGATATTGGCCATCTGGGATGATTATCTTGCTGCCAAGCTGCTAGCGGTGGGTGACAGTGTAGAGCTGACCATCAACTTCGACGTCTATGACCCGACCACCTTTACAATCACGGCTATCTTTGAAGAGATACTGGAGTATGACCTCACCATCTCCAGCACCGCTGGGGGTTGTGTCATCGAACCTGGCGAAGGGACTTTTACCTATGACGAGGGAACCGTGGTTGACCTGATGGTCGCGGTTGAATTAAGTTCTTCTCGGTTTGTCGAGTGGACCGGTGATGTCGACACCATTGCGGATGTCAACGCCGCCACGACCAATATCACCATGTACGACGACTATTCCATCACGGCCAATTTTGAGGAGATTCTGCCACCAGTCAATAGGGCTCTCATTGTCGGGATTATAGCGGCGGTGGTGATAGTGGGATTGGTGATTTTCTTTGTGCGTAGAAAGAGGGCTGCCTAGACAAAAAGACGCCGAATCGAGCTTTTCCCACGACTGAAGAATCTGTGAGACTATACGTGGAGCCTGTCGCGTGCGCTTTGAGATTCTTCGCGCCGACAAGTTGGGGCTCAGAATGGCAAGACCGGTTTTACACCTTGTGGATTATCTCTTTCTAGCAAGGAAGCTCACTCCGAAAAGGAGCACGGCACTTACAGCAAAACCTATGAGGCCAAGGTCCCCTTTGAGAGGGATGTCAAGACCCGGGATCTTTCCCAGCAAGCCTACTACCCCACCACCTATGAGAGCAGCCAGGGCACCTTGCGGAGTCACCTTTAGCTTCTCTTTGTAAAATCCGGCGACAACCGGAACAACTAAGCCGCAAGTGAATATAGTGTAAGCAAAAAGAAGAGATGAAATCACCCCCTTCAAGGCCAAAGCCAGACCCAACGCCACCAGACCTAACCCAACTAGACTTAAGCGAGTTAGTAAAATGGTTTTCCTTTCGTCAAGCGCAGGGTGAAGCCGCTTAATTATATCCTCGGTTAAAATGACACTTTGGGTAAGCAGGCAGGTATCCGCCGAGGACATGAGCGCTGCGACCAGGGCAGCAAGGATCAGTCCGCTTAAACCCGGGGAAAGCACACTGGTTATTACCTGAGGAAAGGCTCCTTCGGCAGATATCTCCGGATATAAAACTTTGGCGCTCATCCCTATAAAGACGATGGCAAAAGCCAGGGGAATGAAAAGAAGCGCCGACAAAATGGCTGATTGCTGAGCTGTTTTTTCTCCTTTGGCACAGAAAAGTCGAGAATACATATCAGGTCCCACCACGTAAGTCGCTCCAACGAGAATCAAAAGAGACAAGAGCATCTTCCAATCGAACTCGGGGCTTGTTGGAAAAGAGAAATAAGCCGGGGGTAGAGAGGCTTTCAACCCACCAAGTCCTCCCACCTGCGAGAAAACCAGCGCCAAAGCGACAAAAATCCCAAGGAAAAGAAGCACCGCCTGGAAAACATCGGTACGGATAATCGAGAACTGTCCCCCCAGAATAGCATAAGCAACACAAACCATGGTAAAGACAGTCATCCACAAGGCAACAGAACCTATTCCCAAGATAGATAAAACTGTCCCGGCAGCAACGATTTGTCCTGCCACCACCCCCACCCAGGCGATAACAATAAGAATAGAAGCCGCCAAACTCATACGGCGGTCATACTGCCTTTCTACCAGTTCTGGAAGAGTATAAAGCGCAGCACTTCTTACTTTCCTGGCAAAGAAAACCCCCAGAAGCACGAGGCCGATGGAGCCAACAAGAAGCCACCAGGCGCCAGTCAAACCTTGCTTGAATCCCAGGCCAGCCATCCCCACGGTTGCTGACCCCCCTATTGCAGTGGCTACAAGTGAGCCGGTGATAAGGAGCAGAGTTCCCTGACGGTGGGCAACAAAGAAGCCATTTTGGCTTTCTACTCTCCGCTTACTCCACACCCCTATGCCAATTATGGCAAGAAAATAGACGGCAATGATAGCTAGTTGCGGCATCTTACAACGCTGTAGCTTTCAGCTATTAGCTTCATACTGAATCCTGACTACTGACGGCTGACTGCTCCCATATCAGTATCCGGTGCTTCTTCCCTCAAGTGAATACAATCCCCTGCCAGCGCCTTCTTCAAAGAGCCATTCCTCTTTCTTATTATTAAAGCTCCGGTAGTATCAATGTCGATTGCCCGCCCTACTATTACCTCACCTGGCGATAATATCCTTACATACTTATTTAATGTCCCAGAGAGTTTTTTCCACTCATCGAGTAAATCTGCTTCCATCAATAGAGCTTGCCGTCGCTCTATTTCCATTAACAATACACTTAAAAACTCCTTCCTGGAGA
>Ga0307430_1002640_pt1 | contig 11651 bp, 7 predicted proteins | sample SalMarWE160130MG_FD_202159 | JGI IMG/M metagenome (GOLD analysis project Ga0307430, IMG submission 202159) | Salt marsh sediment microbial communities from the Plum Island Ecosystem LTER, Massachusetts, United States - WE1603-130 | ecosystem: Environmental > Aquatic > Marine > Intertidal zone >... | reverse complement strand
TCCACGTCGGGAGCATATACGCACTATATCCACCACAGCCAGGATATTATGGTCTGACAGTTGAGATCACAAAGCCCGACGACACAACCGAAATTTTGCCTCCGGTTACCACAGACCAAACAGGTGGAACAGGCGTTCAATACACGCCTACAATGGTTGGAACATATACTGTGCGGACACACTTCCCTGAACAGGCTACAGAGTGCAGATCTGGGCAGATTGGACCAATAGGCACAATTATGGAAGAAGCTTACAGTGACCCAGTCGAGCTTATTGTCATAGAAGAACAGATAGAATATTATCCGGGACGTTCACTTCCAGAAGAATACTGGACTCGTCCCATAGACCAGCAGATTCGGGAATGGTACACGATTGCAGCAAACCATCTAGGATATGTCCCTCCAACCAATACTAATCCTCACTCAATTGTACGTCCCTACAACGACTACGCGCCAGAAAGTGCACACGTACTGTGGACAAAACCACTGACGATGGGAGGTCTTGCTGGTGGAGAGATGGGTGAGCACGGCTTTGAACAGGGAGACGCATATGTAGGCAAATGGGGTGGTGGTGGACTCTTCGGACAGGCTGGACCAGTAATCATTGGCGGAGTACTCTTCTACAATCAATTCGAAGCAAACGGAGGCAGCAACGTCGAGCAGTGGGTTAATGCTGTGGATCTACATACTGGAGAAATGCTGTGGAGTAGACCCCTTACAACCCCAGATGGAACTGTCCTTAGGCTAGCATTTGGTCAAACATTCTATTGGGACTCGTATAACTATCACGGTGTCTTCGATTTCCTATGGGCAACTAGCGGAGGTTTCGATTTCACCACCTTTACTTTTCTGCCAACAAGCTGGCACGCCTTTGACCCCTTCACTGGACGATGGGTCTACTGCATGGAGGGCATGCCTAGCGGCATCACGGTATATGGACCAAAAGGCGAAATCTTCCTCTACAATGTCAATACAAATGCTGGTACGATGACTCTGTGGAACTCAAGCAGAGTAGTCTCAAACGCAGGAAGTTGGGATCCGCAAGGCCAAACATATAATGCATCGAGAGGCATTGAATGGACAGTGGATATACCTGAATTAGTCGACTTGCCTGGAAGCGTCCGCATAATTCGTGAAGGACTAATACTTGGAACGGACTTTACTCGCAGTGGTCCCGCACCTGACCCTGCCCATATGTGGGCCATAAGCGTTGATCTAAAACAAGGAACTGCGGAATATATGTGGGATATAACTTGGGTGCCACCGACGCCAACCATTCACATCGAGGATGCAAGTATAGAAGAAGATCTAATCCTCGCGTCTACAAATGAGGCTAGAACAAATTATGGTTTCCGACTCAGCACAGGAGATTTAATATGGGGTCCAACTGAATCGAGACACTATACGGATAACTGGGGCTTCTCATCCAGTAACAGTTGGGACATTATCGCTGACGGCAAAGTTATAGCAGGAAATTATGGTGGAATAGTATGGTGCTACAATGCCCAGACTGGTGTCGTCGAGTGGACATTTGAGATAGACGACCCCTACACCGAGGTTCTGCATAACAATAGATGGCGTTTCAGACCAGTGATAGTTGCCGATGGAAAACTCTACATTGAGAACACTGAACATAACCCTCGGGATCCTCAACCGCGTGGTGCACCCTTCATCTGCATTGACATGGAAGATGGAACGGAAATTTGGAGATTACCCTATCGTGGAAGCGAATGGGGCTCTATTCCTATTATCGGAGATAGCATAATAGCGATGTACAACAACTATGACCAGCGCATATACGCTATCGGTAAGGGTGCAAGCGCCACAACAGTCGCAGTAGCACCCAAAGTTGTAGCAAAGGGTAGCAGCGTAGTGATTGAAGGCACGGTGATGGATGTGTCTCCAGGAACAGAGGACGCAGCTCTGCAGATACGATTCCCAAATGGTGTTCCAGCAGTATCTGATGCCGACATGACCGAGTGGATGCTATATGTGTATAATCAGTTTAAGCGCCCCGAAGATGCAACTGGCGTTGAAGTAGTATTTAATGCGGTTGATTCGGACGGCCACTGGTATGACATAGACAGAACAACAACAGACACAAGTGGCACATTCAGCTATATGTGGACTCCAGAAGCTGAAGGCAAATACACTATCGTCGCCACGTTCATGGGATCCGAAGGCTACTATGCATCATACGCAGAAACTGCCGTAGGAGTAGGTCCAGCAGCAGAAGAATATCCAGATGTTCCGAGTGCGGAAGAAATTGCTCAGGAGACTATAAGCCAACTTCTAGCATACCCAGACGTTCCAAGCGCCACACAAGTTGCCCAAGAAACTGTAAACCAACTTCCAGCATACCCAGAAATGCCAGAAATACCAGCCTATCTCACAATAGACCTAGTCATCATAGCAGCAGTTGCAATAGCCGTCATCATAGGCATAGTCAGTTACTTGGCACTCAAGAAAGAAAAATAAACCCAAAAATTTTCCCTCCCTTTTTTTTATTGGGGAGTAAAACATCGGAAGAAATGGAGAGGGGCTGAGTAGGCTCCAGCACAGGAGATGAAACTAACCAAAACAATAGTAGCAGAGGTTTGTTCATCTGTTTCATTCCTATATTCAACTACCCGTGCAGGAGCCTCAGCAAACCCTTTTTCCATTATTCTTTCCTTGTTATTCTGTCTTTACAATTCCACGTTTGACAACTTTCCCCGAATACTTCCCTCCGGCTCTCCTACATACAGCGCAGAAACCTGATCTATTCACCGCATTATTGTGTTTATGAACGTGAGTGTAGGGCGTGCGCGTTGACCTTTCAATTTTCTCAGCTTTGTTGTTATATCCTAAGCCATCCGCATACATTGAAACAGTTTCGACATGTTCCTTATCGCCAAGAGTCTTGTAGTTTCCTCTTTCAACACCAGCATCTAACAACTCTCCATACTCCACATCTACGCCTACAGCTCTTAACATGTTCTCCTTCTTGTGCCAGCTTGGATAGGAAGAACTGTCCCAAAGCCAAGCAAGGTTTTCACCATCTGCTGACGCATAAATCTTGGGAATAGAAGAACCTTCCATAAAGTGTTATTCGCCGATGTATTCCAGAAGACTGCTCTTTTCAGCGTCTATCGAATAAGTATAAATTATGTGAAGCAAATTAATTTTCGTAAGAATTAGTGGAAGGGACAGCTAGATGAAGAGATTTGTTACAATGGGTAGAGGAGGCAGCGGCAAAACAACGTTTGTTGCTCTCATGACCAAATACTTTATCGAAAAAGGTGAGACCCCACTCCTTCTTGTAGATGTTGACCCAGATCAGAACTTGGCAGAGATGGTTGGGATAGACCTCAGAGAAGAGGGAAGGAAAACGGTGTCCGAGTTGCTTATTGAAACTTTTTTGGATAGAGGAGGCACAACCGTTGGGGTTCCCCCATCACAGAGGCTTGAAAGCAAAATCTGGGAAGCGGGACTCTACGAAGGAGATTACTTCGACATGATGGCTATCGGAACAAAATTCATAGAGGGCTGTTACTGTCTTCCAGACGCTGCCTTGAAGAAGGTTCTGGAGGCTTTAACAAAGTCGTACACTTATGTTCTCATTGATTCTCCGGGTGGACTGGAACACTTGAACAGACGAATAGCTTCTCAGGTCGACGACATATTCGACATTATTGATCCTTCCCAGAAATCCTTCAATCACGTAGCAAGAGCCTACAAAGTAGCCAAGGAAGTAAAAATAGACTTCAACAACTTCTACGTGGTCGGAGGCAGCAGGGTTCCAGACGAATGGGAGGAAGAAGTTGAAAAAAGAACAAAGCTGCAATACCTGGGAAAAATCAGCCACGACAAAGAAGTGGAAAACTACGTTCTCCATGGGAAGCCCCTACTCGACCTACCCGAATCATCCCCCGCCTACAACTCAGTGAAGAAAATAATGCAAAAAGCAGGATATTAGGCTCCTAATAACAGAATATTTGTAAGGAAATACTTAGATTTTTACTATTACAAAAGAGATATTGATAACTGCAATTAAAGTTCATGCGGGCGCGCACTGGCTCAAAGATGAAAACAAATCCTTCGTAATTTTAATTGATTCAGGGAATCCCCACTAATTTTAATTTGGTTTTGTGTGCGCATAGCTTTCTTTTGACAATTATCGAAAAAAGTGTGATAGTCAAAACAAGTGGTAGAATAGCCCATGAGGGAAACTCTGGGATAGAGTTTAAGTTTTGTTCAACTATTATTGTGTAGCTTTCTGTCCCCTCAACATCAATACACATGTGAAATGTGCCTTGGTAGTTTTTAATAAATGAAGTTCCGTTTGTATCTGCGGTTCCTGTCTTCATAATCTGATTAACATATGTTGCTCTCCGATCCCCCTCACTTTTTGGATAGGTAAACACTGAGAAGGATGTCAAATCAGGTTGCTGAGAGTCTGGAACATACTCCCATCTTATTCGCCACTCCTCATGGTCACAAGTGAAGTAATCTGTAGTATATTTTTCACTTCCTGATCCAGAGAATCTTGCTACCTCACTCCAATCATCTAAAGAAGGAGGGTCTGTGTCAGAAACATAAGAGGAGGCATCTATTGCATACAATCTGTGAGTTGAGGCAAAATAAACAGCACCGTAGGCTATAGCAGGAGTCGAATAAACTCTATTGTCCAATTCAATGTGATCTATTTGTTCGCCAGTGTAAGCATCGAGAACGTAAAAGTTACCGGAATAATAATCATCTTCGGCTCCAGAACCAATGTAAACTACACCATCAGCAACTGCAGGAGAAGCCCATTCAGGGAAAAATCCGGGGTGTGTGAAATTCCATATTTCCATTCCCGTTGAAGCATTAAGAGCGAAAAGGATATTGTTTGTTCCGACATAAACGTAATCGTATGCGACAACAGGTGTTTTGAAAACAAGAGCTCTGGTCAATTGGTTCCATATTTTGATGCCTGTAGATGCGTTAAGAGCATAAACGCCACTGCTGTCAGATCCAATGTAAACAATTCCCTCTGAAACAGCGGGAGAAGATCCATAATGTTCTTGCACTATATTTCCAGTACTGTAGTTCCACAGTTTTGTGCCCGAGGATGCATCAAGAGCGTAGACGTTTCCGTCGTTTGATCCAACATAAACAATGCCGTTAACGATTGCGGGACTTGTCCTCACTTTTCCGCTTGTCGAGTAGTTCCAGACTTTTGTTCCGGTGAAAGCATCGAACGCGTAGAGATTATTATCACCACAACCAACGTAAACCACTCCGTTAGCAACAGTTGGCGCATATAGTTCCTCATCATTTCCAATTACATAAGTCCAGATTTCTTCTCCTGTAGAAGCATTAAGAGCATAAACATAACCATTAGCATCCGCGTAAACGTAACCGTATGCAATGGCAACGGACCAAATATCCTGTGCTACCCCTTTTGTAGCCTCCCAAACGGTCTCTCCAGTAAAAGCATTAAAACAAATTACACGATCTAACTTATAGTAGACATAGCCATTTGCTATAACAGGAGAATTTAATCTTAGGTCCGTCCAGTGTATCTCCCAGTCGCTGACATTAGCAACCAAGTCTTGGTTCTCTAGCGATCCAGTACGCGCTGGATTATTCCCAAACATTGTCCAAGAATCCTCCTCCTGCGCATTCACTTTCTCAACCCCAATAAAGGAAGTTACGAGTACAGAGAAAGCCATGAACAGAACTGGAAGAATTAGCAAAAAGACAATCGTTGTTCCTATTTTCTTCATTTCTTGGTTTCCCTGTTTAGTTTTCTCTTATAGATAACTAAAACAAGTGCAGACAAAATGGTCATTGTTAGCAGTGGTGTCCATGAGGGAAACTCTGGGATGCCGTCTGGATATCCTAACATCGACATTAATGTACTAATATCATTTACTTCTCCTGTGTCTGCCCAGATTCCGATGTTCAGTCCATAAACGTTACCGGGATAAAGTTTGTCGAAGTATAATTTGACATGCCAGCCCGGATACAATGTTAGAGGGTTTCCGCCTCGTGACTCGTTTTTGGTAGGATAATTGCCGAAGGATAAATCTGTTTCAATTACGCCCATTATGTTGAATTCGGTTACTGTTACTGGAGGGTTGTCTCCTCCCATGCTTACGTTCCATGAGTAGTTTTCTGCGGCGTTCATGGCAAGTTCTATAGCTTCTTCCTCAGAGATGTTTAGGTCTGTGCTGCAAATAGTGTAGAGTTTCCATGTGTCAATGAAGTACTTCAGAAAACCGTCTTTAAAATTTAGAACTACACATTTTGATGTGGCTTCAACGCCATTGAAACAGTATTTCCACCTGAAATCTGTGCGGTTTGCGGTAACTGTAACTTCAAGCTTTATGTTTTCGACGGTTTTTGTGGTGTTTTTATTTGCTTCAATATTGTCCAGCATAGACCGCATTGTACTGTAATAGGAAGCCTCAGAATATGTTGGGTATTTGTCGAGGAAGTCTTTAGCCATTTCAAGGGGAATGGTGGCGGGTTGAGTTGTAATTGGCGAACCATCATTTATGTAGATGTTTAGTGAACGTAGTTTCTGGTCTGCAAAGGCACAAATCACTTCCAGTTTGCTTTCGCTGGACTCCAAGGTGTATTTTACGTCTTCTTGCGGTAGAATATCAAAATACAAAAAGGGAGCCTGGGCGTATAAATCCAATTCTATGCTGTATTTTGCCATGTCCAGACCCACCACCTCTTCCAAGATTGTCAACACTTTTTCGGGAGCGGTTAATTCCGAGTATTCTGGATTTGCTGCATAACAAACTGATGAATCATTCACTCCAATGGCTACAATCAGAAAACAAATAAAAACCGTTGAGAACAGAAACCGTCTTTTGTTTGCTGTGATTCCTCCAATCAATTCTTGCCCCTCTCACGGAGTTGCTTTACTGTTTCTGCTAGTTTTTTCTTATAGACCACTACAGCACTAGCAATAACACTGGATACAACCAGCAGTAGAATGAGAGTTGCCCTTCGGTCTCCTACCATAGGAACCATTAATACCCTTGTTTAGGGGGTGTAAAAAGGGTTTTTGTCAAGAAACCTTGACCAAACGTATTATTTAGCTAGTCAAGAAACTTTGACTAAAGAATCCTTTGTTAAGTCAAGAAATCTTTACAAAAATGCTTTTAGGCTTCTTTCGCCGTAAAATAAATTGTTGTGTTTTATAGCATGAAGCAAATCACAACAACAGTTGCTCTATTACTGATTCTCTGTTCTCTAATGGTTGCTCTCCCAAACATCAAGACAGTATATGCAACTGAGGACTCTTGGGTGACCTTGGAGCCAATACCTACAGCAAGAATGAATTTTGGGGTTGCTGTTGTTGATGGAAAAATCTATGCTATCGGAGGACACAAAGGATACAGCGGCAGTTATCTTGCATCTAATGAAATGTATGACCCTGCTACAAACACGTGGACCACAAAAACGTCAATGCCAACCCCACGATGGAATTTTGGAATAGCCGTTGTCGACAACAAGATATACGTTATTGGAGGCTCAATAGGCAGTTTTGAGTACATTAACGTAAATGAAGTTTACAACCCCGCAACGGACACGTGGGAAACCCTGACATCAATGCCTACAGCCAGAACTGCCATGGAAGCAAACGTTGTTGATGGTAAAATCTACGTGATCGGCGGAACTACAAACGTGAATGAGGTTTACGACACAGAAACAGACACATGGACTACGCTTGAACCCATGCCCACGTCTGTTGGTTATTACGCTTCTGCTGTTGTCGGCACCAAAATCTACATCTTTGGAGGTGCAGTTGGGCTTTCTCTTAACCAAATATATGATACTGAAACAGACACATGGAGCAACGGAACGTCATTGCCCACAGGAGTGGGCTCTGCCGCTGCAGCAGTAATTGAGGTTGAGGGAACACAGAAAATTTGTGTCATCGGCGGAAAAGAGAACCTAGACGGTGTTAAACTAAACCAAATCTATGACCCAGAAACAGACACATGGACTACGGGCGCAGCAATGCCAACCGCAAGATATGGTTTAGCAGCTGCAGTTGTAGACAACCTAGTGTACGCAATTGGAGGCGCCCCAGCTTTTCCATACGCCGGCACGAAAACAAATGAACAGTATACTCCCGCAGGTTACGTCGCAAAGTTTTATTCGCAAAGTTTTGATGCTGGCACATGGGAGGATACCCAATACGACGTTTTTGTGGTCAGCAACTTCACGGTCTCAAATTTCAGCTTCAGTCACGAAGATGCATGGATACGGTTTGACGTAGAGGGCGAAGACGGAACAACAGGCTTCTGTAACGTGACAATCCCAAAAAACCTCTTGGATACTGAAAACACTTGGACCGTTCTCGTAAATGAAATTTCTGTCACTCCTACAGTTAACGAGAAAGAAAACTACACCACCCTCCACGTCACCTACAGCCACAGCACCAAAACAGTAAAAATAATCGGAACAACAGCAATCCCAGAGTTCCCCTCATGGACTCCCGCACTACTTGTATTAATTGTGCTAGCAGTCACACTAGCCACCTATAAACGAAAACTACCCAGAAAACAGAACTAGCAAGCATAGTAGGAGCCTAATAACAGAAGATTGTTGAAAAACAGCTTTTACTCGGAAATTACACTTCCATAATCAGCTTGCTTTAAGCTGAAGTAACTGTAAGTCGCTTTTTGCATAGTATGACCGCCAAGGTTGCTGTCGTAAATAATGGCAAAAGAATCCATGATGGAAATTCTGGGATTGCATCTGTTCCTCTTATTTCAACGGTTTTTGTGCTGCAGTTGTAGGTGAAGAAAAGATACGTGTTCTCAGTGTCTTGCATGACGGTTGGTGTAACTGCCTGATTATTTACTTTCACTATCCAAACGTCGGAAGTCCATAAAAGCCCGTTAGGAACACTAACTCTACAAAAACATGATGCGCCCTGTGAAGCTGTTACATTAAAACGCAGAAAAGACCCCTCACGCGGATCAAAGTAGAAGTCTGAAACCGAAGAGTTGCTGATGACACCAACGAAGTAGCTAGTCCACTCCCATACACCAGCATCAAAGAATTCAATTGGAACAATAAGCGGATAATGATCCACGTTAGCTTCGTTTATGACGAAGGAGGTGTCACCAATTCCTGAGCAGTCTATCTCTGTAGCGTCCGAATACCTTGACGTATAGTCGCTCCAGTAGTTTCCCTCTGAGCCATTGTCCCAAACATTTGTCTCAGGACGCCCCCAAAACCAAGGATTAGAAACCTGAAGTCCATCCGACCCATTGTTGTTAATAAAATTGTTGTGGTAAAAGGTGTTGTTTTCAGCGCCAGATAGGCGGATGCCCCAGCCATTGTTTTCAATTAACGTATTTCCAATAAAACGGTTTTCACTGCAATCAATGGTATTGTGGCCAATTATATTGATGCCTGCGTATTGATTGTCCGCTATATAGTTATGGGATATATTGTTGCCGTTTGAATACAGAAGTTTTACTCCACCATTACTGTTTGCCGTTATGTTATTTCCAGAGACAATGACACGTTTTGAATTAGTTAAACTGACGCCAACTCCTCTGCTGTTTGTAATATCATTTTTGATAATTGCAATATTATTAGACCCCACGACTGAAATGCCTGTCACATGGTTTCCGGTAATGTTGACATTTTGAGAAGATTTAATGGAGAGCCCAGTTCCACCGTTTTCTACGTTATTGTGTGTTATCATCGAGTCTGTTGTGGAGACCAGCAGTATGCCTTGAGGATTGTTAGTGATTTCTAGGTTTTGAACCGTTATGTTTGTGCAGTTTATGATCCCTACAAACCCCGCGTCAGCAGGAACAAACTTGTCGTGCTGGTTAACCCAATAATAGACAGGTTTGCCGTCAACTGTGTTTGAAGCATCAATATCGTGAACAACGTCTGAAAGGACGTGAAATACGAGGCGGATACTTTCCTTATTTTCATTCAAGCAGTTGTTTCTGAGCACACTGTTTGAGGAGTGCTCAAAATAAATGCCACAGTTGTTGTTTGTTATGTTGTTGTCAGAAACAATGTTGCTGTTCGAAAAATGGAGTAGGATGCCGTATTCGTTGTGGTTGGTTATTTTGTTTCCGATAATGTTGTTATTTGAAGAATTCCAAACCCAGAAACCTGTAGGATAACCGTTATTGCTGGGTCCTGATATGTCATTTCCAGAAATAGTGTTGCCAGAAGATTCGTCGAGGTAAAATCCATGATTGAAATCTCTTATTTGCATATTCTTGACTGTGACGTTGCTTCTTCCTGCCAAGTTTATTCCACTGTACACGTATTCCTGTGCTTGAATTGAGTGTCCACATCCATCAATTACGACATTATTCCGTTGAACCTTAATCCCAGCGCTGAAGGGAACATCCCCTTTGTAGACGTCAATGTTGTCGGTGAGGGTGTAGACGTTTCCGTCTCGTTGAATCTTGTCTGTTCCTTCAACAGTTCCGTCAGCTTTGATGTAAATGTTAGTCTCTGCTTTCACTATCCCTATTATCTGAAAATAAACTACTGCAAAAGAAAGAAGCAGCAACACAATAAGAACTGCCCCATTTTTCTTCATAGCGGACACAACATCAACTTTGTTTGCAGAAAAGAAGAAAAGATTTTTGGTCAAGAAAATTTGACTAACTGTATCATTTAGGTAGTCAAGAAATCTTGACTAAAACTTTTTTCTGTATCATTTGATAGGTCAAGAAACCTTGACAAAAAGCCTTTTATGGATATTCAGTCATAAAATGAATTGTTAGAGGCTTTAACTTGGAAAAATCAGCATCAATAGTTGCTGAAACAGAAGCCGTATCTTCAATAGATGAATACTTGTCACTAAAACGTCTCCGACGACGAAAACAAAAACTTTCCGTCGTAAGAAGAATGGAGATTAGAAATGGATAAAAAACAGACATTAACCACCGCTTTTATTGCGGTGCTCTTGTCTTCAGCACTGGTTGGAGTGCAGTTCGTTAGGTTAGCAGAAGCGAATTTCATTCCACCTCCAAATCATGCTTCAGGTATTTTTATCAGAAGTGACGGAAGCGTTGACCCGTCAACTGTGCCTATTCAACGTGTTGGTGACGTGTACACATTCACTGGCGATGTTTCCGTGGGCATAGCGGTTCAGAGAAGCGATGTGATAATTGATGGAAATGGCTACCAACTTATAGGCGGTAGCGGTGGAACAGGCTTCTATTTGCAGAGCGTAAACAACGTGACCATCCGAAACGTCAAGGTCCAAGGCTTCACATCTGGTTTCTATCTTGACCATTCCAACAGCAGCACTGTAGAAGGAAATTACGTCAATGGAAGCGGAATTGTAGTCACACAACGATCATCTTACAACCAAGTTGTGGGAAACACTGTAGTTGAGGGAGGCATCAGTCTATATTTTGGCAGCGACAACATTGTCTTGAACAATAATGTTGCTGGAATTTCAATTGTCTTCTCGACGAACATTACAGTAGGGAACAACCGAATCGCAGATGACGAACGTGTTGATGTCGTGCTGCTTTATACCGATGTGGGAGGAGGCATTTACATTGACAACAGCGGAGACTGCAACATATTTGGCAACACAGTCGAGCGGAAAATAGTTGGAATCAATATTCACAATTAGAGTGTCTACTCAGAATACTCTTTTCT
>Ga0307430_1002638_pt1 | contig 11656 bp, 8 predicted proteins | sample SalMarWE160130MG_FD_202159 | JGI IMG/M metagenome (GOLD analysis project Ga0307430, IMG submission 202159) | Salt marsh sediment microbial communities from the Plum Island Ecosystem LTER, Massachusetts, United States - WE1603-130 | ecosystem: Environmental > Aquatic > Marine > Intertidal zone >... | reverse complement strand
AGTCAAGCGGCTCCTGATTCCGCTCTATACGGTGGGTCTGTTTCTCCTTCTACCACCTCAGTTCTACTTTGAGATCTTTTTCAATGCAGGGTATACCGGCACCTTCTGGAAGATGCTGCCACGCTATTTTGGCGGGCTTAGACATTTTTCTGCTGGTAGACCCACTAGTCTCTTGCCCTTGCCCTTTTCCGGTCATTTATGGTTTCTACAGTACCTTTTTCTTATCTCGCTGATGACACTGCCCCTGCTTCTCTATCTAAGAACTAAATCGGGGCAGCACTTGAGCAACAAGCTGGCCGGGTGGTGCGATCGCAGGGGCGGCATATTCATTTTCCTAATCCCCCTGCTTCTCATACGGGTCGGTCTGAGAAGCTTCTTTTGGGGAGAGCATAGCTGGGCGGATTTATTCGAGTTCGCCGTCTTTTTTGTCATTGGCTATATCATACCGGCAGACAAGCGCTTCACCGAAAGCGTTAAGAGACACGGGTGGGTCTGTTTAGCATTAGGAATCGCCAGCTTTGGGGGTGAAGGGGCTTTAATTGGATTGGGTTACAACTACCCAGGAGTTGAGCCCTTCTCCTTGATATTTGTACTCTTTCAAATCGTCATGAGCATTGGCAGGTGGAGCTGGATTGTCTTCGTTTTTAGCCTGGGAGCAAAGTATCTGAGTTTCGATAATAAAGTACTGGCCTACGCCAACGAGGCGGTGCTGCCCTTCTACATATTCCATCAGACGATTATCCTTTGCGTCGGCTGGTTTGTCATACGCTGGAACATAGGCATTTTGACAAAGTACTTCATTATCAGCGTGGTTTCCTTTCCTTTGATTATTGCCCTATACGAGTTGTTCGTAAGACACTTCAACATCGTGCGGTTCTTCTTCGGCATGAGGCCCAAAAAACGAGATAGTAAGACTTAGCCTGCGAGTTGGGATATGTTGCATAAAAACATTCGCAGCAGTTCCAAAGGTTGCGTTTTAGTACTTGTAACGCTGCAAGACCATGGAAATTAATCGGGCATCTGGAAAAGCTCTCCAGCCTGCCGTAATTCTTCCTGTTTCTCTGCGTCCAGACCGATTTGGTCATCTGTCAAATAACATCCCGGATCCGGGGCCCAGAGATCGTTAAAATACAAGTCTGCCCGCACGCGCAGACTACCGCCACAGGCCTCAAAGAATTTACAAAGCTTACAGCGGCCCTTGATATGTTCTCTGCGGTTCCTCAAACCGTTGAGCAAAGGTTCACCAGTGTCGAGCCAAATCTCACTAAAAGGCCTTTCGTGCACATCTCCTAAGTCGTAGTGTCCCCAAAACTGATTTGGATGCACCTTGCCATTAAAATCAATGCAACCGATTCCAACTCCGCTGCTGTACATTCCGCCGCCGTTCCAGAGAAGCAGTTTCCAGACATTGGCTGCACGAGAAGAGTCTTCCTCAAGCAATTTCAGGTACAGGTAAACACCGTCAACATGGTTATCAACTGTCAATATATCCGTTTTCCTGTCAGCTTGTTTGTACAGTTTTGTTTTGGCTAATATCATCTCAATGGCATCTCTGCTTTGTGCATGGCTGAGGTCATCATCTCCGATAGACCTACCTCTGCCGCTTGGTACGAAGTGATAAAAACAGGCCCTCTCGATGTTCTCCGCCTCGAAGAAGTCGAAAAAGGCCTGCAAATCCTGAATATTCCTCTTGGTTAGAGTCAATCTGAGCCCTGTTCTCACATCAGCATCCTGACAGTTTCTTATGCCTTGCACAGCCCTGTCAAACGCACCAGGTACTCCCCTGAATTTGTCATTGACCTGCCCTATTCCGTCAAGGCTGATACCTACATACGAAACTCCCTTTTGTTTTATTTTCTTAGCTACGTCAGCAGTGATAAGTGTCCCGTTGGTTGAAATAACTGCACGCAATCCTTTTTGAACTGCATATTCAATCAGTTCAAACAAATCAGGCCGCATCAATGGTTCACCCCCGGAGAACAGCACCGAAGGCACATTGAACTGCGCAAAGTCATCCAGGACGGCTTTTGCCTGGCTTGTTGACAACTCATTACAAATTTTGCCGGCACCGCTGTCGTTATAACAATGGACGCACTTCAGATTACACTCCCTGGTGATGTTCCAGACGACAACAGGTCGTCTTTCGGAGGCCTGTTTGGGTACAATTTCACTTTCCCGCTCGCCTGAGCCTTTTTTGCCGTAGCGAAGCCAATCGCCCGGCGTAACCTGGTCGCAATATAATTTGCTGATATTTATCATCTTTTACGCTCGACGTGAGTGGTGAATTTAGTTTTTAGTTATGAATTTTTAGTTTTTAGTTAACTCAAAACTCATCACTAACAACTCAAAACTACTCTACTAACCACTCACCACTCACTACCTCTGGCGGGACGTATGCACAAAAAGGCTCTTCTGCCATATAATTACCCGTCGCAGCGTATGCTCTGGCGCGACATCCACCGCATACATCCCTGTAGCCACACACCCCACACTTGCCTTCAAGATTGCTGCTGTTACGCATTCGCGCAAGGTCTTCGTTGTTGTACCATATCTCTGCAAGTTTTTGTTTGAGCACATTACCACATTCTATTGGCAGATATCCACAGGGAAACACGTTTCCCTGATGACCTACGAACAGCACGCCAAGGCCTGCAAGACATCCGCGCCGAGCACCACTGTGCCCGGTTCTGCCTGGAACAGAACCGCTGATATTCGCTGTCTTTTTGCGGGCCTGATATAGGCCTTGCTGCCTGATAATACGTTCATAGTGAGGGCCACAGGTTACTTTCATTTGCAGTTCGCTGCGACTGTCCAATCTACATATCTCAAGCATCTTTTGTTCATATTGCTCAGGTGAAAGCATATCCGTTTCAGCCAGGACCTGCCCGCACCCGACCGGAACCAGCATGAATATGTGCACCGCTATCGCGCCCACTGACTTGGCAAGTTCGTAAACATCCTCTAATTGCCCGGCATTGTACCTGGTCAATGTCATATTTATCTGAGTAGGTATTTCTTTCTCACGAAGATATTTGATACCTTGAAGTGCTCTTTCGAAGGAACCTTCCAACTGCCGCAACTTGTCGTGAACCTCGGCAGTGGCACCGTCCAGACTCACCGCAACCCTCACGATTCCACTATCACGTATTTGTTCGGCCGCTTTTGCATCAATCAATGTCCCATTGGTTGCAAGGGCCGGTGTAACCCCCGCTGCTTTCGCCTCGTTAACCAGCTCAAATAAATCTCCACGACAGAGCGGCTCACCACCCGAGAACACCAAAACCGGCATCATAGGTTGCTTTTTGCCTAATTCGGCTAACTGTGCTATCAAATCTTTCGCCTGTGCGGTTGTTAAATCCTTAAAAGCCGCCTCGTCGGATTCCAGACGCCGACAATGTGCACAGCTTAAATTGCATTTTATCGTAGTCTCCCAAAATAAAAGTCTGAGAATTTGATTTAAAGTTTCTTTCACGACTGCTTGTCTTCCTTATGGTTTAGCTCGGACGATATGTTTTCAGCCTGCCGTACAATGCTGTCAACAAACCTTGCCGCCTCAGTAGCACCATTCTCTTTAGCTATGGTGTTGACGTTCTTAATTACACAGTGCAGCAGCTTATTGACAACGCGGTTCACCATTATCTCTATGGTCTCTCTGCATGAAGCTTCCTGCCTTGTTCCGACAAAGAATTGCTCAAGCTCGTTTCGACTAATCCGGACAAATTGTTCCTTCATCTGACCTATCAGAGGCCCTATATCCCTGGTACTGAACCAATCCATAAAATCTGCAGCATTTTCAAGGACGATTTCCATCCCCCTGGCAATGTCCCGCTCGCGGGCCTTGCGATTTTGCTCCACGACCTCGGAAAGGTCGTCAACACTATAGAGGTACACACCATCCATTTTATTTATTGAAGGTTCGAAGTTTCGAGGTACAGCAATATCGATAATCAGTAGCGTACTTCCCCGCCGAGCGTCCATTATCTTCTTGAATGGGTCTTTCCTGAAAAGATAATCTTTTGTTGTCGCCGAGGCTATCGCGATATTAGCACTAATCAGTTGGCTCTGAACTTCTTCCCATTTGCGGACAGCAATGCCGTACTGCTCGGCCAATCTCAGACTGCGGTCGTAAGACCTGTTGACGATTGTTATATTTCTGGCCCCAACCTGAAGAAGGTGCTGCACAATCAACTGTCCCATCTCCCCGGCCCCGACAACAACCACTTTCGCGGATGGGATATCGGCAAAGAGTTGCTTGGCCAGTTCGACTGCAACGCCAGCAATGCTGACACGACCGCTGGAAATTGAGGTAGTCGTATATATCTTCTTGCTGGTAGCAAAGGCACAGTGAAATAGGTGATTCAGAATCTTTCCCGTGCTCTTGGCCGCACAGGCCAGCTTGTAGCTCTCCTTGACTTGCCCGATTATCTGTGCCTCGCCCACTACCATGCTGTCCAGACTCGATGCGACCGTCAGCAGATGCTTGACCGCATCCTCATCGCTGTAGAAGTACAGGAACTCAGCAAACTTCTCCAACTTAACATTATGAAACTCCGAGATGAACTTAGCCAGGTCATCCGCATCAGCCCCACCGGTACGTTTGTCGGCACAATACATCTCAACACGGTTGCACGTTGATATCAGCACAAACTCCGCTTCGCGAAATCTGTCTTTAAGCTGTCTCAGTGCCCTGATAGTCTGCATCGTATCAAACGCCAGTTTCTCTCGAATCTTTATCGGAGCAGTCTTGTGGTTGAGTCCTAAAACTACAATCTTCATTTTTTGTTCTTATCTTGTCTGTTCAGTAGTTTCAACGTCACTGCGGCCAAAGTTGTGCTCTGTACCGCAAAACACCGAGGTCCCCACTACTGCAAATAGAATCAATGCAAACGCGACAAGCGTCACGTAAGCAATCGTTTTTTCCCTTAATTTGACTGTGTGCCACAGTGCCAGGATCGACCCCAGCAGCAGCCAGGCCAGGGTGATAAGAACGATTTTGGCATCTGTGAGCCAATCGAAAGCCGTCATATTGAGCGAGGCCGAGGTGGCTGCCAGGCCAATCCCGCTTGCCAGGCCGAACGTCATCAGTACAAAGCATGCCTTTAGGCCAAAGAGGTTCATTCGCTCGAGCCTCTCAATGTTGGGTACCCTTCCGAGGACCTGCAGGACTTTCTTTTGCTTGAGCTTTCGTCTGCCAAGCAGGTAAAGCACGGCGCTTGCGGTTGCGAGCATTGCCGCCGCCCCGCCGAGAATCATTGCAATGCCGTGGGCAATCGCCCAGGGCGTAGCGGCTGCGGCGTGGGCCTCCAAAGCCGGTTCGGCAACAATCGCAGCCAAAATTATCAAGCCGAAAATTACCCATACCATTACCGAGCCGAACCAAACCTGCGATAAATTTGAAATTTGAAATTTAAAATATAAAATTATGATGCCAAATACAATAGTAAGGACAATCATCGACTCAAACAGTCCTGTTAGTGGCACCGCTTTTATCGCCACCGCCCTGAATATAAGCATAACAGCTTCCAGCGTTACCGCCAGCGAGACGAGAGGCAAAAGGAAGCGTTTATATTTCTCGCCACCGGCCGGCAGTTGAAGAATGCCTGCAATCGCTGCTGTCAGATATAGCGCTATCACAAATGCGAATATGACTATTTCCGGTATTGGCAGACCTAACATCTTTGCCCTTGTCCTTTAGTATTCTGTAACATCTAATTTGATGGGTGGCAGCCTCAAGCGAGTCCCGAAAAATCGGGACGAGCTTGGGGATGGCGCCGAATAACTACCAGTAACCACCACGCATTTATCATGTTACAGACCTTTAGTATTTTGCGTACCCGATTGTGTAATGTATGTTGGCGGCACCTTTTTGAGCTCCTTTTCAGTAACCAGTATTCGGTAGTTTGAAATCCCGCACGCCTGGCTCATCCGTCGAACTGTCTGCTGAACATCTTCGTCACTTTTCCCGTGGACCATCGTATATACACTATAAGGCCAGTTTTTATCAGTATGGCGTTCATAGGCGTGACTAACCTCCCTAAACCCGGCAAATACCTCGCCCACTTCCCTGGTTCGTTCGGGTTCCACCTGCCAAACCACCATTGCCCCAGCGCCCAGGCCAACTTTGAAATGATTCACTATTGCTCCTATTCGTCGAAGCTTACCCTGCCGTTTCCAGTCTTTCAATACTGCCAGCAACTGCCCTGTATCTATACCTATCTGCTGGGCCATATCGTTAAATGGACTTTGACTTTTCGGCAATCCTTGTTGAAGAACAGCCAGAATTTTCTGCTCAATACTGGACATAATTGCATTATATTGAGTTCGGTTCACAATTGCAATTTAGAAGTCGGAAAACAGAAGTTCCGGAAATGCTTGAATCTGCCCCGGTTTTTGTGTAAAAACTTAAAAAGACGTCAAAGAATGAATTGTGGAAGGCTAAGAATGAGACCCCTCAAGATAGCAAGCCGTGCCAGTAAGCTGGCTTTGGTACAATCCAACCATATCCGCAGCTTGCTCAAAAATCTCTGCGACGGCATTGAAATTTCCCTAATGAAAGTCTCGACGGAAGGCGACCGCGAAAAATCAGATTTCCTTTATAAGTCCGGCTCCATAGGCTTTTTCACTTCTGAAGTTGAGAATGCGCTTCTTGACGGCAGGGCCGACATCGCTGTTCATAGTCTAAAGGACCTGCCCACAGCCTGCACGGAAGGGCTGGTAGTTGCTGCGGTACCCCAAAGGGAGTCTGTTGCTGATGCGCTGATAGCCAACCGCAGATTTCGCGGATTACACGGACTAAACACAAATAAAAAATCAGTGAAATCTGTGCAATCCGTGGTTGCTGCTCTGCCGGCGGGGGCAACCGTGGGAACATCGAGCCTGCGGCGCATTGCACAGTTGCGCCGGCTTAGAGATGACCTAAAATGCGTTCCTTTGCGGGGAAATGTCGAAACAAGGGTCTCAAAGGTTGCCCTTGGCAAAATTGACGCAGCCATTGTCGCCTGCGCAGGTTTGAACCGGCTTGGTCTGGCTGATAAAATCTCTGCAATTCTGCCGCCCCGGGAGTTCCTGCCGGCCCCGGCACAGGGTGCACTGGCCGTACAGATTCGCACCGCAGATAGTGAGCTTGCTGAACTTGTCTCACAACTCAATGATAAACATTCTCTGATTACAGTCGAGGCCGAACGATGCATACTTACATCTATGCACGGCGGATGCAGTGTACCTCTGGGGGTGTATTCACAAATCTGCGGCGATAATATAACCATTGATGCAATGATCTCTGATGTGGAAGGTAAGAAATATATCAATCGCTCAAAAACTTCTCGCATCAACGAGGCCAATTCTTGCGCCGTGAAACTTGCACAGGAACTGCTGGCCGCCGGCGGGCGGGAAATTCTTGACCAAATCAGAAATAGCCGGAATGATGAAATCAAAAGGTGAAGGGGTTCCTGACTTGTCTTGAAAAAAAAGAATTCTTGAAAGGAAAAAATATAACAGTAAAATCATTGAAACAGGAATTGAAATGGTCTCCTAAATCAAAGCAGGCAGATTGAGGAGCAAGCAAATGCAAAAGTTCAAAATAGAAACATATCAAAATCTGGTCAAAGATGTCGGGTGCGTTACTGCGGAGAATTTATTTATGTTTCTGGGCAAAGTTCAAGAGGCGTTCGGATACGTCCCGCGGGAGGTGGTCCGCGATGTTGCGGCAAGGACCGGTTTTTCGGAGACTCGAATTTATGGTGCTCTTGTCTCATACAGAGACTTCAAGGTACGGTTGGAGTGCGACGACTGATATGAAGGAAACAAAGCTCTTAACTCGTCGAATAGGTAAGTACGAGCCGCTGGATCTGAAGGGATACGAGGCAGACGGAGGCTTGGTGGCTCTTAAGCAGGCCTTGGCGATGGGGCCTGAGTCAGTAATTGAGCAGATTAAACGAGCAGGCCTGGTTGGCCGGGGCGGCGCAGGATTCCCGACGGGACCAAAATGGGCAATGGCTGCCAGTGAAAAACAGGGACGAAAATACCTTATTTGTAATGCTGAGGAGGGCGAGCTGGGGACATTCAAGGATAAGGTCCTGCTTGACGGCGACCCCTGGATGGTGCTTGAGGGAATCCTAATCGCGGCCTATGCGATTGGGGCCGAACAGGCCTACATCTACATAAACGGCGAGTACGACCACACCGTCGAGTTGTGGGAGAGACTTGTTGTTGAGGCTAAAAAAGCAGGGCTTCTGGGGGACGGCATTTTAGGTTCAAAGTTTTCGGTTGACCTGCAGGTGGTCAAGGGTAAAGGACTTTATATAACGGGCGAGGAGTTTGCACTTATCTCATCGCTTGAGACACGCCGGGCTGCCAGCCGATTGAAGCCGCCATATCCAACAGAAAAAGGGCTGTTCGGAAGGCCTACGGTCGTAAATAACGTCGAAACCCTCGCAAACGTGCCGGTGATTTTGGCAAATGGTGTAGAAGCATATCACAAGCTCGGTGTAGAGGGTGAGCCCGGAACGAGGCTTTTTTCGCTATCCGGGGACGTTGAGGAAAGTGGCGTGTACGAGCTTGAAGTAGGTTCAGGAACGCTGGCAGAGTTTATCGATGAATTTGGCCGAGGGACAGCGAGCGGCCGGCCCGTAAAAGCGGTTCAGCCCGGCGGAGGAACAAGTGCGCTTCTTGCTCGAGCTTCTCTGGGATGCAAGCTAACCACCAAGGCCATTCGCCAGGCCGGCAGTGAAATTGGCACTGCAGGCGTGATAGTTTACGAAGAAGGCAAAAGTGTAGTTGATATTGTCAAAGGACTGATGGAGTTTTACGCATCCGAATCCTGTGGACGCTGTGCGCCGTGCCGGATAGGAGTTGTACGAATGAGGGAAATCATCGAAAAAGTGTTTAAGGGCGAGGGAACAACTGAGGATTTGGAGCAATTACGACAAATCGGCAAGGCATGCGTGGCCGTATCTACTTGTGGAATGGGACAGGCTTTTCCACTTCCGGTACTCTCGTCATTGGAACTTTTCCCGCAGGATTTCGAGGTAGCTATTGGCAAGGTCTCAGCATAGGAATCTAATTACAGGGCAATCCAAGAATGAAAGAAGTTTGCCTTACAATTGACGGCAGAGAAGTAACGGTCCCGGAAGGAACAACGATTCTCGAAGCAGCGAAAAGTGTTGGGATTGACATCCCCAACCTGTGCTACGATTCACGCTTAGAGCCGGCAGGAACATGCCGGCTGTGTGTGGTGCAGATAGAGGGCCGTTCCGGCCTGACAACATCGTGCAATACACCGGCGGCCGAAGGGATGGAAGTATGCACCGAGAACGATGAGATTGCAGCCATACGGAAAACGGTGCTGGAGCTGCTTTTGTCGGAGCATCGGGTAGCGTGCACAAGCTGCGATAAAGATGGTGCATGCAAGCTTCAGGACTACGCATACCGCTACCAGGCGGACGAAGGGCGCTTTGGCTTGCCGGAGCGAAGGCCAGTAAAACCAAATTATGCTGCGAACAATGAAGCGATACTTTATGACCCGGACAGGTGTATTCTGTGTGGCTTGTGTCTCAGGTACTGCGAAGAGGTACAGAAGGTAGAAGCCCTGACATTTGGCGGGCGTCTTGGGCAGTTGGAGGTCAGCACAGCGTTTGGAATAGACCTTCAGGAAAGTTCGTGTGTCTTGTGTGGAGGGTGTGTCGAGATTTGTCCTGCGGGCGCAATGCTGGACCGTGCAGCTATAGGTAAGGGCCGCGAAAAAGACCTGACCAGGACAAGAACTACCTGTGCCTATTGTGGGGTGGGCTGCCAGATTGACCTTAACGTCAATCCGAAGACAAACGAAATTGTCCGCGTAACCAGCGAAGTCGGTTGTATTCCGAACAACGGCAATTTGTGCGTCAAGGGCAGATTCGCTGTGGACTTTGTCGCAAGCGAGAAAAGGCTTGCCTGCCCACTTATAAAACGAAACGGCGAGTTCGAAAAAGCAACCTGGCCCGAAGCAATAAATTTTATCGCTGAACGTTTGACCAAAATAAAAACGCAGAACGGCCCCGACAGCATTGCTGGACTTTCATCTGCAAAGTGCACCAATGAGGACAACTACATCTTTCAGAAGTTCATCCGTGCAGCGATTGGCACCAATAATGTTGACCATTGCGCCAGACTCTGTCACGCATCGACCGTTGCCGGCCTTGCAAGGGCATTCGGCAGCGGTGCTATGACCAACTCAATTGATGAGCTTAAGAATGCCGCCTGCATATTTGTCATCGGCTCGAACACCTCTGAGGCCCATCCCGTCATCGCCCTTAACATAACAGAGGCGGTTGTCAAGAACGGCGCCAAGCTGATAGTGGCCGACCCGCGCCAAATCGACCTCGTCCGATTCGCCGAATTACACCTTCCTCAAAAACCCGGCACGGATGTTGCCCTCATAAACGCTATGATGAACGTAATCATAAATGAAAACCTGCTCGATACCGAATTCATAAACGAACGTACCGAGAGCTTTGACGCTATGGCTCAGGCCCTCACGGATTTAACGCCGGAAGAGGCTGAGGAAATCACGAGCGTCCCTGCAGAAAAAATCCGCCAGGCCGCGAGGATATACGCCGGTGCCTCAGCGGCCACTATCGTTTACAGTATGGGCATCACTCAGCACACTACCGGCACCGACAACGTCCTCTCACTCGCCAATCTCTCAATGCTCACCGGCAACGTCGGCAAAGAATCGACCGGTGTAAATCCGCTACGCGGCCAAAACAACGTCCAGGGTGCCTGCGACATCGGGGCTTTGCCCAACGTCTATCCTGGCTATCAATCTGTCGAAGACCCCCAAATCAGGGCGAAATTTGAAAATGCCTGGGCAAAAGAGCTTCCTCCAAACAAGGGGCTTACTGTTGTCGAGTTCTTCCACGCCGTAGAGACAGGCGACATAAAGGCAATCTACATAATGGGCGAGAATCCCGCACTTTCCGACCCAAACCTCAACAGAACACGAAAGGCTCTGGAGATGGTCGATTTTCTGGTCGTACAGGATATCTTCCTCTCTGAGACGGCCCAATACGCCGACGTTGTGCTTCCGTCCTTTTGCTTTGCCGAGAAGGACGGCACATTCACAAACACCGAACGTCGCGTCCAGCGCGTCCGCGCTGCCGTCACTCCGCCCGGCCAAGCTCGCAGCGACTGGGAAACACTCTGTAACATCTCGACCAAACTTGGCTATCCTATGAGTTACGACTCCGCCGGGCAGATTATGGACGAAATCGCATCAGTTACACCCATCTATGGCGGTATATCCTTTGACCGAATCGATTCGGTCGGCTTGCAATGGCCCTGTCCCGACAAGGACCACCCCGGCACAAAGTATCTACACAAGGGCCGCTTTACCAGGGGAAAGGGCAAATTCCACGCCGTCCACTTCAAGGCCCCGGCCGAGTCTCCCGATGCCGAATTCCCCTTTGTGCTTTCCACCGGCAGGCAATTATATCAGTTCCACACCGGTACTATGACCAGAAAATCAGCCGCTATAAACCAGGTTTCACCCACCGGCTACGTCGAAATGCACATCGAAGATGCCGGCAAACTTGGAATTGCCGATGGTAACAGAGTCGAGGTAGTAACCCGCCGCGGCAGGGTATCCACCCTGGCAAAGGTAACACGAAATATTGAAAGG
>Ga0307430_1002634_pt1 | contig 11672 bp, 6 predicted proteins | sample SalMarWE160130MG_FD_202159 | JGI IMG/M metagenome (GOLD analysis project Ga0307430, IMG submission 202159) | Salt marsh sediment microbial communities from the Plum Island Ecosystem LTER, Massachusetts, United States - WE1603-130 | ecosystem: Environmental > Aquatic > Marine > Intertidal zone >... | reverse complement strand
AGAAGGGGTTCTCGTCTATGTCAAGACTGCCGAAGGGAATGATTCTCTAGTATGGATGGACAAGGACGGCAATAGTATAACCCAATCTCAACTTGCTGTACTCCGAGCGGCTGAATGCAGACCCGAGACGCCAGCGATACCACGAAATCCTCATCACCACGAATTAGTAAGACAAGGTATAGAACACATTATTCAGCAAGAGAAGTTGGTAGGTGGTCAGTTAGGCCGTCCATCAGGTGCTCGTTACAGAACATACGAACGCCTAAAGCGTCACTATGAAGATCTTAAGAAGCATGAGCCACTGTTTGCTGGAGAAGACCTCGTCAAAGCAATAGATGATGTATACAAATACCCCTTACGTTCGTCAGCTACTGATATATTGAATCGCCAGCTAAGAGCAGGCGTTTCTGACGAGGACCTTGCTCGGTTGGTCATTTCGCTTCGTAATGAAGACCGCCTTAGCTTAAGGCAAGAAGAGGCTGAGCGCCAAGAACCCAGGATAATATGTTCTATGGGGCTATTTAAGAAAGAAGCGGAGCAGAAGTCATGAATATTGACACCAGCCGGGTCCGTGATTGCGTGAAGCGATTTGATTTCAGAAACCTATTCGTTGAAGAGCTGGGGTGGAATATCTGCAATAATCGGCCCGTGGATGTGCAGGTTGACACCCAAACATTTCGTCTTTCCCCCTTTGCTGAGCAGGGTGGCATGGTAATCTATCTGGGAGAGTCACCGGCGGACGGCACCATTCCACCATCAAACATGCGCCGGGAAATAGAGACCAGGATAACAAAGCTGACCCACGAGCACATGGTAGTTTTCATCAATAAAGAACGAACAAGGTCAGTTTGGCAATGGGTAAGGCGACAACAAGGGAAGCAGACGGCAGCCAGGGAACACACATACTATAAGGGCCAGCCCGGCGATTCCTTACTGCAAAAGCTGGCTGGTATAGTGTTCAGTATAGATGATCTTGATGAGGAAGGAAGAGTAGCTATTGCCGAGGTTACAGGACGAGTCACCAAGGCTTTTGATGTTGAGAAGGTCACCAGGCGCTTCTACGACGAATTCAAGAAAGAGCACAGTAATTTCTCCAAGTTCTTGAAAGGCATGGAGGAGCAGGATGAGCTTTCCTGGTACACCTCCGTGATGCTCGACCGACTTATGTTCATTTATTTCATCCAGAAGAAAGGCTTTTTGGATGGAGATATTGATTACCTCGCTAATAAGCTAAGGGAGTCGAAGGCCCGTGGTGCGAACCAGTTCTACCGAAAGTTTTTAATCAGGCTGTTCTTCGAGGGCTTTGCCGAAGAGGATACAGAGCGCTCCCAAGAGGTGAATCAGCTACTCGGCAAAGTACCGTATCTGAATGGTGGCCTCTTTTTGCCTCACCAACTGGAATTAGCGCACGGAGAAAACATCACCATAACTGACGCCGCTTTTGAGCGGCTATTCTTTTTCTTTGACCGCTATAGCTGGCACCTCGATTATCGACCGTTGCGAGCTGACAATGAGATTAACCCCGATGTGCTGGGTTACATCTTTGAGAAGTATGTTAACCAGAAGCAGATGGGAGCTTACTATACCAAAGAAGATATCACCGATTACATCTGCAAGAACACTATAATACCATTCCTGTTCGATAAGCTTGAAAGCATGCGTTATGATGAGCTTCACCCCTTCCCCATGAGCGATGTTGAGCCTTATATCTACGAGGCGGTTAAGCAGGAGGATTACCTGCCCACCGAAACGAAACGGGAATATCAGGCAAGGCAGAAGCGTTACCTGCAGATAAAGGCCGACTTTGCCGTCGGGAAAATCACGAACATAAATGACCTGATAACCTATAATCTTAACATTCGTAAATTCGCTGAAGATTGGGCACGAGGAATTAAAGACCCGGTTACCCTCCGCGCCTTTTACTTCCACTGCCTCACCAAAGTGACCATACTCGACCCTGCGGTGGGTAGCGGTGCCTTCCTCTTCGCCGCTCTGAATATGCTAGAGCCACTGTATGAGATTTGCCTGGATAAGATGCAAGAGCTGGGAGGACCAAAGTACCGTGACTTTGCTGACGAACTGGTAAGGATTAGCCAACATCCCAACCGCAAGTATTTTGTTCTCAAGAGCATAATTGTCAACAACCTGTTCGGAGTAGACATCATGGAGGAGGCAGTGGAAATCTGTAAACTGCGCCTCTTCCTCAAACTAGTTTCCCAGGTTGACGATGTGGACAAGATTGAACCCCTCCCGGATATAGACTTCAACATTCGTGCCGGGAATTCGCTTGTTGGGTATGTAAATGAAGAAGAGATAAAGAAAGCTAAAGCCACCCAACTAGACCTGAGTGGTGCACTCAAAGGAATTGAGCAGAGGATAGAAAATGCCGACCGTGCCCTAAAAGCCTTCAGAGATTTACAGATAAGGCTTGACATGTGCGCTTCAGAGCTAGCCAAAGCCAAGGCAGATGTGAAACAGAGGCTCGCCGAAATTCAAAAAGAGCTAGACCGAGACCTTGCTGCTTTCTATGGTGCTCGTGACGTTAAGCAATTTGTCCAGACGCATCAGCCATTTCACTGGTTTGTTGAGTTCTATGGCATTATGAAAGACGGTGGATTTGACGTCATTATCGGGAATCCACCTTATGTAGAATACAGCCAAGTTAGAGATACTTATGCTATCCAGAATGACCAATTTATCACGGCTCAGACGGGAAACCTTTACGCTTTCATCTTTGAAAGAGCACAGCGGCTTGCAAGGGAAAGGGGATTTAGTGGTTTCATCGTACCGATAAGCTCCGTCTCAACTCCAAGGATGGAGGGATTTGTTGAAGCGATGAAAAGACTGACTGCAATTACATGGATCTCGAACTACGCAGTCAGACCTAGCAAGCTCTTTGTTGGCGTAGATATGAACCTGACCATTATTGTTTCTCAGGTCACGAAAAAAGTAAGCCAGCGTATTGAATACACAACTACTTATCAGAGATGGAATCCGGAGTATAGGGAGTTCTTGTTTCAGAACATTAGCTATATCCAGGTATCTGATTTCCCAAGATTATTCAAATTTGCTGTTCCCAAGTTGCGGTCTGATCTTGAGAGACAAATCATGACCAAGGTCTACAGGGAAAAATGCATTCAGGAACTTGTTTCGCCCGGAAAGCGTGTTACCAAACAGCAGCTTTGTTACCGAACCGCAGGGGGTCGGTATTATAAGATTTTTGTAGATAAACCATTTGATTCGGAAAGCAAGAGCAATAAGGCAACAAGTCTGCTGGAGGGAATAGACGTACGAGTTGTATTAGCAGTTCTAAGTTCAAATCTGTGGTGGTGGTATTATACATTGCACTTTGATATGTACAACTGCAAGGACTACATGATATTTGGCTTTCCATTTTCATATCCCTCAGAAAAACCCATTCTAGGAGAGTTGTCTGACCTAGGCGGGATTCTGGTAGCTGATTTGTTCAATAACGCTCACCGCAAGGCACAAGATTATGCGACTACCGGAAACAGAGAGCAAATCATATTTGAGCCTAGCAGATCCAAACCAATCATCGACGAAATCGATCGAGTGTTGGCTAAGCATTACGGCCTTACTGAAGAGGAGTTGGACTTCATCACCAATTATGACATCAAGTACCGGATGGGGAAAGAGGATGTGGAAGAGGAGGAGGTAGATAGCTGAAAGCGAGGCGAAGCCAAAAAAGTAGAAACTGGACTTCTGGATGGTGGTATTCTGGGGACATAATACCTGATTTGTAGTAGGCCTGATTGGTATGGTGTCCCTGGAATTTAGGATTATCTGTGCTAATTAAAGGGCATGCTTTTTCCGTCTTTTCCCTGTCGAAGTCATTACATGATGCAGGTCAACTGGTTTATAAGAATTGTTACAATTACTACATATTGACTTTAACAGCCTCTCGACAACTTTGGGGATCTTTCTCTGTGCTGTTGTATAGGGTTTCCTTCCTGCCATTATATCTTGTATAGCTGATTCTAGCTGAGTAAAACTCAAGGAATACATCCCTCCCCGCGCACCTTCAAACCTGCAATTGAGTGCGGCTAGAGCTTGGCCAAAACTCAGGGCCCCTAATACGTCCTCTTTGCTAGCTTCCGCCAACCTTTTGACCCCCTCTTGCCCAAGTACATGAATAACTCCAGCAGTACACCAATCACCACTACCGGCCTCATCTTTCAAGCTGGCTACACTATAAGTCTCTAAGTATTGCCAATCCGAGCTATGATCAATTTCTGAATTCAAACAAAAGCGCAACCCATAGGATCCAAGGGTCTCAATCTGTAATAAAGGACATTTAGTTCCCAATGAGCCTGGACTATTGTCGATACGTTCGTGAGAATATTTAACTATATGGGCAACTTGAATACATTCTTGGAATAATTTCCCGCTCCTTATATTTGACGGCTCGAATATTATCACTGCCCCTCGTGCTGAGTATGTCTTAGCAATTTCGATAGCTGCGCGAGATATACGATCAAAATAAAATATTGAGGGCTGTGGTAATCGACTAACTACGTGTTGCACCGAGCTTTCCAAGATAGCCCTGTGTCTTGGAAGAGGAGCTCCACAATGAGGACAGGTAAACGAAAAGAAGTGAGTACGACTAATTGACGTTCCCACAGGAATTGTTTCGATCACGATAGGTGTATGCCCACTCTTTTCACGCTGCAGGAAATCAATGTGTACACCAAACCTTGAAAGATCAGCGGTGAGAACGTTAGCCGCTAGATCATTCCCAATCCTTGCAATAGGATAAGCGTGCCAACCAAGATATGCTAATATGGTCATAACATTTCCGCACGAACCGCCTGCCGATAGTATCGGAGATTCGCTTTCCCATCCATCAATTATGATATCTAAAGCTATCAGACCTGAACCGACAGCTATCGGCGTTGGGCTCTTCAATGTAAAAAGGCCTTCACGATTCATAAGCTTCTCCAGTCAACCACATCTCAAAAAGTTCCTCATTGGTATCAGTAACGGATATCGTATATCCACTCGCTTCCACGTGGCCAATACCCACCATCTCTCTGAATTCATAAGCTGTAAGAAGAGCTCCGAGGGATAGGAGTTTACTTGAGAGCGTAGAAACAACAACTTTGCAGCCTTTTAGAGGATTTAACGAGCTGTTATATTGATCTATTGTTTTAGTGAGCTCCCTGTAAACCTCAAAAGGATTCTTCTCAGAAGCATAGATAATATTTCGTGGTTCCACACGGAATCTGTCAAATAGGATTTCGTGATATTCTAGTATTAAGTTATCACCTCTTCTAGGATCACTCGATGGAAAAGGTAAGACGGGGCATATCTCGTCTGGGTGTACAAGATCATATATTCTTTCTAGTTCACCTATCTGATTCTCACCTAAAATAGGAATCCAGATCCTGGGCATCCCAGCTGTAGCCTCCCTGTCTATACCACCGCTAAAGCCATGGAGATAGGTAGCATCATCATCTATTCCTTCAGCGTGAATAACCTGATCAAGTTCGACACTTTCCGAAACAACAACATGTAAATTTGGTAGAGAAGCGCCACCTTGCCCTCTATCTATTAGGAGCAGTAATCTGCCTAACAGAGGAAAGTAGATGCTCCGGGGAAGCGCACTTATATCAACTATTATATCCGCGTACTGAATCAAGTCATCCAAACGTCGAAATACGGATGCTGCATTTCTAGCCCCGATTCGTCGACCATCCTCAGACCACATCGTTATCGCATGTTCGCGTATCCTCTTTGGATCCGACATTAATCGCTGAAGCTTATCTCGATTTTGCTGTACTCTGTCAGTATGTTGCTTTGATGGCGAGTTTAAACCTTCGTCGAAAACTAGTAACAGACAGTTCCTTAGGCCCTCGCCTCCTTGCTTCATGATTTCTTGGATAGCTGAACACATACGAGGATCAAATCCCAGACCCAGCACGAATAATAAATTGCGGGACTTCGAACAAAGAAGTGAGCTCCAGAAAGATGTAAAATTATCACCTGAAATTAAGAAATAATCTGCCCATCTGGCTGATTGTTGACTTTGTTTAGTTTTCATAGTAGATGGCCTTCCTTTTCAGAAAGCCTGAATCCACTTTTTTGCCATCTACAGAGTTCATCGATGCTTTTTGATCGCCATCCCCCATAATAAAGTGGTAATTCAAAATGAACACAAAGCAAACGGTTCAGGTACAGTACCATCCAGAACTGATAACCTTGAGGATAATTTGGAACTGCTTCCAATATATTGTGTGCTAGGCAAGTTGCTATAACGGAAGCAAGACGCTGTGCATCTGGGCGGGTGTCCAAGAAAGACTTATCTCGGAGTTTGTCTCTGTCTGACATTGTGATTGCAATACCCGTGACACCTGGCGAATAGGGCGCATTAGGCTTATATGTTTCAGAGCGGGCAAATCTGGCGATTGCTCCGACAAAAGTTCTAATTTCCTGTGAATATGGAATACGTCTTAATAATTCTTGTTCCCACCAAGTTGCAGCTACCTTTTGGATAATTTTTTCTTGCCGGTCTGGTGATAAGTCGTGAGGTTTCTTAATCAAAGCTGCCGAGGCAATCTCTTCAAAAAGATCACCGGCCACCGCAAGAAACTGTTCAATATTTGACGATGAAATAGAAACCAATCTTGAGAAGCCAAAGTAATATGGTAGATGAAACTCATGTTTTAAGAAGAGTTCAGCAGCGGCTCTGGCAGCCATGTCGTCTTTTTTATTTAAATCCTCAGCACTGAAAGGGAAGGGGAAAGCTAGTTGTCGTTTTCTTTTTTCTCGCTCAATTAGAATCTCTGTAGTACGCCAGGCTAGCAATCTCTCTCGAGTTGTCCCCTCCAGCGATTCTCGTGCATCAACCCATTCTTTGAACCTGTTGTCCTCACCAGCTGCCGTTCTTCCTCTGTCAATAACAGTGTTAAGCGCAGGTTCAAGCTTTTTTACCCACTCAGCTCCATCAAGTGTATTCTGTAGGCATCCCTCAAATGATTCAATCTCGATATCGGCAGCCGCTTGGGCTCTCCTGTTTGCTATATCTCTGGCTGTTATTTCAAGACGCTTTGAGCTTTTTCTCCAAAATGACTCAAGGTTAATAATTTGTCCATAGTCGCGATTCCCTATTGCTCCTATGTCTAGGATCTCACCAGTTTGTAAGGCCTCTAGGCGCTCTGCAATCCAAACAGAAGCCGTATTGCGGAGACCTATAAGCGTTCTAACTAGACATTCACGTTGTCGCTGAGCAAGCTTATGAATGTCGTCCAGCATTATTAATACTCGATTTGCAATTTGTTCTCCATCAATCATAATCTGCTCGGGTCTTAGTATGCTAAAGCTATGAAGTTCATCATGTCCAATCACAGACAATGCTGGTGATGGCTCTAGGCTATCTAGAGTATCACAAATGTTACTCTCAATCCTGTGAGCCCATTCATGGACCTGTTCTCCGGTACTGCTGGCAGGTATATCTAACTTCTCCGACAGCTCTTGAGGAATATTTAGTTGAAGCCTCTCCAAATCATCAGGGTAGTCTAGCCTTTTTAGGTTAAGAGCCTCTCTGAGAGCAGTTAATATAATGCGGCAATTAAAAAGAGAAAACAGCAATCTGTCCTTACGCATATCGTCTAGATTCATGTCCTCTAATACAGCATAATTTTTTGCACAGGACAACATAACACCTAACAGTTTTGGGCCACGTTCATCCATAACTCCAATTGATCTCAAGTGTTGATAAAGCTCCTTACAATTCTCATTAGCTCGATGCGCATGCAAAGTGAGAAGACAGGTCGGTGTAAACAAACGCATTAATGAGGTCTTCCCACCACCTGGTGCACTTTGAAGCACCTGAAGTTGATCGAAGAGCCCCTCAGATGGTAAGAGATCCAGTGCTCCCGGAGCAAAGAGTTTAAGGAAAGTCGCATCGGAAGCTATGTGTTCTGAAGCCCTAAGGCGAAACGGATTACGAGGATCTCTCATGCATCCTCCTTGTGTCTACTAACGCGAGGGAACAAAGCGCAGGTGCGCAATTCAGGCTTATTCGCCCAAAGTAAATACAGAGAGTTGTTCGGTGTATTATGCGCAAGCACAAGAGGCAGTGCACATCCCGCATAGCCATAGATCACGTCTGGGCCGCCCTTTTTAAGGTGCAAATCCATAATACTTGGATCGTAATATTTTTGGAGTATAGCATCAAACTTGGGTTCACTCATTGGATTTACTCTAACATTTTCGCTTAATGGGTAAACTGCTTTAACTTCACAAGCAGGCCAATCAGGCAAACCAAAACTCGATAGACGCTCTTTTAAGTTATTTATTGCCCTTTCCGTAGCGACATAAAGAATAATAATAACCTTCAAGCTGGTTGCTTTGATTAGTGCTGGAGTATGCTGCAGGGTTAGAATGCTTTTCACAGCTTTAGCTACTTTACCCTTTACCTCCCCGTTTTCCTGCCTCAGTAATGTATCACCACTACCAGCAAAATCATTTAGTAGGAACACCATCTCAAACTGTGCTGTACTGGCGATTTTGGAATCTCCGGTCAATGCATTAACATCCTTCCGTAGTTCCGTTCCCATATCAGAAGCTGTCCTTTCTTCTATCCGATAGTCGACATGAACTTGTTCATTGTTCAAGCCGCTCACTCTACGTAAGTAATCTATACGCGCGCCGTCACTAAGACCGAGGAATATAGACTTTCTCCGTAGTAGGCTAAATTCTATAGAACTTGCTATCTTGGCAACTTGAAATTCTGGTAAAGAAAGGAGTGATGCTGCTTCCTTCATTAGGATTGGACGAATTACATCAGGATATGTAAGCGACACTAAGAGGCGCATCTCCGCTTCAGAAATAAATACTAGGCGCGTCTTAATAAAGCTATAGGCAGTGTATCGCTCTTCCTTCGTTTCGAAGTTATTCAACCAGACTGCAAGGCTTTCTACAAACCGCATGCCTGGGGAGAATTGTTGGTATTCATCATATTTATGGTCTGCCATAGCCTGCAAGTCAGGACGTTCTCGGGCGATATCTTCAGGAGACCACCCCATCACTTGAGCCAAAAGTCGTTCTGCCAGAGCATCCCTCATGGCATCTTAATCCTCAGCTTATGTAAATCTAATCGTATCTGACCATCTTTGGCAATCAATGCCCTAAGATAATCAAGGGTAGCTTGAACTCCTCTGTGCCCTTTAGGTGCCAGATTCCACCCCTTGCTAAGATTGAGAGGACACTCGTTAACACTTAATGCATAGTCCTCAGAGAGTAGATCAAAGTCGTTTCCATACCATCTGCCTTTATCACCGATACATAGCACTTTACCATCATTACCTTGAGCTTGTATTTGTTCTTCAACATACTTAACCACTTCTTTCTTAGAGCTGGTGTGAGGTAGGACATCCACGGAATGCTCGGAACAAAATACCTTCAACTGACTATGTTCAAGCGTTTGAACAAGTTCTAGCACAGCGGCATGCACTAGACTTAGGGGGAAGGGGGGTAGGGGCTCGATTGTAACTTGCGAGAAACGAGGCTCCAGTTTCGAGATATTCCGAAGTAGCACATGCCTTTCAGCCAATTCACAGAAGGCTTGTATCTCTGCCTTAATCAGTTTGCTAGGGTTAGGGGCCTCCTCGTTTAAGCAAGAGATATCAGCTCCATTGTAATAGCCAATAATGATGCGAGGCCATAAATCCTGAGGAAAGCATCTTCTAAGACCTTCTCGGACTGATTTACCACGACCCGTCGCAACGCCTATTACCATACCAGTCTGTAGGAGACGAATACACTCTGATATAATTTCTACTGACGGAACGTCAAAGCGCTCATCGGGGCTACACAAAGTGCCGTCATAGTCACAGACAATAGCAGCAAAATGTGCCTTACGGATTTTTTGTAGATATCCTGTTAAAGCCTTTCCCAAAGAGCTTTCTAGAGATTTGGTCTGCATCAGACAACGTAAATCACCAAACTTTCGCTCAAGCCAGACTTCACGAACCGACGAGTAAGGTTTCGACATTACTCTTTCAGGCTGATACTTTTTTAGCCCAATGTGGTAGATTTTCCTTCCAAATTGTGGTACCCCCGGATGTCCCGGATCTATATTAGCGGCCTCACCCGCTATACCAGTCATATATAACACGCTTGTCAGCAGACTAATAGTCCCTATAGGACCCGGGTATTTTGTTGATATACGTGTTACAGGTATGTCTCCCGGAATTAACGCAAGCGTTTTGTTCGCAAGCTCCTCACACTGAGGTGTTACTATTGCGACAATACCTGTTTCCGACCCTCGTTTTGCTAACCAATGATGGCGTCCATGAGCGAAGCTACGGTAGTCAGCTATTTGCACATTACCTAAGGCTGCTTCTGTGAACTTAGATTCCATATCTATGGCCGCTGAATGTCCCCATCCCTCGAAAAGGACAGAGATAGTTGGTTGCTGTAAAACTCTTAGCATATTTTCTTTTTCAAACTGCCCTTTGGTTAAGGAAAAATCTGATAGTCCCGACTCCTCGGGCAGCACCTCCGGCAACTTTAAATCCATTTGGAAGGCCTCACTGTAGGCGCGTATCAATATTATTGAGAACGCTAACAGTGAATTTGTAGCTAAGAAACCATCGTTACCACTCGGTAACGGGTAAGTGATTATTTGAGTCCATTTGTATTGCTCTGCAATTTTGGAGACAGGACTTCCTTGCGTGGCACACAGTATGAGAAGTGAGTTGGGTTCATATGCAGCCACCCGATGACAGGCTTCCAGAATATCTTTGTTCTTGCCGCGAGCGGTAATCAGAGCGATATCAGCATCATGGCATATATTAGAGGAAATCAATTCCATGGGGGTAAGGTGCTTAGAAATTTTACCTGTAAATTCTTCATGAAGCTTCGTCATGAAGTATGCCACCGTAAGGGATCCACCTGAACCAATAGCTAGTAAATGATGATCCTTCATGTTTATGATTGCAGTAGTCAGGTCATCAATAGGCGTAGCTCGCGCCCAATCATATATGTCTCCCAGTTTTTGTAGTTCTACTGAAAAAGACTTGCCCAAAGAATCACTCTAGTTACTATTAATGATAATCCCTTTTGGCTATTGTACAATCATTTACCTAATAATTCTAGCTAGGGTGGGCGTCATGAGTTAAACTTACCTCACATATGGCGGGTGGCCAAAGGAAGGTTACAGAAAAAATTCTCCTCGCCCAACTTAAGTCTTGCCTAAGCCGTCGAGGAGTTCTAGGTATCGTCCCCTTAAGTGGACCTGAGGGGATTTGAACTACTCTAACTAGGCGATACTAAAAGTAAGACGAAAGGTTTTGCCTATTGTACAACTTGCTCTACCAAATTGGATTTGAACCATATACTCCCACTCGGCACCATCCAACTTTCCTCCAAAAAGTTTAGACAGGCACGGTGCCCTCAGGCTTCAAGCAGATGCTCCTGTTGAGAGCAGTAGACAGTAGACAGGAGTCAGAATTCAATAATCAGTAGACAGTAGACAGTAGTCAGAAGTCAGCATTCAAATTTTCTTATCCCGATAACAACGTTGCCATCTTCTGGAGCGCCTCCGAGATTGTCTCGGTTGGCAAAGTGCATATCAATTCGGCATTCCGAGCGCGCCAATCCAAACTCTTAACCTGGTCAGATAATATTGCTCCTGCCACCGGTAACCC
>Ga0307430_1002627_pt1 | contig 11698 bp, 13 predicted proteins | sample SalMarWE160130MG_FD_202159 | JGI IMG/M metagenome (GOLD analysis project Ga0307430, IMG submission 202159) | Salt marsh sediment microbial communities from the Plum Island Ecosystem LTER, Massachusetts, United States - WE1603-130 | ecosystem: Environmental > Aquatic > Marine > Intertidal zone >... | reverse complement strand
AAAAGTTCTTTTTATTTAGAATCGCTAAATTGTATGGATAATGTAAAGCTCCAGCAATATTGCGTATGATCCCTAATCCTAATCTGCGCTGTAAGGGTAGCCTTGATTACCTCATAATCGAAAGCAACAGGGGAGGCTGAAAAAATCGGCCCAATATGCACGTAAAAGTGCCGACCTGATTATAGGCGACCATAGTGATTTTTCCCAGCTTGGGGCGCTGTTATCATCAAACATGGTGTTTGAAAATAGTGACATCCCTCCGATTTGTTCTCTGATTGAGAGCTTTCACAAAGCACGGGGTTTATTTTCTAAAATTTAATATCTGACCCTTTTCAATATTATCTTCGTGAACAATATTTCCTGTAAATCTCTTTTGAAGATAAAATCCGTTATCCTCTATCTTTTCTTTAAGTTTTTCTATATCAATATGTTTAGGATAAACTGAAACCAGACTGTTTTTCTTTAAAATTCTATAAACCTCCTTTAATAATTTTGGCAAATCAGGGTCTGTTAAGGAAAAATACCAGAAAATATCATAAAGTAAAACAACATCCACAGAATTATCTTTCAGATTAAAATTTAATTTCCCATCTGTATTTATTATCTGGATATTTTCCAATTCACTTGATTTTGACCTCCGGGATAATTCACTTAACTTGGATTTGCTTTCATCTAAGGCATATATTTTCCCTTTAGTTCCTATTATTTCTGCCACAGGAATAGCATAATTACCCTTTCCGCACCCAAAATCCACGACAACTTGTCCGGGCTTAACTCCAATTTTTTCCAGAATTTCTTTACATTTTCCTTTTATATTCGCCATTATTTTCTTATGTGCCTGGTGCAGTGACATGCACCGATAAATTCAATACCCTGCCCTCAAGTTTTTAGATATTAAAAAACTCCAAATATGCCGTAAATTATTCCTAATTCTTTTATTTTTTCCATGGATGCCAATTTCAACTTTCTTAACAAATTATTCTAACCCTCTATTCCATAATTATTTTAATCCTTTGTCGGCAGTTCTATTAAAGCGCTGGATAACGACTCATTACCTTTTTTTATCTCTTCTGTTGCTTTTAATACACTTCCGTAAACGGGATTACTTTCTAAATCATCAACTTTATTTATCCATCTGCTGAATTTATCGTTATGTTTTTTGTTATCATCAATCCAGGATTTTAACAACACTTTAAGCCTTCCGATTTCATCAGCAGGGAACCTTTTGAGAATATCTTCAACCTTTGCCCGAATATCCTGCTCCTGAACTGCTCCAAGGATTTGATCTACTTTTTCACCGTTATTAAAGAACATCTGCATCGGAATACTCATAATCTGATATTCCATTGCTTTCTGTTTGTTTTCATCCACATCAATCATGCAAAATTTAAACCTCCCCTGATATTCCTCTGATAATTTTTCATATATTGGTATAACCATTTTGCACGGGCCGCACCACGGAGCCCAGAAATCTACCTCTGTTGGAATGTCGGAATTCAGCACCTCTTCCTTAAAATTCTGATCTGTTACCTTGATTATTTTACTCATTTTTTCTCCTCTTGTATATTTTTTTAATATGCCTTAAATTTCTTCACATTAAATTCTATCCAGCTTTTTTAAAATTATGTTTCACAAGCGAGATCATTTCAATCTCCAGTTTTCCTTTTCCATAGCTAAAAATTTCTGCTGTTCTTCTTTATTCATCGTGTCTATTTTTATATTTACATTTAATCCAAAATTAATTATAGGCTGACGCAAACTATTTATCATATATTCTTTTATATTTTCAGGAATTTCCGTAAACGGCAGAAGAAATCTAAAGGTTGCATTATTATCTTTAATATTAATATCTTTAACCATCCCTAATTCAACTAAAGAACAATCAATTGCCGGGTGTTTTACATTCGCCATTGCCTGACGCACATCTTCTAATGTTATATTTTTATCCATTGTTTATTACCTCTCTTTTTATTCCTAAGAATCAATTCTTATTTCCTCCTCATATTCAGGAAAATATATTTTAATAAGCTCTAAAGGGTGTATAATTACCGCCGACAGGCTAAAAGAGTATTTGGCATTACCCCGGCGGATCTGATAATAAGATCAACCACATGGTGTTATCTGCCAGATGAAAATCATGGTTGATATTACTTCAGCAAGAGATTGTCGATACCCTCAGCATACAATTTAGCATCAGCAATTGCTGTTACAGCATCCAGATTAAGATTAACTATATCACCTCCGGCAAAAACCCCTGGTATTGAAGTCTGACCATTCTCATCAATTTTGACCTTTCTTCTTTCGGTGAACTCCAACTTTTTCCTAAGATCTTCCGGAATGAAAGAAAAGTCCGGACCCTGGCCAATAGCTTCTATTATCATATCTGCTTCTAAAGTCCTTTCCTTTTCTTCATAGAAAGTTGGCTGAAATAATGATAGCTAAACTTATAATCCTTCGCAAGCGATTTTGAGAAAAAAATTGCAAAATCACAGTAGAAAATCCGTAGAAAACCGGGAAAAGATATCATCATCACTACATGACTTTATGTCTCCTATCACTATCGATATTTATTTTTTATCATAAGTGAAAGAGCAGACTTCTCCTCCTGTATGCTTAACCCATGAGTAGCTTAATTTAAAAAAGCTGGGTCAAAATTGGGAGGTGGACGTCCGATCTTTACCAGGTGCTCCAGTATCCTGGTTGTTTCTTCTGTATCCATGATGATCGCTATTATTTTCATCTCGGAACCACACTCAGGACAAACAAGCGTATCAGTGCCGTATACTTTTTTAATCAACCTCGCCCAGGTAGATCTCTTCTTTTTTTCATCTATTACATTTTCCGGTATTTCCGTATTGGAAATTTCATAAGTAGTTTTCCTTGAAATATTCGTTGTATTTTGGAGTCTTGAATAACACCTTACCGTGGAAAGGTTCATAATGAATTTTATCAGAAGAAACGGGGCATCGAGCGATATATTGAGCCAATGATTCGCGTGCCTTGTCATCGTTTGCCGCGATTCTAAACGCTGTTATCGATTGAAAAGCCTGAGTTTTTCCATGATACAAGATTGCGGGCAAAATCGTCATTGAGAAGCTTTTTGTCTGTAAAATACTTAATAACCAATCTTCGAAAAAGCTCAGTCATTTTTCTTGTGTTTGAGATAGGAATATATACGAACCTCCCTTCTTCGTTAAAGCCGCCTTCCAATAAAAGACCATGAAAGTGGGGATTCCACTGGGCGAAGTCTCCACTCGTCTGATAAGAGAGTACAAGCCCTGTTTCTATATCCTCGCCGGATACTTCGTTATAATACGACTGGATCATTTCAAAGATGAGAGTTGAAATATCGTAATAAAGCATTCGATCATGCTTGAAGAATACGCGCAGACATTTTGGTATGGTAAAGACAAATTGTCTGTGTGGAAGCCTGAGTAAAACTTCATAAGCAATTTGTTCTCCAAAAAGAAGGGTCCTTTTTTGGTGGCACGAAGGGCAAAGATAGAAGCTTAAACACGATGAATATCTTTTGCAAGAGATTTTGCCCGCGTGGAATGTACGAGGCAAAGGCTTCTTCTATTTTTTCCAGAGCATCCACATAAATAATTACCCGGTAATTTATCACCGCGCCTTCAAATATGAGAAAATAATTTTTAAAAATAATTTCCCGACACTCCGGGTAATGCTACTTATTGAAAATAGTAAAACAATAGAGAACAGGTAAAACATACATACAAAGATGTTTCCAGAGATGTTGGTGTATCTTTTACCTATGCATCAAGCCTTACCGGACCTCAGTCATTTATCGCAGTTCCGGCTCATGAAGCCGAACATGTTAGGAGGCGGGTGAGTGAAGCGGTTTTAAACGGTGAACGTATATTGGTGATAGTATCTTATAAGGTCAGGTATGATCCTCGTACAGGGCAGCCTTATCTGGCAGGCGGTACTACAAGAACAATTAAACTTTCAAATCACAGCAGGGATAAGGCAGACTGCGGAACCCTCGTCGACTTGTATGTTTAACGTACGGAACTACCACTCGACTCTTAATGTATCATCCTGATCTTCGTCGTAAGCAGATTTACATTCATCCGGAGAAAGTACATTATATTCAAAGAACAGAGTCTTTTTATCTTCCGAAAGTTGACCCATATTAAAAGAAGTAATTTGTCTTGGTGCATGGATAATGAAAGTGTTTTGAGATTCATCCGCCAAGCTAAAGACTTGCCGGATTTCTCTCGGCTTTATCTGTATATGACGCCTGCCATTTATTCTCGCCTCCGTAAAGATTCCTATAAGTTAGGCGCAGTACCATGATAATTTTCCTTAATATTTATTCGCTCTCCCAACTAATACGTTCAACATAACCTTCTTCATCAAAAAATATAATTAAATATGAACCGTATGGTATTCTTCTTATAGAAATTTAAGTCCGATTTCTTTTTGGTATTCTGTTAATTCTGGCCTGGATTTTTTCTTTTCATTCTCATTTCTTTCCCGGTGTTTTTCTATTACTTGCATTATCTGATTTAAATCTGATTCAAGCTGTATTTGATCTCTAAAGCCAAACTTATCTAAGAGGTTATAGATAAAGTTCTGTCTGTCCCTGTTTTTATAGAGATCAAGAGAATCAACGAATACTTCATCTTGTGTGTATGCTTTTATATTACAGCGTATATTCATGGTATACTCTTTAAAGTTTCCTATCACTCTATACTTGAGATGAGGAAAGCTGAATAAAAAACCGTTTTCTATTTCTATGATGGTGTCATCGAATACCTTTACTTTGTTATCATCTTTAAATACAGTCTCTAAGTATGTTTTAGAGTTTCCGTTCTTGAGTTCATTAAAATTGATAGCAACCCTCTTTGCAGAAACTCCATTCTTGGTAAGCTCATAAAAGAGCCGCATCTTACCTTCAAAAGTAAATACTGCCTTTTTAATACTATGCTCGTTTACGAATTTAGAGAACTTGTTATCCGATCCAAAGGTGAAAGTGACATGCGGATAATCATTCTGTATGAGGAGTAATGCTTCTAATGGATTATCTGTAAAAATGATTTCTTCCGCTTTGCTTAAAAATGAGTGATTAAAGATCCCTGTATCATTTAATAATATCATTTTGTTCTTGGCCTGCGGATAGATATTATAGCCTACAATACTTTCAATTACTTTATTCTCATTATAGATTGGGATGATTATATGATTTTTAAAGATGTCTTTGGTGTTTATTAATATGCCTAAAGAATCCAGTAAATCATTTAAGCCCTTGTTTTCTTTTGCAAACTCAAAGATTTTTCCGTCTGAATAAACAATATTGAAGTTTTCAAATATGAATCTTTCATAGATTCCATTACTCTTTAACATAGCTATCATGCGCTCATTTTCATAGAGAGTAGAGTGGCATAGCTCAATATATTTTTCTAATACATTATGTTCATTCATGAGGGGCCTCCTGGAAGTAGTAGTACTTTATATTACATAAATGTAATATATATAACTTCTAACTGTCAACTACTTTGATTGAATATTTTATTGTTTTCTGGTATATTTTGTTTTAATGGCCACGGTTGGAACACATATCAAACGCCTACGAAAAGAAAAGAATCTATCCATAAGAGAATTAGCCAAGCATGTGAATATTTCCCATAATACGTTAGCTTCCTATGAACGCGGTAAAGTTATGCCTTCCATAGAAAATGGCTTCAAAATAGCTCAGTTCTTTAATGTGCCTATTGAGTATCTGGTCTTGGGAGAGAAATTTATCGCAGATTTTAATGATGCGAAATTATTAGAATTATTTAAAAAGGTAGATTGTATGAGTAAAGATGATAGAACTTTGATAAAGAATTTTATCACAAAGGTGATTAATAATAGAGAAGAAAAAGATGAGATTAATAAAGAGGTTCAGATTTAGCTCAAAATTAATGCGACCAAAATTATTATTACAATTGAGCTTCTTGCAAAAATGTTATTTTTGCAAGAAGCTCCTAAAATGGAAATTGCTAACTTATTATGGTATAAAGAATAAGTATTTTACTAACTTAATATATTTTGAGTTTTGCAATTTCCTCAATTAACTTAATTATTTAATCATTAAAATGCTTCTTTATTTTTTCAAAAAGATATTTGTCATTCAAATTGTGAAAAACCATTCGTTTTTTTTCCCTACTTTCATGGATTCCTTAAAGTCCCTTCTTCATCTTCCACCGGTCTTTATTGGCGTCTTAGCCATAGTCGATTATTCCAGTCCAGCCCACATGATGTTGAGCATAGAGAAGTGCATTTCGGGAATCCATGAGACAAATATGGGAATGAATAATACTGCGATGAATTCCTCCAGGGGATCTGCATACATGGCCATGAGGCTTGCGCCCTCATGCTTAAATGTTACCGGCGTCGTGATGCCCCGATACTCTATCAACCAGCCCAGGCCATGTTTTTTCTCCTTAAAATTGTCTCCCCAATAAAAGGTAAAAACACCCGAAAGTCTATTTTCCGTCATGGTCTCCACGGTCTAAAGTCCTAGTATGCGTTTGCCATTGAACATACCTTTTTCGAGGGCTGACTTTATGTTTGCATTTTCTTTATGGAGAATTACTGATTACTGAAAATAGTTATTGTTTTTTTACTATATAAAAGATATAATTATACAGTAGAAATATAAGGGAGTTGCATATGAAATCGCAATTAGTTATACTAGTAATATTATTCCTCATAATAAGCAGTCCTCTCCTTGCCCAGGATTATGATCAAATCAGAACTACCTTTCAGAATTTTTCGTCTGATGTTGCAAGCACGCTGCCGTTTTTAAGCAGTATGGGGTTGAATTGGTCTGATGCCTACATCGGAACGTTCCCCCATTTTGGTTTTGGGGGAACAGCGGGTGCGGTTACTTTGCCGTACGATACCATAAAAGCAGTGGCGGATAGTTTAAATATTGATATTTCTTTTCTTCCCGACTTCTTGAAAACATACGGGGTACCGCTTCCCGTGGCCTGTGTGGAGGCACGACTTGGTGGATTTATCATTCCTTTTGATATGGGCTTTAAGGTTGGGTTTATTCCGGAACCGGTAAAGGAGCTCCTGCCGTCGGATTTGTCAATTGATTATTTCATGGTAGGTGGTGAGGTACGCTTTGGTCTAATAGAAGAGAATGAAACCATACCTGATGTTTCTATCGGTATAGGGGTGACATATTTGGACGGATCTGTTACGGTTAGCGGTTTTTTCGACGATACAACATATAATCTATACCCATACACATCGTATAGCATAAGACTGGAATATGAAGATGAGAAAGGGAGTCTAAATTTTTTTTGGCGGGCATTGTCTATAGAATTAAAAGCACAGGTAAGTAAAAAAATATTATTCATGACCTTTTACATAGGTATCGGTGAATCATACAACATTTACGCAGAAGCCGGAGGCGGAATAGAAGCTCCACGAATATTAAATAGTGATACCGGAGAGCTATTATCCGATGACGAAATAAATGCTTTAACGGATTTACTCCCCGGCCTTGATAGTATAAGCAGTACGGGTATTAAGGTAAAAAGCTCGTCAACCGGTTGGGGGCTTAGAGTTTTCGGCGGACTATCGTTCGATATCTTTTTTGTGAAGCTCGATCTCACCGCATTGTACAATATCCTGTCCCAGTCCCTGGGGGCATCCTTAAATGTACGTCTTCAGTTTTAAAATAATATTGTACTATTATACTGATCTATCCACGCGAAAATTGTCGGCTGATAGAGACATGGTTCATTACCCCATGGCTTAATGTTTTTCACCACATAGCTTCTAACGCATCCATAGCTTTTGTTTTGGCGGCAGCTTTTTATTCAAAGAAAGCGAACGTTTCTGCTGGATTTGTGAGAGTTGGGTATGTTTTCCAGCTTGAATCATCTAATCTTTGGTCCAAGGAGACGATTTTATCATAAGCGGCCGAATCATCAATGATTGTGAGATCGGCGTTTCCTTTGGCAATAAAACGTTTTGGACCGTAAAAATCGCCGGCCTCAAACGATTCTATTATCTGCCAGACAGCAACAATTTCTTGATCAGAAATCCGCCCGTAGCTCTCTGCATAGGAGAGATTTTTATTGAATTTCAGGATCGGCGGCAATTCGTCAACATCGGCAGGTACAGCGTTTGCTACAAATACGGCTTCGTCCTTTACAACCACATCATAAATAAGCCGGAAATCAGTGTGTATGGCATAATGGATTACCCTTCCAGGATTAGTTGCATCCGGAATTTGCACACTCGGGTCGTAGTGAATGATTAAAGGTAGCGGCTGGCCTTCTTCATCAAAGGCAACCGCAGCCAGATAGAGCGTACCTGACCACGGATCCACATCCATTCCCACTACAGAAAAATCGCGTGGCTCTGTCTCTCCAATAACAACTACAGAGTTTTCTAATGGTGTAGGTGGATCTAACGGATTGTATGGAAGAGAGCACTTGTTTAATGTGGCCGTGGTTCCATCGTAGGTGCTGAAATAGAGAATATTATTCTCTCGGTCGATGGCTATTGCCGTGACGTAGGCTGCATCTATTAAAACAAGGTTTGTGCCGTTAATATCATCACCGAAGGCGATCACCCCGGTTTCCGGACTTCCTGACAGGCAACTTGCGACAAATATTTTTCCCTCTGCGGATATGTCAATATCGATCGGGGCAAGTGTTCCGACTGCAAAACCGAATGTACCAGTTTCAATTGGCGATTCCGGAAAGCTAATATCGGAAGTCTGAATCAATCGATTGTTCAAATAGTCGGGTATAATCAACTTGGTTGCCCCGGCAACCATTTTAAAGGTAAGAAAATTAATGCTCCCCGGCTTTAAGCTTGCCGTTTCCCTTCCGATGAAAGAAAGAAGATGGATAGCCGGATTGGGAGCAAGCTGAGCCTCTATGGTAAAGCGTCTGTCATCCCCTGCCGGCACCAGCAGGCTTATAAAAGGAACATCGGCTGTTACGGTCTCTTGGATAGGCTCCATTCCAGCACCGGTTACCGTAATCGTATAGGAAGTTATATTGACACCTGTTGGGGGTGAAGAGTCCAACAAAGAGCGTTCAGAACCAGATGATCCTAACTTTATCTGTACATTCGCAAACCCACTCTGATCCTGGAATAAACCACAGGAAAAGATAAGCAGCATTGTAACTATTATAAAAGAGAGAAAAATCTTTGTAAAGTTCATCATCATAAATCCCTCCTTCGAATTTTAATATTCAAATATAGTTGTTCTACCTTAAAAAACACCCAACTCCTCCCAAAGGAATTAATTTACCGGCCATTCACCATTCAAGATCAACGGTAACAAGGGCGCTGTCTTTAAGCGCTTCGATTTTCTGAATAAGTCCTTCTTTGGAGAGTTGGGTTTGAACGTCGGTGAGTAAGTCCAAAATATCTTTAACCGTGTTTAGATCTAGTCCTGTTGAAGAACCTATTCCGCCTACCAGCACGCTGAGCGGTTGGCCGAGGCTGTTATAAAGAATAGCAACCCCATCTTCAACCCGAAGCTCACCCCCGTCAAATTGAATAACGGTACCTCGAACTGCTGCAGTGGCTACGGGACTTTTAACTTTAAAATCGTTCGTATAGTCTACTCCTGTTTTTACCTCTGCCTGAAGGCTACCTGTGCGTAGATAAAGCCCGGTTTTGATCTGTCCCTGCTCCTTAACAAGCTCTGATAGGGTAAGCCTTGTGAGTTGTTTAACATAGATAATCGAAGAAGGCAGCTCCAATACGGCTTTTGAATTAAAGCCCACAGATATTGTCGTACCCGGAGATATGACAGCTCCGACTTGGGCAAGTGTCCATCCTCCCGGCGGCAGCTTAATCTCCACCTTGCCAATTACTTCTTTTATGACTGCATTTTCCGCGGCAAATACAGGAATTCCGCAGGCCAAAATTAGCAGTAATAGTGAAATTATCCAAAGCGTTAATTTATTACCCATATTCCCCTCCTGTATTAAAAAAATTAAATACTCTTCAAAATCGAACTGAGAGTATAAAACGTCCCAGGAATTCGATGGACCTCTGCTCCGGATAAAAAACACTTTCGTCAGTATAATTATTGGGAAAGAAAAGCACCCCGGCAAGGGAAAGTCCCAGGTCGGAAAGAGGTCTGAAATTAATCCATAGACTGACTTCACTTCCCAGATAAAGCTGATCCGAGTTGTAATTAAAACCCCTTGAATCCGATATCTCCGAGAGTGATGATCTGAAATAACCTATGGCCATTAGTTCCGTTTGCAAATTCTGCCACACAATGCTTTGTGAATTTGCGAATGGCTTTATGGAATAGTTGAGTTTAAACAGAAACAAATTTATAAGGCGTTGTTCAAAAACCAGGCCGATGGTTTCCTTTATAATAGGTAAGAATTGTGATGAGATAGAGTCCGTGTTTCCTTCCAGATAGATTGCATAATCTTCATCACCGCTGGCGTAAATAAATTGAAGCTCCAGCTTGGATTTAAGGAAATTTAGATTATACCAGGAGATTTGTCCCCCGGTTAAAAAGGCATAGATCGGAGTATATTCATACCTAGTCCCAGTATATGACAGGGTCCTTCCTGTCTGGAAATAAAAGAAGGCATTATAATAGAGTGATGGTAAAATCGGCCCTTCCAATCCTATTCCAAAGTAGTATGTATCTACCTTTCCACCTTTATTAAGATCAATTATGGTATCTCCCTCCTCATTCAGACTTTCCTGATTATGAAAATCAAACTGGGTAACTATCGAAAGCATCAGCGACTGCATTAATAAAAGCTCTGGGAAATGCACGTCAAGAATACCAACCAACCGTGGGGGCGCCAGCGGAAGGATTTCCGACTCATAATTTCTATCTGCTAAAGACATTTCGATAAGGGTATTATACTTAAACAAAAAGCCGGTAAAACCGCCCACGAGGAAAGCATTCATAAAAGAATTTCTAAAAGAAAGCCTTAAGCCGTCCAGATTATGGGAAAATACATGCCCGCTAAACTCGGATGCATAAAAACGTCCCAAAGAAAATCCAAATAAAAAGGGATTATTTTCCAAAAAGGCGAACTCGCCTTTGAGTTCAAGTATATCGGCATCAAGTGTAAAATAGGGTTGCTGGGGATAAGTAAACGTCTGGCTTCCCTGCACAAACAGAGACAGATTGTCTGAAAAAGTGAGTTCCAGCCACAGTATAAGTTTATTCTTTTCACTGAGAGCTATATCCGGGTCGGATGAATAATCCAATATATTATCCATTGTTGCCCCGAAGTCCGTTGCCGCTAAAATACCCCCGCCAATTATCAATAATACGATTAGCATTATATATCTCATTTGTGTTCCCTCAGCCATGTAAGAAGCTTCCCGAGTATCTGAAGCACCTCTTCACCGGAGATATTTCTATAAGGGGTCGGCTTTAACTTTATAAATCCCAGGTACTCAAACTCGCGACAGGCATAACGGGGGCCTGGAGAAAGGGAGTACATTAGACCGCCCTTTAAATCAAAAATTTTCATTAAAAGATAGGAATATTCGCCGAGCGAAATAGGATCATCTTTTGATTTTACTATGCCCCAATTTTTGGTTTCTAAAATAGTGATGCTTTCTTCAATTGATGCGCTCTCCTGAATAAGCCCGGCGGCGGCAAGACTTATATATACGGTCTCTCCAAACAGGGCAATTTTTTCGTCTAACAGCTTGTCTATAA
>Ga0307430_1002623_pt1 | contig 11707 bp, 10 predicted proteins | sample SalMarWE160130MG_FD_202159 | JGI IMG/M metagenome (GOLD analysis project Ga0307430, IMG submission 202159) | Salt marsh sediment microbial communities from the Plum Island Ecosystem LTER, Massachusetts, United States - WE1603-130 | ecosystem: Environmental > Aquatic > Marine > Intertidal zone >... | reverse complement strand
CATCACGTCTTCTATCCAAATAGAAGCCGCCAAACCCAGGCAGCGTTATTCCTTTTCCACCTCGGAAAGAATCGTACATAGTATCGAGCACAGCATCGACCCAAGTTTGAGCGGTTGTCTCATTAGCCTTCATACGTTTCGCAACCCAGCGTACAAACTCGTCCTTATTGATACGTTCGGCCATAATTATCGCTTCTCCATAAATATCCTGCCGATCTCATTTCCAAATATCTCTATATCTCGGAAGAATGGCGGAAAGACAGGTCAGTTCGAGTCGATCAGTTCCCGAATCATATCGAGCTTTATCTGCTCAAGAGAATCGCAGATTAAATCAGCTTCGCAAAGGTTTTCTGCGTTTGTGGAATTTGTAACGGCAATACATTTGGCGCCTGCGGCTTTGGCGGCCTGCACGCCGTTGGGAGCATCCTCTATTACAACGCAATTTGCCGGTTCAATACTTATACGTTCGGCGGCGAGCAGGAAAAGCTCTGGGTCGGGCTTTTTATTTTTGACGTGGTCGCCGTTTATATAAACCATTTTCTGATATGGAACTTTCGCGGATTCCAAAACGGCACGGGATTTCTCAAGCGTGCCGGATGTTGCGATGGCCAGGCGAAAATTCTTGTCTTTCATCGCTTTGTCCATCAATTCCAATACACCGGGGAAAGACGGCAACGGTTCTTCACTTAAGATTTTAAGGAAGTATTCTTGACGCAATTGTGTTGCTTCATTTATTTGTTCTTCGGTTAGTTCAAGGCCGTGAATTCTGGCAGCGGCTTTGACGTATTCCTCCGCCCCCCGGCCGAGACCCGCTTCGAAATCCTTACGCACAACACCCTCGACGCCGAGCAGGTCGGCAAAAATCTTGATGGAAGCCCTTGCGTTGACCGCTTCGGTGTCGGCAATTATACCATCAACGTCAAATATCAAGCCATATAGCTTATCCATAGCGTTTAGCGTATAGCATATAGCGTTTATTTTTTCAACCACGGATTTCACGGATTTTAGTCTTGAATTTTTTATTATATCTGCGAAATCTGTGTAATCCGTGGTTATTTTTTGCCACGTTTTTATCTGCAGCGCATTTATAATGGTGATGATAGTTGACACCTTGAAACTTCGGAGAACGATAGGCGTGGATAACGACAGCAAAGCGGCTGACCACAGCAAGTTAATGACCCGGGCGTGTAGTGACCGCGCTGCCTTTGTACAATTATATCGCAGGCATTATGATGCGGTTTTTCGCTATTGTGTGCATCGGCTTTTTGAAAGAACAGCGGCTGAAGATGTTACTTCCGATGTATTTCTCAAAGTTGTTGAAAATATTCACCGTTTCAAGGGTACCGAAAAACAGTTTCGTAACTGGCTTTATAGAATCGCAACCAATGCCGTTAATAACTATTTGAGAAAGACCGCTCGCCGAAATCGTCTGTTGAAAGTCGCTTGCGAGCAAGCTAACAGTCAGGTAACTGACTGTGGAGAATCGGCTGAGAAACTGACTCTTTTGAGAGAAGCTGTATTTTCTTTGAAGCCGCGGTACCAGACTATCATCACACTGCGTTTTTTTGAGAATTTGAAATTGACCGAAATTGCCGAGGTGCTTGGTTCCAATCCCGGCACCATCCGCAGCCAATTGGCAAGAGCACTTGCCAAGCTGCGAAAAAAATTAGCCACGGATTTCACAGATTTCACGGATTAGATAAATCAGGGTGAACTAAAATGAACGATAATGAAAGACAATTTGAAAATTTCGTTAGCAATATCAAGTTTGACGATACACCTGACTCTGACCACCGGAATAAACTCGAACAAGACCTCCTCCGTGTTCTCACAAAGCAGCCTCGGCACAAACAACAACCCTTAAAGATTTGGAGAATAATTATGAAAAGTAGGATAACAAAATTGGCCATGGCGGCAGCAGTACTCATTGTTGGATTAGTTTTTTTAGTTGGTGATGGTCAGCAAAGCCTCTATGCAAAGGCCGTAGAAGCTTTGGAGCAAGCGCGAACTGTTCACGTGGTTGTAAAAGAATATCGGGATGGCCAGTGGTTCAAGGACCACGAAATATGGTATGACCGTGAAGCTGGGATTGTGGAGGAGGAGTGTTACGAAGGCCGAACAGATGTGCGAATTGACAATGGACGATACGAATGGCGGTATGCTGTCGGGGGTGAGCTTGTAGCGCAACTCAACAGTTACCGAGATATTGATGAATTTGCCCGTAGTCTTTGTACTGGGTGGCTTCGGTACGATCCAAATAGGGTTCCTTCCGGTGATGTGGTTATTGATGGGGCCCCATGCGAAATGTATGTCCTTTCAAACGTGGGAGACAAAGTCTCTATATGGGTAGATGGTAAAAATCATGTGCGACAGTTCGAAGAAGCCAGAGAACTTCGTGGGCAAAAAACTGAATCTCGCGCTACTGTAGAATATGACGTAGTGATTGCTCAAAACCGTTTTTCGCCTAAGTTTGGTCCAGAGGTGAAAGTAATAAACCCGCGGGAGTGGATTGAGGAACAGTATCCATTGGATACGGCAATATTTACACGAAAATGTCTGGGTTTTGTATTTGCCGTACATGAGTTAAAATCGTACGAGAAAGGGTTGAAATATATTGTTTGTTCAACTCGTCTTAGCGAGCAGACAAGGCGGGAAATCGGCACCGGTCATCCGTGGACATATTACGGAGATTCAAAATTGTTTGATAGATATGACGGGACGGGTACATACGACCATCCGATTCTACTTGGTCGGGTGACACATGATGGAGTAAGAATTAGTTGGTACCTGCTTTTACCCTCTGATAATAGAGCAAAACGGTCTCCAGGATGTGATGTCGATGTTATAGTCAATACTGCTAACCAACTGGAAGAAAAATGCAAAGCAGAAGGACTGCCTACGCGAGAGAAATTAAGGTTGAATATTGCGACGCAAGAGTCCCAAGGGAGCAAAGCGCCGGTGAGGGAAATTGTTAAACAGGTTTACTCACTTGGAGAAAAGCTTGACCCTATAGTACACTCTTTTCTTCTGACGGAGGTCGTAACGAAACCTGATGGCGAAAAAATGCAGGCGTGGCGGAGGCCGGTTATTCGATTATCAGAGGAGGAATATAACGAAGGTGTCGAACGGAGGGTTCAGGAATGGCTTGAGCTTATGGGGCTTAATAAGTAGCCAAAGTAAAAGCATCCTTTAGCCAATACAATTAGGTTCGGCAGAGAACCTGTTACTGATGCACCCAAGCGCTGTCGGGCGATTTAGCTCGGTGGCGTTTTTTTTGCGCTTTTGCGGTTGGAATTGGCGCGTTTTAATTTCGCATTTGAAAAGTTCCTTGTTTATTGGTAGAATCCGTACTCGTTTTTGTAGATGTTATGTTTAGGTAGATTCCCGCCCATTCGGCTTCGCTCAGGGCAGGCTTTTCGCGGGAATGACAAAAGGGCTGTGGGAATGACAAGAGGGCCAGTGATGGCGGAAAAATTTGATAAGCACGTCTTAAAAAACGGAATGGTACTTCTTGGCGAGCCTATGGAGGGGGTTGCGTCGGTAGCCTTTGGTTTTATGCTGCCGGCCGGGGCGGCCTTGCTGCCGGTTGGTTGCTGCGGGGCCGGAAGTGTTATTGCCGACTGGGTTTTCAGAGGCGCCGGCGATAAAGACAGCCGTCAGCTTGGTGATGCTCTCGACGGCCTTGGATTGGCGCGCAGCCGCTCGGTGGGCAGCTCGCATATAACTATCGGAGCGGCACTTGAAGCAGGCAACTTAGCACAGGCCCTGGATTTGTATGCAGATATTATACTTAAACCCAGTTTGGAGGAGGAGCAGTTTGAATTAGCGAGGCAATTAGCAATTGATGGAGTGCTATCTCTGGATGATGACCCCCGGCAAAAGGTTATGCTCAAACTGCGAGAGCAGTTTTATCCAGACCCTTTGGGGCGCAGTCCTGTCGGCCAAATCGCAGAATTAAAGGCTTTGACGGCTAAAAAGGCAAAGCAGATTATAAAGGACAATTTCAATCTTTCGCAGACGATATTCGCAGTTGCGGGTAAATATGATTTTGATGCGGTTTGTCAACAAATAGAAAAACTATTTGAGGCCAATCAGCAAGAAGCCGCCGAACCGGTTACATTAGGTTCCAAAGCCGGCAAATATACGCATATAGATAATGATAGTGCGCAGGTGCATATCGGCCTGATGACCGAGACGGTCAAGCCAACCGATGAGGACTACTATAACGCCAGAGTGGCGGTATCGGTTCTTTCGGGCGGGATGAGCGCCAGATTATTTACAAAGGTAAGAGAAGAACGAGGCCTGTGCTACGCAATCGGAGCACGGTATCACGCCCTCAAAGAAGCGGCTGGTATAATGTGCTATGCAGGCACAACGCCGGATAAGGCTCAGGAAACGCTCGACGTGATAATCCAGCAATTCAACAAGCTGGGCGATGGAATCAGCGAAGAAGAAATCCAAAGAGCCAAAGTCGGATTGAAAAGCTCATTGATTCTCAGCAGTGAATCGTCCAGCAGTCGGGCCGGCGCAATTGCAAGCGATTACTATATGTTAGGCAGGGTCCGAAGCCTGGATGAAATTAAAGATAAAATCGAGGCGACCAGCGTTGATTCGGTTTTAGGTTTTTTACGCAGTAATAGGTTCGAAGACTTTACGGTTGTAACGATAGGCCCAAAACAGGTAACTGTCAAATAGCTATCTTAAAACTGTCACCCTGAGCGAAGCGAAGGGTCTATTTGGTCAAGATAAAAGATTCCTCGCTGCGCTCGGAATGACTTTTGTGTAAGGTATGGAATTTAAGAAAGAGCAATTGGCGAACGGTTTAGACGTAATTGGCGAGGTCAACAAATCCGCCAAATCGGCGGCGGTGGGTTTTTTCGTGAAAACCGGTTCCCGCGACGAAACCGAGCAGATAAATGGGGTCTCGCATTTCCTGGAACATATGCTGTTCAAAGGCACTGAAAAGCTGAGTGCTCTTGAAGTTAATGAGGCATTCGACCGGACAGGGGCACAATTCAACGCCGGTACCAGTGAGGAAAATACGGTCTTTTATGCTGCTGTTCTTCCAGAATATTTACTCGAGGTTACGGGGCTGTGGATAGAGCTGATGAGGCCGGCCCTGCGGGGTGATGATTTCAGTATTGAAAAAAATGTAATCAAAGAAGAAATTGCAATGTATAAGGACATGCCGAGCTTTGACGTTATGGACCGGTGCAGAAGACTGCACTTCGATGGTCATCCCTGCGGCAATAGCATTCTGGGCAGTGAAGCAAGTATAGATAACCTGACGGCTGAGCAGATGCGGGACTATTTCACCAGGCGGTACGCACCGAATAACATAGTCTTGGCATGCGCAGGCAATTTTGACTGGGACCAAATCTGTTCGATTGCTGCGAATTCCTGCAGCAAGTGGCGACAGCAAGCTGTAGAAAGAAAACTGGAACACTGTGGCGGCAGCAAAAAGAAAAAGAGAGTTGAAAAATCAAATCTTGCTCGCGAGCATATATGTCTGATGAGTGCCGGCGTGTCCGCTCAGGACCCAAGGAGGTTTGCCGCTTCGCTTTTAGGTATTATCGTCGGCGACAATGTCGGGTCACGATTCTTCTGGGAGCTGGTTGACAAAGCATTGGCGGAGGCGGCAACAATGCAGTTCGGGGCAATGGACGGCACAGGGACGTTTCACAGTTATATCAGCTGCAGCACTGATAATGTCACGAGAGTACTCGACACCGTCAGTGGTATTTTCCAAAATCTGTCCAAAAATGGCATAACCGAAGATGAATTAAGAAAGGCAAAAAACAAGGTATTAAGCGCTTTGGTTATTAAGAATGAGCTGCCGATGGGCAGGCTGGGTGACCTGGGTTCTAACTGGATATATCTGGAACAGTATCGTACTGTTGAAGATGACATCAATGCGGTTAAGGCTGTTACCGTTGACGATGTTAATGTGCTGATAGAGCAGTTTAACCCGGGCGATTTTACGCAGCTTTCCATAGGGCCTGCGCAGAATAGTTGAAAGTCTTCTGCAAAATCGAGGTTAGGCATAACTCTAAGTAATTGACAATAAGGAGATAAGGATATGGACAATCAAAAAAGAAGACAGTTGCCCGAAAGACACGGGGAAACAGACGTCCGGCTAAATCGCCGGAGTTTTCTTAAGACAATTGGTTTTGCAGCAGCTTCAACTGGAGCGTTGTCGATACTGCCGGGCTGTAACGGTATAAACCAAATAACAGCAGCCCAAAGAAAACGTCCGAACGTCGTTTTAGTAATGACCGACGACCAGGGCTACGGCGACCTGGGCTGCCACGGCAACCCGGTTATTCAAACGCCTAATCTGGACAGGCTATATACGCAAAGCATCCGGCTGACGGATTTTCACGTCGGCCCTACCTGTTCGCCCACACGCGCAGCGCTTATGACGGGACACTATTGCAACCGAACGGGCGTGTGGCATACCATTATGGGCCGGTCACTGCTACGCAAAGATGAAGTAACGGTAGCCGACGTCTTCTCGGCGGGCGGCTATCGCACAGCTATCTTCGGCAAATGGCATTTAGGCGACAATTACCCGTTCCGGCCACAGGACAGGGGGTTCGGCGAAGTGTTGATCCATGGCGGAGGTGGAGTTGGACAAGGGCCCGACTACTGGGGCAATGATTACTTTGATGATACATACTTTCACAACGGCAAGCCGAAAAAATTTGAGGGCTACTGTACCGATATATGGTTTGACGGGGCGATGAAATTCATCGAAGCCAATAAGCATCGGCCGTTCTTCTGTTACATACCAACCAATGCAGCGCACGGGCCTTACAATGTCGCTGACAAATACAGCAAGCCATACAGAGATAAAGGAGTGGAGAGCAGGCAGGCCAATTTCTATGGCATGATTACGAACATCGACGAGAATATGAACCGGCTTATGCAGCATCTCAAGCAACTTGGCTTAGAAGATGATACCATCCTTATTTTTATGACCGACAACGGGACCTCGGGCGGCTACAGCGGGGGAATGCGGGGCAGGAAAGGCTCAGAGTATGAAGGTGGTCATCGAGTACCGTGTTTTATCCGATGGCCCGATGGCGGTCTGACGAGCGGTAGTGACATCGACCGGGTCACGGCCCATGTCGATATATTGCCGACGTTAATCGAGTTGTGTGGGCTTAAAGAACCCCGCGGAGTGAAGTTCGATGGTGACAGCCTTGTTCGGCTTTTGACGGGTCAGGACGAAAACTGGCCTGACCGTACGCTGATTACCGACTCTCAACGAATTGAACATCCGGAAAAGTGGCGTAAAAGCGCGGTTATGACCGACCGCCGGCGGCTGATAAACGGCCAAGAGCTTTACGACATAAAGGCCGACCCGGCTCAAAAGAATGACATCGCCGACAGGCACCCGCAGGTTGTCGAGAAACTGCGCAAGGCTTATGAAGCCTGGTGGGCCGATGTTTCGCAGCGTTTCGATGAGTATTGCGAAATCATTATCGGCTCGGACAAACAGAATCCCACGCGATTGATGTCCCACGACTGGCACGGTCCGAAAGTGCCGTGGAGCCAGGGTGCCGTCCGCAGCGGGATGCAGGCCAACGGCTTCTGGGCGGTGGATATTGAGCGCGATGGCAGGTATCAATTTGAACTTCAGCGCTGGCCAAAGGAATTGGATGCGCCCATCAACGAATCCATTCCCGGCGGTAAGGCCATTACCGCCACCGAGGCCCGACTCAAAATCGCAAATGAGGATATGACTGTACCTGTTTCCAGAAACGCCCGCGCCGTAACGTTCGAGGTACGACTCAAAACCGGCAAGACTCGCCTGCAGACGTGGTTTATGGATGACAGGGGCAATTCTCGCGGCGCTTATTATGTCTATGTGAAACGTTTATAAAAGGAGTTACGCAAAGAATGATGGAAGCTAACCAGAGAAAAGATGTGCCATATCACAACGAGCAAAAGCAGTCCTTGAAAGATGTAACTTCGCAGTTTGTCGGTGAAAAGGAAAAACATGTCGAGGACCTGCCTGCCGAACCCGCAGACCCAGTGCAGCAGACCAGTCAAATACCAAAATTCGACTTAGCCGAACAGATTATGGCCGAGCAGCGAAAAATCACCGCGATAAGAAGAAAGGCGCCCGGCAAGCCCCAGCGACTCCCGTCGCAAGACGGGGCTGCGGGCAAAAAAACAAAAGCTCCTGATCGGCAGCCCCAGGCACAGTCAACTGGTTATACTATAAAGCCGCCGCCACCGACGTTGTCGGAACAGGAGCAAATCATTGCAGAGATTGTAGCAAAAGATATCGAGAGGCTGTGCGGGGGAGATACTTCGAGCATCCGTAACTGGTAACTGGTAATTTATCAGTTACGTGGTTATCTTCTTGCAATACGGACTTATACAAGGTAGATTACTACACAATTATTCGGAGAGGTGGCCGAGTGGCTTAAGGCAACGGTTTGCTAAACCGTCGTACGGGTAAACGCCCGTACCGCGGGTTCGAATCCCGCCCTCTCCGTTAATTTTTTGAGGAGTTTTGTAATTGCTTACAGAGTAGCTCGCAAAGAAATGCCTAAAGGTATGTAACTTGTACCGCCAGGGATTTTGAAAGCCGCACTGCCCATCCTTCTGCATTGGATATGAGCAACTCCACCTGTTCTATTGTAAAACAAGGTTGTTTTGGCGATTTCACCTTTTCAAAGCGAATCGGCTCTAAGCCAGGTTTTTCCAGCTTATGTTATCATAACGGTTGTATTGGCCGAGCAAATATTGTAGATTAATCACAATTTGAATTTGTTCTTGAGACCAAAGAGGAAAAGTAAAATGACTCTAAACAAAAATGATGCGAAGGATGCTGCAAAACGAGAGCTCAAATTGGATGCTCTACATGTGCAGGTTCGGGATTTCGTAAAGGCCTTTACCGAGAAACTTTTAACAGACCTCGGTGACAATCTGCAGAGCATCACAGTTGTAGGCAGCAGTCTGACGGAGGATTTCAAGACTGGCCAAAGCGACATCAATACCGTCCTGGTCCTCGGCAGGCAAACTTTGGATTCACTCAACGCCGTTGCCTGGTTGGCCAAGCCGATGAGCAGGAAGAAGATCTCCGCTCCGTTGCTCATGACAGCATCTTATATTGAGCGATCACGCGACGTATTCGGTGTTGAGCTTCTGGACCTTCAGCTGACTCACCAGACGATCTTGGGCGATGATCCTTTTGTTTCTCTAACTTTTGATAAGAAAGACGTTCGCCTTCAATGCGAACGGGAGCTCAAAGCGATGCTCATCAGATTAAGACAGGGCTATATCGCTGCGGCGGCCAATAAGAAACTCATCCGTGACATTCTCATCTCGACAGCAAAAGGGCTGGCACCGCTTTTGCGGGCAATGCTGTGGTTAAAAGATATCGACCGAGCCGCTGGAATGGAACCCACATTTAGCAGAGCAGCCAGCGAGTTTTCAATTAATATGGACCCTCTGATAACCGCAGGAAAATGGCGGCACCAAAAGATTCACCTTAGCAAAACCGAAATGGAAAACACCTTCGAATCGATCTACTCAACAGTTGAGCAATTAGCCGGTACTGTTGATAAGCTTGAGGTCTGATTATGCTACGATGCTTTAATAGGTTCATATTAATGGTGTTGGTGATATCGGCTGCGACGACGGTCGGCTACGGAAAAGCCGATCTACCGATGCCCCGCCACTATGTTGAGGATTACGCCAATGTGATAAACAGCTCCCCTGAACGGTCGCTAAACGGGATACTGCAGGAATTAGAACAAAAGACTGGTGCTCAGTATATCATCCTGACAGTAGAAACAACGGCTCCACTGCCGATTGAGCAATTTTCAATTGAATTGGCTGAGAAATGGAAGCTCGGCCAAAAGGGCAAAGACAACGGAATGCTATTCGTTCTCGCGAAAAACGACCGAAAATGGCGATTCGAGGTCGGCTACGGATTGGAAGGTTTCATAACGGACCAGTACTGCGGCCGAGTCGGCAGAGAGGTCCTGGTGCCGTATCTGAAAAAAGGCGATTACAGCCAAGGAATCTACCAGGCAAATTTGAAGATTGTCCAGCAAATCGCTGGTGCAGCCGGAATTACTTTGACAGGTATGCCCAAGGTGGCGCCTGTTCCCGTTGGAACCAGAAGAAGAGGCCTGCCCTGCTGCAGCGTTTTGCCACTTTTTTTTATTATGCTCCTGCTGTTCGGCGGCCTCGGTAGAAGAATGGGGTGGTGGTTTTTTCTGCCGTTTATGTTAGGCGGATTCGGCGGCCACGGAGGCTATGGCAGAAGCGGCTCTTTCGGAGGCGGTAGCTTCGGCGGCGGATTCGGGGGGTTCGGAGGTGGTATGGGCGGCGGGTTTGGCGGTGGCGGTGCCAGCGGAGGCTGGTAGAAGGAAATTTGGAATTGAGAATTAAGCAGTGAAAAAGAAAAAGGGGAAAAGAGAAATGCGAAACTATGGTAAAGCGTGGGTCGTTTTAGTCGCGGTGCTGGTCGTTTTGTTATTATTAGGCATTGGGATATTCAGCTGGTATATTGGCGGCTATAACAGAGCGGTCAACCTTGAACAAGGTGCGGAAAAGGCCTGGGCAGACATAGACGCTGCTTTGCAGCGAAGGCTCGATTTGGTACCAAACCTCGTTGAAACAGTCAAAGGATATGCAGAGCATGAAAAAGAACTATTCGAAAACATCGCCAAATCGAGGGAGAAATATTTTCAGGCCGGCACCAGGGCGGGCAAGATTGAGGCGACCAATGAACTTAGTGGGTTCCTGTCCCGGCTTTTGATGTTACAAGAAAACTATCCGCAGCTAAAGGCCAACGAAAACTTCCGAGACCTTCAAGTTGCGCTCGAAGGGACTGAGAACCGCATCAACGTTGCCCGCACAAGATATAACGAGGCGGCTAAGCTGTTAAACTCCTACACAAGACAATTCTTCGGCTCCTTTTTCTGCAAGCGGGCCGGCGTAGAAAAGGTCGAGTATTTTGAGGCCACCGAGCAGGCAAAAACCGAAGTACCGAAAGTGGAATTCTGAACACATCCGCCGGATTTAGAAGACAATGACAAACAAAAAAGGCAAGGTAGGGGCAGGCCTATGTGCCTGCCCAGGGCAACCACATTGGGTTGCCCCTAAAGCGCGGTCGAGACAAGGTACTTAATGGCCAAAAATCAGGCAAGGGCCGAAAACAGGCCATTTGGGGGTGGTTCGTGTACGGCCCAGTGCGATTCTGGTTGGCTGGTGGGACTGGTCCAAAATCTTTTGACAAATCTGTGCCATGCCAGGCACACAAACAAACGGGGCCATTAACTATTTTCTATTGTCTATTTACTATTGGAACAAAATAGTCAATTGTCAATTGTCAATTGTCAATAGGCGACTGCCCCAAACTGATTACGGTTATTCCACTGGCCATACCTGCTTATCGAGCCGTCTGCGCTTGTCAAGCGGGCGACGGACCACTGAAAAACAGCGTAATTCCAATAATTGCTCTTTGAAAAGAGAATATTCAGGTATGTGTCAGTGAACAAAAGCCCTCGGACATATCAAACTCAATCAAAATGAAAGAGTTGTGCTTCAATGTTTGAAGTTTTGAGGGACTTTCCATGTGTTAAGCCAACATGAAAACCGAGACGAGTCCGTAAATTACGCAGCTTTTTTAAGCCGATACCCAGTTATCCGTGTTTCCTGGAATCGATGATGTTCGATA
>Ga0307430_1002618_pt1 | contig 11739 bp, 13 predicted proteins | sample SalMarWE160130MG_FD_202159 | JGI IMG/M metagenome (GOLD analysis project Ga0307430, IMG submission 202159) | Salt marsh sediment microbial communities from the Plum Island Ecosystem LTER, Massachusetts, United States - WE1603-130 | ecosystem: Environmental > Aquatic > Marine > Intertidal zone >... | reverse complement strand
ACCGGCCATGATGCTCGGATGAAAATTAAAGTTTTCGAAATTCATTAAACTCCTTGGTGAAATACGAGTCAAAAGCCTGGATGATTGGTCAGATGGCTCAAATCATTTTATATCTTCTTTTCCTCTTATATTATTCGACCGATTATTATTTCCAGTCCGGGAAATTGCCGCCCCATCTTTATTTGAAAGGGGCAAGGCCGTGACAACATTAACAACCCGGTTCTTCAGTTTTTCCCCCATGATGTTAGCGATTGCGGCTTGACCTTTGGACTGTGATGGCATTTGAACAAATCCATATACCCTGGGATTGACCATTACCAATATGCTCATTGGTATTCTCTATCCAGCATTGCCCTGCTGGCGTAGCTGGTCCAGCTACCGGACGGGCCACGACGTTGTTGTCTCTTGGATTTTCGGCACTGAGGACAACGCCTGGGCTCGTTGGTAAAACCTTTAGACGCAAAAAACTCTTGTTCCCGGGCAGAGAAAGTGAAGATAGTTCTGCAATCGGAACACTGGATCGACTTGTCCTGAAAACTCATTGGATGACCTCCTATCTTTTAAATCTTAGCTAGAGTCTTGGCCATCCAATACTTGGTATGAATCTCGGGAGATTATAATAAGCTTGTAACAACCTAAACTGAAACTACTATGGATAGTATATAGCAAAGCAAAGCAATTTGCAAATAGGTGCTCTTATCATGTGATTGGTGACGCATTGTCTGCTTGCGTTGTCGTTGCGAGTCCCGATTTATCGGGGCGTGGCAATCTCATCGGGTAAATCCTAAACACAATTGTAGTGCGACCTTTTAAGGTCGTGCAATCCCACCCTGGCACGAGGCTGAAGCCTTGCACTACATTTTTGCGCTTTGAATTGTCAGTTTGATTTTTGAGTTTTGTTCAGGACTCTCTAAAAGTGCTTATCGAGCCGCAGAGGTAGATAGCGGCTGCCTTCTAATTCCAAGCTAGATGTCCCAAGAGGTCATTTTACGTATAAAATGGGACATCTGTGTTAATTGTTAAAACCCTGTTTTGTTCGTGCAGTGTCCAAGGTATCCTATAGGGTAAATAAGTTACAAAACGCTGCATTGTTCAGTAGCAACACAAGTCTTCATCCTGACATCCGCAAAGCTAGTGGTTGCCCGAGTCTAATTTAGCCCGAATCTCGTGTTCTTGTTGCTTCAGTGTATCCAGTTGCTTTGCAGCTTCGTCAGCCTCAATCATCCGTTCCTTGCCTGTGATGAAACTGGCTCTTGGCTTTCCCTTCGCGCTTTCCGCCTGATGTCTTCGCAGGGCTTTCAATTCCCTCTCAGCCTTATCTATTTTAGCCAGGATATCCTCGAGTTCTTTATTGAGTTCTTCTTCTGTCTCCATGTCATCAGCCATTAGTCACCTCTTTTTGTTTATCTTATCCATAGTAGGTTAACTGGCGGTCGCAGTCAATACCGCTTTTTCACACAGAAGTCAGGACTATTGGGCAACAATTAAATTCTAATTCTAAGCCGGATGTTCAAAGAGGTCATTTTGCATATAAAATGGGACCTCTGTGTTAATTGCTAAAACCCTGTTTTGTTCGTATAGTCCCATTATGCTGCAGCACTGGAACTGATACAGGCTGGCAAAATACCTGTGCGGGAGATGATTACCCATCGGCTGGGGCTGGCGGAAACAGGCCACTTCTATTTGTCACTGCGAGGAGCCGCAGGCGACGTGGCAATCTCGGGGTGAACAGGCGAACAATCCTTTCTTCCCCTCTTAAGATAAGAGGGGCTAGGGGAGTTATGAAAGAACCCCCGATGTATCGGGACTGCTCAGAATGACGTTGCTGAATGCTGTCGATGGACTTGACAAATACCTGCCTATGGTGTATCTTCAATGTAGATACTGTGAATGGAGGCTTGATATGAGAACACGTGTCCAGAAATGGGGTAATAGCCTGGCCTTGCGCATCCCCAAGTCTTTCGCTGCTGAAGTAGGGCTGCAGAAAGAAGCGCCTGTCGAGATATCGCTGGCGGATGGGAAACTCGTCATCAGACCTGTAACTGAACCTAAGCTGACCCTGAAGCAACTTCTGGCAAGGGTGACAAAAGAAAACTTGCATCACGAGGTTGATACCGGTCCAGCCATAGGGAAGGAAGCATGGTAAATCCCCGCGCCTATATCCCTCGATGTGGGGATGTGGTGTGGATAACCCTGAATCCGCAAGCGGGCCACGAAGAAGCGGGACGTCGTCCCGCCGTAGTAATCTCACCGCAAAGCTATAACGGTAAGGTGGGGCTGGCTATCTTTTGCCCTATTACCAGTCAAATCAAGGGTTATCCATTTGAAGTTCTTATTCCGGAAGGATTACCAGTAGCGGGGGCAATCCTATCTGATCAGGTCAAGAGTTTGGATTGGGGCGCTCGAAATGCAGAATTGATATGCACTTTGCCCACCGAGACTATCTCGGAGGTGCTCCAGAAGCTGGCAACGTTGTTGTCACAATAATAAAAGGTTGCCCCCTTAGACAAGTGGTAGTAAAAAGAATGCTGTCTACTGGCTACTGACTACTGACTACTGATTACCGACTCCTGTCTACTGTCTACTGTCTACTGATTATTGAATTCTGACTCCTGACTCCTGTCTCCTGACTACTGACTACTGTCTACTAGTTTCCTAAACGTGATTATCGAGACCCAGAGGTAGCTAGCGGCTGTCTTTCAGGCAGGCGACAAGTCAGGTAACAAAATGGCTTACTGTTACACAGAGAGGCTAAAAGGGGGAAAGAAATTTAAATTTGTTATGTAAGTAGGTATAATCTATCTGAAAACCACTGCTAAGGTTTGTCGCTGTGTAAGTCGATGTAAAATGAATAGGGACATAGTAAGAGGACGTCTGTTGAAATATACGAGGAGGGCATTTCGGATGCTTCCGAAATTGGACAAGCCGCGAATCCTCGATATAGGGTGTGGTTCTGGAGTCCCGACTATGGAATTAGCCAGATTAGGACAGGGAGAGGTAATAGGAATAGATATAGATCAACCTGCCTTAGACAAGCTTATGAAGAAAATCAGAGAGGCTGGGCTTTCTAATCGGGTTCAGGCAGTGAACTGCTCCATATTGGACATGGTTTTCCCGGATGAGAGCTTTGATATCGTATGGTCCGAGGGATCTATATTTGTTATCGGTTTCAATAGAGGGATCCAGGAGTGGAAGCGGTTCCTTAAGCCAAACGGATTTATGGTAATTCATGAGGAAAAAGGAAATGTCGAAGAAAAATTGGAACAAATCTCCAAATGTGGCTATAAGCTACTTGGCTACTTTATATTGAATGAAGACACTTGGTGGACTGAATACTTCGCTCCTCTCGAAAAGTTGATTGCTAAATCTCAAACAAGCTATGCCGATGACCCGCATACTCTTGAAGAACTTAACCAGGCCCAGAGGGAGCTAGAGATGTTCAAGAATAATCCAGAGCGTAATAGTTCGGTTTGCTTTGTTATACAGAGAAATTGACAACGAGAAACGGGAATATCTGATCACCACCGCCAAGGGCTGCCGCTGACTTAGGAGGGACAGCATATTTGGGCTGACAAGATACGTGTGCGGGAGATGATTATCCATTGGCTGGGGCACGATTTTTGCGGAAAGACGCCAAGAAATCGTTATCTAAATATCTGATCTTTTGTTGTCAGCCCAACAACCTGAGTCTTTGTTACTTTAAATGATAGGCTAAGATACTACTATACCAGGGAATTTTAATTATTGATTATGGCTGTCCCTCTTTATCTTCTCAACTTCCTTCTCTATCGCTTGCTGGTCGGATCCTCCATTTCCAAACACAAAGATGCGAAGAAAATCGCCAAGGACAAAGGCCCCCCAGATACCCAATGGCCATAGGAACCACATATAGCCTCGACCGGACAGTGCCCAGATAACAATTAGTACAGCATTCACAATCAAATAAGTAACGAGACCACCGTAAAAACGTTTCTTCTCTTTGACCCTCCTGCTGGCCTCCTCATAGATTTGTTCTTCAGATGGTTCTTTTGCCATTTCCGCACCTCCTAGATTAATATTTTAGCATATGTATCAGAGATTCTACTGGTATTACTCCTTCATCCGAATACTCGCGCTGGAATTGCGGAGGGCGTCGGAGGTGCCACCGGCTGGGGCTGGCGGAAACAGGCTACTTCTATTTGTCATTGCGAGGAGCCGCAGGCGGCGTGGCAATCTCACTGGCTAATTTCCAAATACAATCGTAGTGCGACCTTTTAAAGTCGTGCAATCCCACCCTAGGACGAAGCTGAAGCCTCCCATTACATTTTTGCATGACACCCTTCCCTTCTTGTCATAGGAGGGAAGAGCATGAGGGAGGCGGGGATGATTCGTTTTGCAAAAATAGCTATTTTTTTCGGGAGTTCAGCAGGCCTTTTTCATACGTAAGGCGACTACCTCCGGAAGATTCAGTTGTTAAAGTACGTACGATTCGTTTCGTCGGTTTGCCCTTTATATTTGCGAGCCGTGAGGACTGGCGGACTGGCGCATGGAGGCAATTTCCAGAAGGTTCTCGACAACAGTTTTCAGGTAGTTGCGGTCGGTCGGGTCTAACCGGTAATTTGCAGAATACCATTTTACAAGTAATCTGGAAGCTTCTATGATTACGCGGCGGTTACCAGGGTCGTACTGAAGAAAAGACTGTAACTTGACGCGAATGAACGCTATTTCGGGGTCAACGCCTTCCAGGTTGGTGATGTTCCACAGTTGGGATGTTTCGGCAGGGTTAAGGGTACCGGAATAGAAGCCATGTTTGCAGGCATTCCGGTTGCCTTTCTGGCCACCGCGTTTCCTTTTAATCTGTGTTTGGTTTGCAGTCACGTTTTGAGAAACCTCACCTGCGGGGTTTGATTTGTGAGGGTAGCACACGAGTTCTAATCAGAGATTAGCATGGATTCTTCATTTGAACAAGGGGAAAATGTCACTTTCTCCCCGAATGGAGATTAGAGACTGGGGATTGGAGGCTGTCTACCGTCGGTTGACGGGTAGCGACTGATTACCGACTCCTGACTACTGTCTCCTGTCTCCTAGTTTCCTAAACGTGATTATCGAGCCGCAGAGGTAGTTAGCGGCTGCTTTTTAAGCAGGCGAGAATGTTAAGTAGCAAGCTGGCTTAATGTCACGGGGTAACAATAAGATGAATTCCACAGGGTATTAACGTGTTTTTCTATGATGCAAATTACAGTTGGGGGTGAGCAACCAAGGCAAATACTTAGTATTAGAATAGAATAATGGAATCTTTACTAGTCCTTTAGCAAAAGGTAGCCAAGTCTGGAAGCTTGCCTAGTAACCTTTACTCGCCGCCGGAAGTATCTTTACTGATCTGGCTTCTTAAGTTCTCAATAATTAATTCTTCATTCAAATCAGGTGTTCCTATGCGACCGAAATAGCGCGCGAACTGTGCTGTCAGAGCTTCACAATAAGGGCTATCCAGTGACGCAATTCGTTCAATCTTTTCTTCTGTAATTAACTCATACAATTTCTCTTTCTTAATAGCCACCAATTGTTGAAAGTCAGCAATCATATTAGGAATCTCTATTGCACGGGGGAAAAACTGATAACGGTCTGACTGTTTCCATTTACTTTTGTTCTTAGCGTATTCCTCTTCTCCACTTAATACCGAGCATCGAGTAAATAGCATCCAATCCGCCTTATCCCGAGCTATATCACACGACGGTGAGAGTAATACAAAGTATTCAATTTCTTCTGCATCTATTCTTCCGCGAAATATATCGCCAGACATCAGCCTTAGTGATATCGGCGGTAACACATAATACCTCATTGGATGCACATGTTCTTCATCACACCATAGCCGCGAAGTGTCACCCAACCTTGCTGCTAATTTTTCTATTCCTGGGCTATCTAGAGATTTAGCCAATCTTCTCGCTAATAAGTATGCGAGAGCACTTTTATCGGAAGTATCCCCAAATCTTTCCCAGTTGCTCTGTACGAAGTCCCACATATATTTACGCTGGACTTCTTCCATGTGTCCAAAAAGTTCCCGACTCACCTGTGGCAGTCTACTTGAAAGAATATCTTTTATTGTCTCTAGAAGTTTTGGTAATCCCTTGGTGTTTTCAATAACCTTTACAAGTGGCGTTTCCAAATCAGCAACCTTGTGCGGTAGCCCAGTGTAGAATATGACAGGTACAAAACGTCTGGCTTTGATTGATTCAAGTACTTTAATGCCTTCCTCTTCTTCTTGTTCTTCGTCATGTGGTCCACGTCTTACATCTAAAACGACAAAGTCAAAGTGACTTGATTCCAATTTGTCCAATGCCTTATCAAAGTCAGCTTCTGTATCAATTTTCAATTTCTCATCTGGTTCTAAAACAACTTTTTCATCCAGATATTTAGCTGCTAACTCACGATTCTCGGCTTCATCATCAACAAACAATAGATACCAGTAATTATCTTTTGTCACTTTATATTCTCCTGCGAAGAACAATGCTAAACGTAGCCCCATCCAACGGGCCTTCTTTTATCAATGCTATTCTCCCGTCATAGTAATCGCTAACTATTTCTCCGGCAATTGTCAATCCCAGGCCGACTCCATTAGGCTTGGTTGAGAAATATGGGTCAAAAATCATATCTTGATATTCTTCTTCAATGCCAGGCCCGCTATCTGAAAAAATTATCTCAAGTTCATATTCCTCTTCCCTTTTTATTTTAACGGTGATGAATCTCGAATCCTTCGGAACCTGCTTAAGCCAGTAAAGACTATTGTTCAGTAAATTTACAATGACTTCTTGTATTTCAGCCTGATCTACAGTTACCTCTGTATATGTAGTGGGCAGATCGACTTCTACTCCTACCTGTTCAATTTCCTTATCTAATACAGAGAAAGCGTCATGAATTACCCTCTCTAATGATATCCTCTCAGGTCTTCCACGCCGGCGTCCCCCAAAGGGTTCGATTTTACGGAATAGTGTTGCCAGTACGTCTGACTGAGTTAGTATTGTCTTGAAGTGACCTCGCAATTGACTTACTATTTTCTTGCCATTCTCATGTATTTGATTAATATCTTGCCTTGTTACATGTGTAACATTGATAATCTTGGAAAGAGGTAATCGACCCTCGTGGAGTACAGTATCAATCAGCATACCAAGAGTTGCCAATCTCCTGTATCTGGAAATAACCTCTTCTGCTTCCCCAACCCTTTTTTCTAGATCTTTTTCCTTTTCCTTTACCGCGTCTAGGAGTTGTGTATCTCCAGGATGCTTTGTCGTTATGTATTCCCTAATGCTTGCCAGATTAAAGTCTACGAAGAGGCCTCTCTCCGCCATTTTCTTCTTCTTAGGCCTTTCCTGCCATCTGCGGAGCTCAAGCACAGTAAGTACGGATTTTATTAGCTCCTTCAAGTCATCGTAGGCCTTTCCTTCCATAAGGCCTTCCCTGTTACTCTGGTCCCTTAATAAAACATTCTCACCAGAAGAAATAGAAACGGAGCCCAAAATTTGATTATTCGATAGATTTCTCGTTGGGTTCTGTACACGCCTTATATCTAATCGTAGCCAGTCATTAAAAGGTTCGCCGTATGGTAAAACCCGAAAGTTATCTCTGTAAATACTAATTCCTGATGCGAAATCTAAATAGCGCCTTATCTCAGCTACTGTAAACTCATTGCCTGATATAGCATTCAGTGATAATGGATCCCGGTTCCATACACGTAGTTCAATTTTGAATGGTCCACATTTGGGGGCCTCACCGCTTAGTAAAGAGAATACTCCCTTTTTGGTTTCTTCAATTCCTTTATCCCTAAATTTCAGATTTAACTCATAATCACCTTTAGCACCTACAGCTCCACTAATAATATAGTGAGGTCGCTTGATTATTTCTGGTGGTTTAATCGTTTCAGAGAATTCGCTAAAGGTCTCTGGTAGCTTCAGGATGATTTGAAAGTCTTGTTTTATATCAGAATCGCTTTCAATGAATGAAGGTGTAATAAGCTTGGAGAGCCTTCTTTGTAAATCTTCAAATTGTGTTATACCCCATGCCGTTTTCAGTTCTCGCATTCTTAATATAGTACCGTGGTCTAATTCATTGTCATCTAACTTCTCTGATGTATCCCATAATCCCTCAATAACACCACCGGGACATATTTCCTTTGGTTTGCTCTGTTCCCACATAACCTGTATCTGGTCAAGGAATTTTTCTTCATCATCAAATTGACTCCAATCGAACGTAACTCTTGTTTCACTGCCCGTGCCAGATCGCCTAGTTATTACCTCTAGTTGTTCAGCTAATCTTGATGATGCGAACCTGCCAATCCCTTTTTCCCCAAGCACACGGCGTCGGAATTTCTCACTATACCTGCTCCTTTTCCTCATTAATGTTGCTGGTTCCATCCAGGTTGTTTTGATGGTTTCTAAATCCATACCATGGCCGTTATCTATTACCTCTATCATACCCTTACCGATTTCAAGAGGCTCATGAAAGTAGATCCAGACTCGCGTGGCATCTGCGTCATATGCATTTTTAACTAGCTCAATTACGGCGACTGTCTCACTACTGATAAGTTCATCGCCAAAAGTACGTAAAAGCCTTGCCCTTGGCCTTAGAACACTCACCCCTGAACCCTTTTCTATATCTGCCATCATGCTACCACGACTATTGTTTTTCCTTGCCTTATTTGGCTCTCGCCATTATATAAACAAAGATTATTAATAGGGCATTCATCACATTTTGGTTTTTCTTTTTTTGTACAGACCTGATCGGCCAAGTCCAGAAGTGCAAAGTTATAAACCCTTGGTTCCTCTGGATCGACAAGCTCAGCAGCCAATTCTTTGAGTCTAAAGTTACGTCTTGAAGAGTCCTTTATATCTATGTTATGTACTCGCCCAATTATTCTTATCGTGTTTGTGTCTCTCAAAGGTTCTGCTATATTCCATGCAAAGCATCTAACACTACACGCAATATAATCACTAATACCTGGTAAAGATAGCAGATCACTCTTATCCTTAGGAATTTTAGAATCCCACTTGTTTACGAGCATCTCTGCCATATCCTTAATAAGGTCAATACGCCATTTAAGCCCTAGTGAAAATAACGCCCTATGCAATTCAGATTTGTTGGCTTTCGCTAAAGTCTTTATATCAGGGTACTCTCCAACAAATCTTTCATATATTTTAGCCACTTGTATTGCCTGGGTACGGTGGAGCATTATCTCTGCTAGTAGAACTCTATAGGGTTCTCGCGTCCTTCTCCATGGAAAGTCACGGTAATTCTTTTGCCCCCATTTCTTGATCTTCGTCCGATATTCTTCTATCTTTGTTGAGTCCATATCATCAGTCTACTTTGGTAATTGTTCTGATTGTGGCTTTCATCACTGGTGGACACACTGCATTCCCCATCAATTTCACCTTTTCCCGTCTCGTACCCACCTCCAATTGGTATGTTCTGGGGAAACCCATAGCCGCTTTCAATTCTTCCGGTTGAAGCATCCTCATCATATATCCCCTATTAGTGGGTTTTACAAATGCAAATCTATCAATAGTAGTGGCAGTTCTGAGAGGTCTATCGATGGGTTGCCATCCTCCACTCCCATCTGTACTATAGTAAACAATCAAGAACGGTTCTTTTGTTCCTAGAGAACTGATAGCCCTTTCTGCACGTTGAATCGTGGCTACGGCTCTTTTTGGAGAATACAAAGATGTATAACTATAATTACCATTCAGGTCAATAACTGAATAGGCTGGTTGTAACTCTTTTTTTTGTTTCTTCACGCAACCGATTTCCCCTACTTGTGAACAGAGTAAAAAAAGTCTTCTTCGCGATTGTGGCACACCGAAGTCTTGAGCATTTAGTATCTCTTCCCGCACATAGTAGCCTAAATTCTGCAACTCTTCTACCAGTTCCCGGTGTCTATACCATGACCTCATTTGTATTACGTTTTCAATAACGACCCATCTAGGCTTAAATTCCTTGGTGAATCTTATTACTTGAAATGCTGTCATTCTGCTATTTTCACATCTGACACCTGCGCCTTTTGCACAACTATGATTTGTGCATTCTGGGGACGCAAGCAGCAGGTCAATGTCTCCTATACACCCATGCAACTCCTTTGGTGAAATCTCTATAATGTCAGCATTTATGACTAGTGCTTCCGGAAAGTTTGCCTTGTAACACTCGGAAGCGACTTCCCAGTAATCTATGCCAGCGACTATTTGAGCCCCTGCCATTCTCGCCCCAAAACTACTTCCACCAGCACCATGGAACAAGTCTAAAGTTCTCATCGTAAGGTCCTTGTAGAAGATGCACCTACTTTCTCAAATAAGGTCTCGCCTGCTTTCAGGTTCTTCCAACTCAATGGTAAATACCATGCATTCATGCGTTTATCCCACGCCCGAAGCTTAAGAAACCTTTCCCACGAAAATCTATATATTGCGTCTAATTGATAACGTTCGTCCAACCGCACTACAAGCAGATACTCGAAAAGCTGTTTTTCAGGATCATCTCTATCTGGATAAATGGTACCTGTCTTCTTTGCCTTCATGTAGGATTTTATTGAATAGCGGTCACCATCTCTTGACAATGCATCGACATTTTTGGCTCCTCTTGGTCCCATTAAAAGCTTCGGTAAATTGGGTGTAGCGTTAAAAAATCCAATGCATAGTTTCTCCCCAAGCATACCCACATTGAAGACTACACCTCGTTTGGCTAACTCAGTGTCAACTTTGGCTCTTAGCGTGACAACCTCTTCGTCATTCAAGTTCGACAGCCAACTATAGTCTGTTGATTCCTGCCTTGGATCGTTCTTTTGTGTCTCAATATCAGGAATATTTTTCTTCGTATGTTCCACGATTGATTTCACCCGTGTAAATATGTGCTCAATATCGGAATTCTATGTCTCCTGGCTTCACGCCTAAAGCTTTAGCTAATTTACGAATTGTCGCAAGGCGGGGCTTTTGTTTGCCATTTTCTAGCCTGTTGATTGTGCCTGTCGTCATCTCGGACTCTTTTGCCAAGTCTTCTTGACTCCAATAAAGCTTCTCGCGCAGTTTCTTTAAGGTAGGCATATGTTAATGCTATATCATTAACAGCTCAAAGTCAATATATTGTCATACCATTCAAGCTTCGAGATAACCATCTAGCACTCATTCGAGTACAATGCCAGGGACACCATACCAATCAGGCCTGCGGCAAGTCAGGTTATTATTTCTCGAATTCCAGGGACACCGCAAACCACTCACCGATAATATCTAAGATAGAGGCTGCCTTCTGAGCGAGGGCCTCAGTTTACCCCTTCCATTAACCAATTTAATACTTTCTTCATTGCCCCGGTGCGGTTATCTCTGGTCACCAGGAGCGTTTCGACTTCAGGATGGCGTTTGGTTTCGTCGGCAAGTGGAGGGGGGTTATGGGTAATACGCCCGACACTTCCTCAACTACAAGCCACAGCTGAGAGAACTAGCCCCCAGTACAAGCAGTGTAATAACGACCACTACTGCGCCAGCCAGAACTCCCGCCAAAAGGGTTGTTAGAAGACCTTTGCCGTAACTAGTCGCGAAAATTGCCTTGACTACAAGCGACTCGAGAAAAAATCCTCCGATTGCGCCGAGAATGGACCCCGGTAATCCAAGGAAGCTGAGCGGAATGCTAATTGCCGAGGCAGCCAGCCCGCCCAAGAGAGTCGCCAGCATAGCTCGCCCAAATGTAGCATTCTCCACCTTCACTATTTTGGCCGCCAGGAGCATGAACGCA
>Ga0307430_1002617_pt1 | contig 11741 bp, 12 predicted proteins | sample SalMarWE160130MG_FD_202159 | JGI IMG/M metagenome (GOLD analysis project Ga0307430, IMG submission 202159) | Salt marsh sediment microbial communities from the Plum Island Ecosystem LTER, Massachusetts, United States - WE1603-130 | ecosystem: Environmental > Aquatic > Marine > Intertidal zone >... | reverse complement strand
GGTGAGAAATATGCTAATAAAATAAGAAGCGCAATCAATGAATCTGATATGAGTTTGATAAAGACTGTTGCAGGAGATATAGAAATACCTGTTGATGTTCCGGAGGCGGAAATATCTTCGGTTGAAGAACTGGTTACCGTCATAAATAGTATGGGGCGATTATGCCGGGAAGCTTTTTCCGATTTAACCGATAGGGAAGAGCTTATACTGCTTGCCAGTCTTCCCGGAAGGTGGGAAATGGAAGATTTTCCGGAGGATGATTGGCTTAATACAGTTTTACTTGATAGATATCAACTTCCTTTTGACACAACAGGTATTAATGAAGACACTATTATGAGTATTATTCAAAAGGTGGATTATGAAAAAATAGTGCAGTCGGGAATGTTAATGCTGCTCCTAGCAGAAACGATTCCTGAGTTTATTGGTCGATTAGAAGATTCCGAATTGCCGATGAGATTTGAAACCAACTTCGGATCCTTAATTATAGGTTCAAGAGGAGAAGATAAATACGAGGGAATACCTTTTGTTATTGATCCGGGTGGAGATGATAAATATATAGATTGCGGGGGTGCCATAGGGTTGATTGACTCATCAAGTGGGATAAGTTTTATAGTCGATTTGTCTGGGGATGATATATATCGCTCAAAAGAAATTGTATCGGTTGCATCCGGTCTTTTTGGGGCGGGCTTAATATTTGATTTTGAAGGTGATGATCTTTACCGTTCAAGTCATTACTCGATTGGTTGCGGCTATCTCGGATTCGGATTGCTTAAAGATTTTAGCGGGGATGATGTTTATAGAGGAGGTATTTTTTCTCTTGGCGCTGGGAATTTCGGTATTGGCTTGCTTTTGGATTCTGAAGGTAATGATTTCTATTATACGAATTGCTATGGCGAGGGTTTTGGAAGCACTAAAGGATTTGGTCTCCTATCCGATATGAAAGGTTCTGATATTTATTATGCCGGCGGAAAGTATCTTGATACTCCTTTAAATCCGGATTCTTACAACTCGATGTCCCAGGGTTTCGCGATGGGGATAAGGCCTGATTTTGGGGGAGGAATAGGTTTTCTTTATGATAGGAGCGGCAACGATTTTTATAATGCAGATGTTTACGCGCAGGGCACAAGTTACTGGTGTTCAGCAGGTTTTTTGATAGATGAAGAAGGTCAGGATAGATACCTTGCGACAGAGTACGCTCAAGGTGCAGGTATTCATCTTTCTTATGGATACTTGGCCGATTTAAAGGGTGATGATCATTATTTCTCTAAAATGGGTCCTTCTCTGGGAGAAGGGCATGACCTTGGGTGCGGAATTTTAATCGATTCCTCAGGAGATGATTGGTATTCGGTTTCGGGGGGGATGGGTGTTGGCCTTACCAACTCTTTTGGATTATTTGCGGATCTTTCAGGAAGTGATGTTTATAACATTACCGAAAAACTTGGTATAGGTGATGCCAATTATGCCCGGGGTTTTTCCGGTTTGGGATTTTTTCTGGATTTTAAGGGTAAGGATTTTTATCCGTACGGAAGAGGAGATAATGATAGTTACTGGATTAACGGAGATTACGGTGTTGGTGTTGATAAAAATAGTGAAGAAGAAGAAGAAGAAATACCTCAAAGAGAAGTTCCGGATTTCTCTGGTATGCTGATAGACGAAGTCTTTGAAATCGCGTCAGAATGGGGGGTAGGGGATAATAAGAGTAGAGTTACGGATGCGAGAGCTGAGCTTTCCAAAAGGGGAAAAGAAGCCCTCGATTATATCTTCGATAAAAAAATCAACACAAATAGGGGATTAGAACTGCGGGCTATAGAAAAAACACTTAAAGGAATGGAAGACTCTTTGTTGATTGAAAAATATTTAAGCTCAAATATTAATCATTTGGAAGAAAGAGCCGTAAAAAACATCTTCGTACTTATCGGGGAACTCGAAATGAAATCTCTCAGTGATTCTCTTATTTTGGTTCTCAACAGAGAAGGAACAGAAAAACTCAGAAGAGCCATAGTTTACGCGATGGGTAAGCTTAAGGAAAAAAGAGCTGTGAATAAGATAATTTCGTTTTTAAAGGAAGATGAGCCTTTAAAACTTGTTTCTATAAAAGCTTTAGGAGAAATTAACGATACGAATACCATAGACGGTTTATTGCCTTTTATTAACAGTAAATCTGTCGCTGTAAAATCGGCAGCTATTCGTTCGCTTTCCCAGTTTGATACACTTATTGTCCCGCATATAGAGAAAAAGGTTAAAGGAGATTTTGCTTGTGAGTTATTATTGATTGCGGCAAAGGCAGTTAAAAAGGACAGTTCCGATTATAGGGAGAGGGTAAAAAATATTTTGTTTAAATATATAGAAGATTCGGACTGGAAAAACAGGGAATATGCTGCAAGAGGTCTTACGATACTTGGTGGGGAAGACGTAAAGGAAAAATTTGAAAAGATTATCGATTCGGAAGAAAGTACTATAGTGAAGAGCATTATTCGAAGATATTTAGATACGTTGCCACGAAGGCAAGAAGAATAGGTATTAGGTATTTGGTTTTAGGTTTTAGTGAACAATTCACATTTCAAGGTTTACGTATGTTTGTATCGCTATTAGTGCTTCTACTTGACATCTTTGTTTTTAGTGCTAAAATATAATATAAAAGGAGAGGAAATATGGCCGATATTAATTGGAAAGATTTTATACATTCAGACCCGGAAATTTTAGTGGGGAAACCTGTTGTTAAAGGGACTCGCCTCTCTGTCGAATTTATTTTAGGGTTATTTGCTAAAGGTTGGTCAGAACAACAAATATTGGATAACTATCCCACCTTAACAAAGGATAGCCTGCGTGCCGTTTTAGCTTTTGCCGCTGAGTGCATGCGTGAAGAATCTTTATATGCGATAACAACCGATAAAAATTAATGTTTTTTCTTGCCAACGAAAATTTTCCTCTTACCAGTATAAAAATACTCAGAGACGCTGGATACAACGTAGAAAGTATATTAGAAAAGACTCCCGGAGCAAAAGACTTAGAAGTTTTAAAGAAAGCGAAGAAAGAAAAACGTATAATCTTAACTTTTGATAGAGATTATGGGGAGTTGATTTATAAATATAAGAAATTTCCTCCGCCAGGAGTGCTGTATTTTAGACTTGATCCTTATACTCCGGAAGAACCGGCAGAAATTTTATTGAGAATAATAAAAAAAGAAAATATATCTTTAAAAGGGAAATTCACAGTAATTCAAAGAAATAGCATTCGTCAAAGAGTCCTTTAACCGTAAGATACTCTAAAGAAAACTAGAAAAAATTGAACTACAAAGACCACAAAGTTTTTACTTTTGTTTTCCTACTTAACCACTCAACTATTTTACTATTTAACTTAGATTCGGAAAATCTACTATGCTGACACGGATTTACACTGGATATAAACAAAAAAAGCATAAAGTCAAGGCAATTTTTGAGAAAATCAGGCATAAAGTAAACCCAATTTGTATCTCATATTGTAATAAAGTCAGGGCAATTAAATTCTTCTTTCTTTTACGCCCACGCATTAACGCACTAACTGAAAAATAACCACAGATTACACAGATTTTCACAAAATTCATTTTGTTTTTTTTACTGGAACCTGATATCTGGTATCTAATAATAGCCACAAAGGCACGAAGATAATAGGACGCAGATGAACGCAGATTCTCTCAGATATTTTTTTTAGTTTTTACCAAATCCCAACCCCCAAATCCCAGATCCCAATTTGCGACCAGTGAATGGGGACTGATGACTATGTTGTTTATAAATATCCCTTGACTAATTCTTATACTTTTAATATCTTATAAAAAAGAGATTTGGGGGGAATTATAAATATGAAGAGTTTAGAAGAATTAAAGAAAATTATAAATCAACATAAAAAGGAACTAGAGGAAAAGTATAAAGTAAAAAGTATAGCTATATTCGGTTCTTATGTAAGAAATGAGCAAAACGCAGAAAGCGATGTTGATATACTCGTTGAATTCAGAGAACCGGTGGGACTGCTTTTTATCCATCTTGCAGATTATTTAGAAGAAATTTTGAGCGTTAAGGTTGACCTATTAACACCTGAGGCAATAAAACCTAATCGCAAAAAATACATATTAGAGAAGTTGGTCTATGTCTAAACGAGAGTGGAAACTGTTTCTTGAAGATATTTTAGAATCTATGAGCCTTATTGAGGAATATGTAAAAGGTATGAGTTTTGATGATTTCAAAGAAGATAGAAAGACGATTGATGCAGTTGTAAGAAACTTTGAAATAATAGGGGAAGCAGCAAAAAATATCCCTGAGAATGTAAGAAATAATTATAAAGATATTGATTGGATAGGTATTATTGGCTTAAGAAATAGAATCTCTCATGAGTATTTCGGAATAGATTTTTCTATTATTTGGAATATTGTTGAATTTGAACTCTCAGTATTAAAGAAAGAAATTCAAAACATACAGGAAAAAGCCAAATCCTAAAATATTGCCACGAAGGCACTAAAACGTTAGAGGGTTAGAGCGTTAGAGAGTTAGAGAGTTAAAATATTAAATATTTGGAGGAGAGGTGTGGCTAACGCATCTACGCTTCTACGCATTAACGCACTAACTATAAAATGGACGCAGATTTACCGGATTTTTTTGTTTGTCGTTTTATTATTTCCCTTTTTTCTGAAGTTCTTCAGCTAACTTTCGATCGTTGTTAACAACTTCAGCGCTTTCAGGATTTAGCTCTATTGCCTTATCGTAATCCTGAATAGCCTTAGCATATTCCCCTTTAGAACGATAAGCATTTTCTCTGCAGTAGTATGCAGTAGCATACCTAGGGTATAGCTCAATAGCTTTATCGAAGTCCTGAATAGCCCGATCGAATTCTCCCTTATTGACGTAAGCGACTCCTCTACTATTGTATGTGATAGCTGCCTCGGGATTTAGTATAATCGCCTTATTATAATCCTGGATTGCTCGGTCGTATTCTCCCTTGTTTTTGTAGGCAAACCCTCGATTGTTGTATGCCATAGCGTATCCGGGATTCAACTCAATTGCTTTATCACAGTCCTGAATCGCCCGGTCGTATTCGCCTTTGTTTACGTAAGCAAGCCCTCTATTATTGTACGCTATAGCAAATTGGGGGTTAAGCTCAATTACCTTATTATAATCCTTAATTGCTTTGTCGTATGCTCCCTTGTTGGCAAAAGAGACTCCTCTATTATTGTATGCCACAGCCAATGTGGAATCCAACTTAATCGCTTTATCACAGTCCTGAATTGCCCGGTTGTATTCTCCCTTATTGTTGTAAGCAAGCCCTCGATTGTTGTACGCCAAAGCTAATGCGGTATCCTTCTCAATTGCCTTAGCACAGTCCTGAATTGCCCGGTCGTATTCTCCTTTGTTTACGTAAGCAAGTCCTCGATTGCTGTATGCCAAGGTTAACTCGGGATCTATCTCAATCGCTTTATTATAGTTTCGAATCGCCCGGTCGTATTTTCCTTTGTTATAGTAATCAAATCCTCGATTATTGTAAAAATTGGCATCCTTGAATACTGTTTTTTTCACATAAGGAATTACTAGGAAGGAAAAAACGTAATATATGGCTATACCCGAGATTATCAGTAATATTGTTTCCTTCGATTTTTTCATAATACCTCCCATAAATCGTAATGAAAAAGGGAACAAATGTCAAGAAGGAATTTCCGAAAAGGAAATTCAGTCATTAGTCAATTGGTAAATTATGTTATCAGTAAAAATTAGGAAGGGAGCGGTACTAATTCACGAATTCACTGATCTACCGATTCACTAATTCTTGATTCGAAGAATCTAAAAACAGGAGGTAAAAAAGATTAATTTAACCCTACCCCTTGACACTTTTCAAAGAAGACCTGACCCCTAAATTTTTTTGACACGAAACTTTAGTTAAATTGTCAAGTGTTGAGATTTGACCCCAGAAACATTTGACCCCAGAAACATTTAAAAAATTGTCAAGTGTTGAGATTTGACCCCAGAAACACATATAATACTCAAAGTATAAAAGCACAACGAAGTCAGACTTTGAAATGTGAAATGGTAAATTCAGTCACGAGTTTCGAGTCCAGAGTCGAAGAAAATAAAATGGGGAAATGGGGAAACTATTTTGCTATTTCTCTATTCAACCATTTAACTTAGATTCGAAGAATCTAAAGAATTCAAAAAACAAGACCTGACCCCTCTATGCATGACCCCTCTATGCAGAAATAAAAGAATATGTGTTTTGCTTGTGACCCAACGAACTCTATGAACACTATAAACCCAACAAATTAAGTGTTTGACACTTTTCAAAGAAGACCTGACCCTGTTACATAAAAAAAGAACCGATTACTCTATTTTTTAATCTTGTATTCTATCTTTCTTATTTCATCTGTACGAATTTTATAAATAACTTTATTATTTTCTTCAATAATAAACCAATCTTGAGATTCATCGATTACAAAAACATCAACCGAGTCCTCATTGAAGTAAATAAACGCAGGAGTTTTGCAACCTCCTCCAAGAGATTGAGGCATAAGATCGTAAAGAGTTCTAGTGTAAAGGCTTATTAGCGATACAAAAGAAAGGATAAACGAAATAGCTATTATTGCGAAAGACTGATAAATGGTGGTAGGTAGCTCTATATAGAAGCCTTCCTCTGCGTCTCTTTGCGTGAATAAGTACACCCATACTAATATTCCTTGAAAAAATACGAATATTGAAATTTGTCGCAAAATTACGTAGTGAATTGAAAGTAACGCTAAAATAAATAGAATTGGTAGGCTACATATTTTTGTTATTTTTTGGAATATTCTATCCATGTATTTATCATGTTCGGATCTGTTTGGCATAAATCTTAAAAAAATAAAAAGTAAAATGCTATTAACTAAAATGTATACCAGTTTAAAGAAAAAGGTAGAGGGAAAATCCGTGTTATTATAGACTTTAGGAGAGCCAACAAGATAACCTATTACAAAAGGTAAGATTGTTAATCTACCTAACCATTCAAGAAAGATATCAATATTAAAATTGTTACTAATGTTTTTATGATCTAAAAATAACATCAGGTAAACAAAAATACTAGTGATTATTACGAATAATGATATACCTGAGAGAAAATACCTGCCTCTAAATAGATCTAACTGTGAAACACCAAATCTTGTTAGAAATATATTATGGACTAAAAAACCAATAAAGTAAAAAATTAAAATTATAAAAGAAGTTTTTTCAAATATATCTTTTTTTATCTCCATAAGGCATCTGTTGTTAAAATAATATCGAAAAAAGGACTAAATGTCAATAGTAGTATTCAAGAAATACTAAAAATATCCCCTTGACTATTATAGGCATTTTCTTTATTTTTACCAAAAGAAATGATAAAAAATATTTTAAATATAAGTGGATTAGAGAATTGCCAAGTATCTAGATTTGGCTCTATGTGTGTGATTGTACTCTATGATGATAAGAGGGATCTATGGCGTTAGAATTTAAAGGAGATGCCATTTGTCTTAGCGGTTTAAGCGGGACGAGACTGAAATGCGATATTATAGGAAAATATTATAGGTTTTGGTGGAATATTACTTCTGGCGGAAAAGCGCAAGATTATAAATTTCCAACAGGTATAATTGATTTACATGCGGCAACTGGCGAAGTATATATCGTAGATACTGGCGAGACGGTTCTTGGTTCAGCAGGACATGTTATAGAATTAAAGGCAACCGATCCTAATACTGAACATTTAAAAGCTATTCTCGTAGAAGAAAATAGAGAATGCTATGATCATTTGAAAAATGTTATAAGACGTCGTTGGCTAAGATTACATTTAAAGAACATAATCCTCATATTACAGAGCTTTCAGGAGGCATATATTTACTTAATGTGAATCTGAAAAAAGCCCTCAGTATAATTGGAAATATAAATCTTGGTAATTGTATATATCTTTTTGACCCTTTAAGAAGTGTTGAATGGAGCTCCATTGAGCAAGTAGCTATAAAGAGAATTACTTCTTACTATAAGACTGGTACTGAATTTTTTGTTTTTTTGTTTACCTCAGATTGGTTTCTTGGGCGTGATGATTTTGCTGCTCTTCCAGTACATTCAAAAGAATCATTATGGAATAATGAAGAATCACGTACTGTTAAGGAGGCGGACGAATTATTTGGAGATAAAGAATGGCGTGATGAAATTCTTAAAGATTATAGTATTGATGATAGACAGAAAAATTTTGTAGAGAAATATCGGCTGAGATTAAATCGGTGGTTTAGATATGTTCTGCCTTTGCCATTTAACCCTAAAGCAAATGAAATTTTCCATCTTATTGTTTGTTCTAATTATGATGCAGGAATCAGGCGAATAAAAGATGCATATGCATATATTACCGGTAATCCTAGGTATTCACCTGATAACCGAAAAGCTTACGATAATTTTAAAGAATTACATCCTGAACTTACGAAAGGATTAAAGGATAATCGACGTCCAGAAGAATGGAAATTACTCTGGAAGGTTATTAGAAACCATGAAGAAGGTTTATGTGATGAAACATGTAATGATTTTATGGATATTGATTCTATCAGATCTCGACTAAATTGGCTGAGAAAAAACGAGTATATTGTAGATGTAGATTTAAAAAAGCCATGGAAAAATTCTACAAAAACATTTAAACTGAATTGGAATAAAATTATTCGACAACTGGGTATTTCTCCACCACAAACACTCCAGCCGATTCCGCCTGAGAATGCTCGTATTAGACATTTATTTGATATAACTAATTAATAGTAATTGATGATTAATATGCGAAAAGGTACTAAAAAAATTACATCTGGTACAAAAGAGTGGGCATCCTATAACGTAAACTGTGTAGATGGTTGTTACAATGATTGTCGATACTGTTATGCAAAGAAAATGGCAATTAGATTCGGACGGCATACTCATAAGACATGGAAGCATATGAAGGTCAACATAAAGTCAGTTGAGAAAAATTACACTTTTAAAAATGGACGAGTGATGTTTCCTAGTTCACATGATATATTCGATATTCCTGAAATTAAAGAAGCATGTTTTACTACTTTATTAAAATTATTACAGGTTGGTAATGAGGTACTAATAACGACTAAGCCTAGACTTGCTGTAGTACAGGAAATAATCGGAAAGACGAATAGATATAAAGAACAGATTCAATTCCGTTTTACTATAACATCGTTAGATAATTCATTACTTATATTTTGGGAACCAAATGCCCCAAAGCTTGAGGAAAGAATGAGTTCATTAAAATATGCTTATTTAAAAGAATACAAAACTAGCGTTTCAATTGAACCATTTTTGGATTATGATCCCCTGAAACTTATACAAGAGGTTGAACCATTTGTGACTGAATCTATCTGGATAGGAAAGATGAATTATATACCGAGGAATCATGTTCCTAAAAGATTTAAACATTTCTATTCTTCAGTTCGTGATAACTATAAAGTAGAGCACTTGTGGAAAATATATAATGAGTTGCAGCAATACCCCAAAATTAGAATTAAAGATAGTATAGAAAATAAGCTTCGACCAAAGGGATATAATATAAGCAAGAAATAAAGCCAAATGAAAATTTATTTTAACTTTATCAAAAAAAACAGAATTGATAATCTGGTATAATGAGAATGTATATTTGGAATAAATTTAGAAAATTTTAACAAGGATAAAACACAATGATTTCCTTATTAAATAGAATTTTATATTCTGCATTAAAAAATTTATTTGAAAACCAGTCAGATATATTTGATTTTACATCTCAAACAGGACAAACAGAGTGGAATTTAGCTCATCACTTGGCTAATGAAATACATAAGTATATTTTTTGGTTAAATTATGATTTAGATGTGATAAAAAGGAATTTTGGTGATAGACGCCCTGATATTATATTTCACAAACGTGGAATAAATGAATTGAATTTCTTGGTTGTAGAAGTTAAAAGAGATTCTTCTGTTGAAGAAGATATCAGGAGAATTCAAAGTTATTGGATGAAAGGAAAGTTAAAATATCCTTTTGGAGCAAGTATCAAAATCGTCAGCGCAAATGAATATGAAGTTATCGTTTTTGATAATAATGGCCGGAAAATAACAGGTGCTCAAGGAACAAAATATCTGCCTATATCTGAAATTTCAAAGCAAGAGCAGGAAACTCTAATTAAAATAATTGACAAGATCTACTCTCTTAATCAATCTGGAGACTATCTTGAAAACCCACAAAAACAATCTCAAGTTAAAGAATTCAAAAGCCAAATAGACCAGATAGTGTATGAATTGTATAATTTAACAGAAGAAGAAATAAAAATTGTGGAAGGATTTAACAAGGAGTAATTTTACATACATTTTTATATAGGTAATATATAAAGAAATAAAATGTATAATAGACACCCAAGTTTCAAAGAACCAGAAGAAAAAAATGTAAAAATTTGGCGGTATATGAATTTTTATAAATTTATTTCAATTTTAGAATATAATTCATTATTTTTCTCAAGTGTTAAAAGTCTTGGAAAATTTGACAAAATGGAAGGCTTTTTATCTAAAGATGCTTTTAATTATTTACTGAAAAACTCACCTAAAAGGATGCAAGAAGGTTTACCCGATGCAATGAAGAAAGCTAGAGAACTGATATATGTAAATTGTTGGCATATAAATAAACTTGAGTCTGACGCCATGTGGAAAATTTATGTTGGAAACGATGCTGGTTTGGCAATTCAATCTACTTTCAACAGATTAAAAAACAGTTTATCTAATTTTGAAAAAGAGATATATATAGGAAAAGTTAAATACATAAAACCTGATGATATTGTGAACAGAAAAATTGTAACTGTCCCATTTACTGCTTTCGATTTGGTCATGCATAAACGTAAAAGCTTTGAGCACGAACAAGAATTACGGGCTACTATTTTATTACCAAAGGCAAAAAAAACAGGGGTTAGAATCAATGTAAATTTGGATGAGTTGATAGAAGTTGTATATGTGGCTCCTCAATGTAAATCGTGGATTAAGGAATTAATTGAGAAGGTCTTAGTAAGATTTAAACTTGATAAAAAAGTTAATTATTCCTCCCTTCAGGATGAACCTCCTTATTAGTATGTGAAATATTTGGTGACCGCGTTTCTGGGGTCAAATCTCAACATTTGACAAATTTAAATAATTAGGTCATTAGTCGAAAAAGTAACAAAAAAATCTGTGTAAATCTGTGAAATCTTGTGGTTAGAATTTATGTTGTGTTGACAATGATGTAATTTTTTTTATAATGATAGTGTATATGCAATTATCCAGAAATATTGGAATTAGTTTATGTCGCTTAATAATGGAATTTTTGAGATTAATATTAGTACATATAAACTATGTTATGTGAAAAAATAATTAAAATAAAAAAGGAGGTAAAGACATGGGTGATAAAGGACAGAAAGATAAGGATAAAAAAGTAAAGCAATCAAAAGCGAAAAAAGAGAAAAAAGAGAAAAAAAATAAAAAACAAACTGTTTAATAAAACAAATTCGTCAAGTGGATTACAGTTAAAGGTTTCTGGGGTCAAATCTCGACATTTGACAAATCAAACAACAAAAAAATCCTGTCAATCTGCGTTCATCTGCGTCCCTTTTTAGGATTTGGGATTTAGGATATAGAATTACTATGTCAACCCCCTAATTTAATTATGCCGATTTCCGAGCTAATCTATTTCTAATCTTGTGCCTTTGAACCGCAGCCATATGTTTATCTTCATTGTATTTTT
>Ga0307430_1002616_pt1 | contig 11744 bp, 14 predicted proteins | sample SalMarWE160130MG_FD_202159 | JGI IMG/M metagenome (GOLD analysis project Ga0307430, IMG submission 202159) | Salt marsh sediment microbial communities from the Plum Island Ecosystem LTER, Massachusetts, United States - WE1603-130 | ecosystem: Environmental > Aquatic > Marine > Intertidal zone >... | reverse complement strand
AAGCTCAGCCGCCGTGATCAAAGCAGTCCCCCTTCTGAGAAGGAATTATATGCAATTCTGGACAATCTGTCACTCTGTAAAACATGGCAAAAGTGCACATGAGCAGCCTAACGGCTAGCGAGTGAGCCGCTTGGCCGGCTGTGCTAGATTAGGTTCAGTATATATTATCCTCCACCGAAGAACATGCCCATGAAGACCCTTTGCCAAAGGCCAAGTCGGCTCGACTCGCTGGTTGGGCGGCTCCCTGACACACCCATCACTCTCCTTTCCTAAAAACCTTTGGGAAGAACTGCCCGACTTTCTGCTGGTATTGTCTGTACTCATCCCCAAACAAAGCTGTCAATTGCTTTTCTTCGGCCTTTGCTGTAGGCCCCATTCCTATCACTACAAAGAGAGCAAACAGAAGTGACCAGAGTATTGTAAGTGTCAGACTCAGACCCACCAAAATAAGCACATAAGAAACATAGTACGGATGCCGCACGATACCTAACGGCCCATCCTGCACCAATATATGGTTGTCATGAACACCGGATATAGAAGGCCTCAAGTACTTCCCGGCAAAACCTATTGTCCAGGTGTAGAATAAAGAACCAGCGTAGAGGAATGCCAATCCCATTATTTGCACGATTGATTCCATCTGAAACGAAAAGGTTATGAAGTCAAACACGGTATAATAACGGTTTAGGAACAGAAATACGATTCCCCCCACCCACAATGGCCATATGCTAAAGTAACCGATAGCCACTAAGGTGAGAAAAAATCTGTTGTAGCTAATATGCTGCTTGCCAGAACCATGCTTTTCTTCCTTGCCGTACGTGATCCAGTACGAGATGCTATAGAATATCAGTGCCAGTAGAGGCAACGAAAGCAGAATAGCCGTAAGTCTTTGTGGTAACATAACAACTCCTATAGTGACAAAACCGCCCAACTATTAATTAACCCGCAAATAAGTAAAATAATAGGCCAACAAGCCGCTTTTAATCGGTATATCAACCCAATCTCCATAATATACAAGAAGTATTTCTTGTATATTACCTGCTATACCGCTTGAAAACAAGTATATTAACAAAAAAACTGACTTTCTGTTGGATATCCCCTCCCAAAAGGGTGCTATACTGATTTTTTTCAGTATAGCATATATAGAAGATATTAAATAATATAGAAAAAGCAGCAAGGAAAAAATCCCGCGTCTCATGCATTTACAGTTTCCTGCTTTGAGCTTGCTTTTTTACAAATTTTTACTTTTTTTTACTATCCTCTGACAACTATCAAAACAAAAAAGAGCATAATTGGATAAACCATTTCATAGAGGGAGGAATAAATGAATATGCGATGTATCTTATTTTCAATCGTTTTAATTGTTTTTTTTATAGCATGTGAAGGTTATAGCCCACCGCTGGAATTACCCGGTTTGTTGGAAAACATAAAAGTCAGCGAGCCCATGCATTACGAAAATCTCACCGTGGTTCCGCTGTATTCCAATGTAACACAGAAGAATGTGGATTGTGTTACGCTGCAGCAAGCCCTGGAAAATAACTGGATTGAGATCAGAGAAATGGATGAGGGTCAGGTACCCAAGGTACTCATTAACAACCTTTCACATAAAAGGATATTTATCATGAGTGGTCAGATAATTACCGGATGCAAACAGGATCGCATAATTGCCAGGGACATTATTATCGAGCCGGCAATTAAAAACATTGATGTGGATGTGTTTTGTGTGGAAGCGGGAAGATGGACCAGGGAATCGGAAGAATTTACAAGCAAAAAAAACCTGGGTACGGCAAAAATCAGGGAAAAGGCTCAGAGAAAAGATGAGATTGCGCAGTCGGAAATCTGGAATGAAATTTCAAAATTAAATCGTAACAATAATATTGTCACCCAAACCGATGCCTATCAGGACATATATGAAGCAGATGGGATAAAGCAGGACCTGAACGGTTTTGAGGATGCCCTCAGAGAAAAACTGGATAAACAGGCAGTGGGGATTATAATTGCTGTGGGAGGAAAAATAGTGAGTATTGATATTTTTAGGAATAGTGACATGCTGCAAAGCTATTGGCCCGAACTGTTAAAATCATCCGCGCTTTCTGCAGTCGATGAACAAACAGCGGGCACCTTATCGTCACAAGAAGCAGAGGTGCTTTTACATGCTGTACAGGAAAAAAACTATAGTAAAAAACAGAGTAGAGAAGAAAAGGACTGCACATATAGCTATATTGATGGTGAACTCAATATTTCAGCTCACGTTTATGACGGTGTATTGATTCATTTATCAGGTTTTCCTGTGGAGAAAAGTTTGAACATAAGAAAGTGAAGAGAATAATCTATCGGAGATTAATAAGATTGATATTAATTATATTCTGCTACCCATAGTAATTTTTAAGGATTCTACAGCATAAAAAGGTAATCCAGCCTGATGCCTGCTTTTTGTCGGTAAACTCCCATTCCCTATAAGCTCGAAACATAGAGGTGGGTTTGAATCTGCCGTCCTCATCCTGAGAGTTTTCGATCCATGCTATGAGTTCTTTTACAAGTTCGCTGTTTTTTAAAAATTCAAACCTGGTTAAAACTTCCGCCAGATAAAGCGCGTTATACCAGACAAAGGGATATTTAAGTGTCCAGAACTTTTTTGACCGCCCAAAATAGTACATGCTTTTGCCATAGTCCTTGTGAAATTCAAGCGGCGTGTAGGCATTTTTTGCCGCCGCTGATTCCTTGAGTTCGGGAATAAGTGAGAATACTTCCAGAGCAAAAAGACCGGCCATCTGGCATGGAACCTGCAGTTTCTTATAGAAACTTTTCACGAAGGCAAAGTGACAAAACCAGCCTGCAGGTGACCTCCATTTTTCTTTGAGAGCGGCAGCGGTTTGCAGTACCTCTTGGCTCTTACAGCCCAATTTCAGCAGGATATAGGTAATGAGCGGAGAGTCGCAGGGCAGGGCATGCCATTCAGTGGCGTGAGGGTCCGGTTTGGGGTATCCGGTAGTCTCTTCAGGAATGCATACCCTGACCGCGAACAGGTTGTCTTCTTTATGTTGAACCGCCTTTTTAATTATATCAGCCAGCTGCAGATCGTCCCTGGTCAGGCCCATGTCGCTCAGCATGCGCAGTTTGTAGTAACAGATTGTGGGATCATTATGCCTGGTTATGCTTAAAGGAAACCAGTCGCAAGCTTCGCTGGCCAGCTTTATAACCATAGGGTGCTTGAGCAAGTCCTGTTTGGCCTGTTTTACATCCTTATGAGCTGTAGGCAGCTCCATAAGCTCGGTAAGTGTTTTGTATCTGGTCCAGGGAGTGCTCTCCAATAACCATGGTAGAGGATCTTTTTTTAATGTGATTTTCCAACCGCTACCCATTTTTTTTCTCCAGCTGTTTCAGGGCTTTAGCAATTTTGCTTTTAATTGTTTTATAGCTTTGCGGCGGCCCTGCGCAGATGCATTTGTCTTCCACGTAAACAGCGTCGGTTATGCCCCACTCGGCAATGTTGTTTTTATCAAGGCTATTAATGGTTTCCACCACAACGCGGTAACCTAATTCAGCGGCCGCTCTTTTCGCCCGTTCGCAATGAAAGTTTTGCACAGGACAGGCCCCGCTTATGAATACGGTAACCGTAACCTTTCCGGGATGCTTGCCCGCCTGCGGTGTCTTTTTTTGCATGATCCATTTGGGTGGTGTAATGTCTTGTGTGAAGGGCTTCCATAACAGTACCTGAATGCCCTGTTTATCAACCGGCAGATACCCTTGTTTTTTATACCAGGAGGCTTTGATAAAAAAGGGCATGGCCATACCCCAGGCCACCATTCCTTTAGAACCCCTTTGTTTAGCGTCTTTTTCCGCGCTTTTTAAAAGTGCTTTGCCCATTCCCGTCCGGCGGTAATTCAGGGCTTTGTCTTTACTACGGGGAATCCAGATGCAGTTGATAAAATAACAGTTCTCGCCTTGAGCTAATGAGTACTCGATGGGAGTATATTGAATCATACCCACTGCATTTCCCATTTTATCCACCGCTATTTTAATTCCCAATCCCTTTTCTCTCATGGTATTGTACCAATGCGCTTTGTGACCACCCGCTTCTTTCATGTCAGGGGAATCACGCTCCAGACATATGAAATAAGAGGGTTTGTTCTTTTCATCCAAATTAATTATTTTGTATGGTTTTACTGCTTTCATATGGTTTCCTCCTGCTTAAATATTTTTTCCCAGTAAGGGCGTGCCGCGGCTGTTACTGCTTTATCCCAATTAAAAAATTCTTTTCGTAATTGATCCACCTTCCAGTTATCAGGTAGATAAAAGTCGGGCAGCAGAGGATCTTTAAAAATGGTGTGGATCATCCGTTCTCCGACCAACATTTTTTCGATAAGCGCCTGTTCCGCACTATAATTGCCAAGCTCCTTGTATTTTTTATCAAGCAGCTGCAGAGCTTCCATAAAATGCCGGTTCACGGTTTTTAAATCCCACAGTTTGCTGATTAGCGCAGCAGGTATTTCCTTTATATTATAGAATGTGAACAGATGACAGTGTTTGTCTAAAAAAATATCCTTTATAAATTCTTCTTTCGGGTGATAGGGCCTGATCCAGAACCCTTTGGAGTACATGGCAAATCTGTAGGCCAAAAGGTTTTTTCTGATATTATGGCGATTTGCTTTTTGTGCTTCAGGAACCGAAAACACAACCCCCCAGAAGCTCTTATCCCATTTTTTCCAATCCAGACTTTGAAAACTGTGCGCCACGTTGTGTCCTATTTTACTTCCTTTATCTGAAATACGGTAAAACACTTTTTTGCCCCAGCTATGGGAAGAGACTAATTTTTTGCGTTTCATGCGTGAGAGGTTGGTGCGAATACACGATTCATTTATAGCAAACGGAGCTAAAAGATATTTCAGCTGATTGATCGAGTATTCGGGTTTGGAAAATGTGGCCATTATGCCGTAAATCAAGTTGCTTTCTTTCATAATTCCTTATTATATATCACAAATCAATTACTATAATAAATAAAATGTGACAAAATGTCAAGTTTTTATAGATACTTATTGAAAAAATATTGAACTAGTAGTATTAATAAAGGAGTGAAAAAAAGAGTCGAACAAATTCTTAAACTGTTTAAGGAATAGAATGCAAACAATAGTTTCACAGGAGGAAACATGAAAAAATATAATTATTTTTTTATACTTATACTGATACTATGTCTTCTTAACTGCAGTTCAAAATATGAATATCAGTACACAAAAGGAGCCGCTTCACCCCAGGTACTTATTACCGAGTTGTTAACAACTCTTAAAGAGGGTGATGTAGAAAAATATGCTGAACTGATTCCCAATCCGGATATGAAAACTGAAAAACAAAAAATATATGCTGAAATTCTTTATCAAGAAGCCAAAGCAGCCGGGGATTCTGCAAAGGTTGAAGAACATAAAAAGGCAGTCGATATGTTCGGCCAGTCTCAGGTAATTGCCAATCTAAAAGATCAGATGAAAAACCACATAGTAGAAGCTAAAAAACAAATGAATTCGGTAAAGGATCTTCTAGATAAAAAAGTAGATTATGATAATGCAGATATTGATAAAATGGAAGTTAAGGAAACAGATAAAGATACCGTAACCTGCAGTTTTACTTCTGTTAAAGTTGGGGAAACAGCCATTATTACAATGAAAATTGAAAAATATGGTGATGCCTGGTATTTTAGTGGAGAGTTCAGCAGTTCAGATGTACCTAAGTTGAAAAAAAAGACAACGGCAAAAGAAACAAGTGGAGAACCCATACCTGCTAACATGATTATACTTACTTCTTTTAAAAAAGCAGGCAATTTGAGTATCAGCGGTACGGTAACCTTCCCGGCAGGTGTTAAGGCCGGCAATCGAATTTACATAGGCTATAGAGGTGGCGCAGCACTTATGGAGCAGACTTCCCTCTCTGATGGCGCCAACCAAATGTCTGCAACAACCGGGGCTGGTAATTATCACTATAAAATTAAAAGTCTTGGTCCAGGCGTATATACTATTGAATTCGGAGTTGATATGAACGAAAATGGTTCTTTCAATGATCCGGGAGATCTGATTGGCTTTTATAGTGGTGGAGGAGCGGTTGTTACGGATAAATCGGCGGCAACAGCGGTCGAACTTGCGGATAGTTCAGTAAATAATATTAATTTCAAGGTTCAACCTCGCTAGTAATTTTACTTAATATCAGTTTTTCCAGTTTATATACGGAATCGACGTATCTCTGAGAAGTAACTGTTGTTCATTTATATCCTTTTCGTATTACGGATTGAAGTATCCTCCTATGGGGGAGTTCTTCTTTATTATTTTTGAATTCTGTATAAAATAATTTGTATGCTCCGGCTTTTATAATCTGTGAATAGTAGTTAGATGATAGTAGGCAGACTAATAATTTATTGAATAATACGTGTTTTTTATTTTTAATTTTGATTAAGGTTTTAAAAGTTGGGAACAAAGCTTATTGGTGATAATAGAAAAACGACAAGTTAGAGTTCAGGCCTTAATCCCGCTGCCAGCCAGCGCAGTGTTGCCTCCCAGGCGACCGCGGCCTGCTCACGGTTTTTGAAGTTAAAAACGTGAGCAGCATTGGGGACCACCAGGATGTCAACCTTGCGTCCCAGATCATGCAGACGCGCGTATAAACGCCGCGACTCCTCGACAGGTGCCGTGGTATCACATTCGCCGTGGATAAGCAGTACGGGAGCTGTCAGCGACTCGGCATGGAATATGGGCGAGGCCCGATGTAGCATTGCTTCGAATTCCTCCTCCGTGGCTGCCTCCGACTGCGTGCGGAAATAGGATCTGATCCTGCGACAGATGAACCTCTGCATTTTACCCTCATAATGTGTTTCATCGAGCCAGTAGATGAAGTCCGTGATCGGGTAATAGGCCACAACCGACTTTATCCCTTTACCGGCATAGGACGCAATCAGGAGACTAAACACTCCTCCCTGGGAGAAGCCGAGGGCGCCGATACGTTCGGAGTCCACACACGGGTGCGCGCGTAATATATCAAAAGCCGCGGCCACGTCGCCCTCCTCCCGCCAGGGAAACAGAGTCTCCTGATACTTACCCCGTATCATGCGCTGGTAATCCACTGCCACCGCGATGTATCCATGCTGTGCGAGATCCCAAACCACGCCAAGCATGTCGCGAGCCTTTTTCCCTGCCTCAGGGTGGACGAGAACTCCCGGGAAGGGTCCGTCACCCGCAGGACGTGCCCATTCGAGGTGGAGAAGTAGACTGTCCCGATGTACCTCCTCGCTCCATGTGACCACAGTGGGCGGGACATCCTGCGGATGAACCAGAAAGTGATTAAGCGGTACGCAGGAGGCGAACGACCATATAAGGACTGTAAGTATACTCATCTGGATAGCATGTTTCATGCCGTGAAGTGATGAGGTCAGGCGGTTGGGTGGGGAAGACATCAAAAGTAAATTCTCATAATTGAATTGTATCCTTTTTCAGGTATAAAGTGAAGATAGAGTGCGGAAGGCCAAGAATAATGTTATAGTGAATAACAGCAGCTTTTTATTCATATTTTTTCCGACTTCGCACAAATAAGTATTTCACGCAATGGGCAAAGTTTCGTGAAAATCACTTTTGCTTAAAATAGTCTATTGCCGTGTATTTATAGTGTCAAGTAGGATTTACTATGTGTGCTGCAAAGAAGCATAAAGCCGCTGTAGCAATTTAATAATGGGAAGGAGATTCGCATGAAAGCGCCGAACCCGCTACTTTACCTTCTTGGATTTATTCCCGTGATTTTAGGGGGTTTAAGCCTTGTCTTATTCTACACAGGAATCGAATTCGCCTGGATCATGGCGACTGTGGCCATTATCTGCTGCCTGTGGTTTTGGATATCATTCGGAGAAAAAGTGAGTGTAAATCCTCTGAATAAAAAATTATTTATTATGGATGAGTGATTACCGCTTTAGACACGGTCTTCGTGTTCTCGGTTTGTATGAAAACGCCATGAGTTCCGCAGGCTGGGACATGGGAGATCAGATTGTAAATACAATACAAGCCTATTTTAAATAAATAGGCTTGTAAAGAGTAGTTCCTTATATGTGATATCAAGCGATCTTACAGTTAAAGATAACAAATCCTTTGTTATCTATTTCTTTCACAATCGTCAGACCCGCCTGGCGGAATATTTTTCTCCAGAAATATTTTGTATTAAATACTATCGTTGCCATCATGAATGTAAGAAATCCCATAGAGAAAATAAGAAATGGGGTCAGACTGTGCCATTCACCGATAATAAGCAGGCCGTCTTTTTTTAACACCCGCTTTATCTCAGATAAGGCCCGTTGCAGGTCTTGCGGTTTATGAATCTCATGCAGCACGGATTGCACCGAGATAATGTCGAAGGAGTTATCTTTAAAAGGTATTTCCGTAATCGAGCCGTGTTTGAAGTCGGTTATGTTATTTACGCTTTCTATACGTGCGTTTCGTTTTACGGTTTCCAGCAAATTTATTGTAATTACAGTATTATAGATATCAATACCTGCTAAATGTCCGCCTTTTGGCAAAGCCTTGGCCAAAGCAATGGCATGTCTGCCTGTACCGCAGCCGCAGTCCAGCACCTTCGGGGCTTTAAAGCGTTTTAAATAATCGTAGCACGCTCTGCTTGAGAAAATTCGTAGATTCATAATGACCATTCCTAAAGCCAGCCACAGAAATAGAATTGCCGTAATGATCCCCGCAATAATGAGTACACGGGCAAAGGGCAGGGGAACAAACGCACCGATGAAAATGAGTGCCAGGCCGATCATACCGCAGCCAATCATAAAATTTCCGGCGTACCAGCCGTATTGTACCTTCAGGTTTTTTTTATTGACAAAAAGCGTAATGCGCGCTATATTTAATATTAACTAAACGGTTAGTTAATAGAGTTATACGCATGAATAAGAACAGTGAAGAATCAAAACAGCGCATTCTCAATACCGCAGCCAGACTTTTCGCGGAAAAGGGTTATGACGGCGCCCGCATAGATGAGATTGCCAGAGAGGCTCGGGTGAATAAAGCGCTTATTTACTATTATCATAAGAGCAAAGAGGCAATTTTGACTGAGTTATTCCGTACCTTCTTCAAGGAGTCTACGGCAATGCTCTTAAATTTTGTTGAGCGGGGAGGTTTCGCGGAGAATGCGGAAGAAAACAAAAGGTTATTTGAAGCCGAATATTCTCATTATTTGGAGTCGAACAAAGATCTGCTTAAAATTCTGGTTGTTGAATCTTTAAAGGGTGATAGTAAGGAAGTACCACTTTTTAAACTTGTAGATATAAGCGGTAATGAGCAGAACGAGCGCATAAATACTATAGAGGAAAATATGAAGATAGGTGATAAAGAGCAGCAGCAGATTTATGTAACTGAGTTTTTTACCGGTGTTATGCCTTTTATCTGTTATGTGGTATTTAAAGAGAAATGGTGCGAACACTTTAAAATCACGGAAGCAGAATTAAAAGAGTATTTTGATACTGCTATGCAGGAAACCCATGAGCAGTATCATAAAAATAGAAAAAGCGAATTTTAATAAAATAATTTTTTTACAAAAGTAATTAACTAAATAGTTAGTTAATAGGCGGAGAGTTACTCTCTGATCTAATATTTTATTGGAGGTTACCATGAAAATCACAGGAATTGATGTAAAAAAATGCAACGCATGCGGAGTTTGTGTGCAGGAGTGTGTGGCCGGTATTTATTCATTAAACGGTAGTAAGCAAGTAACGTATAGCGATCCACATAAATGGTGCATAGGCTGTGGCCATTGCGTGGCCGTATGTCCCAATGATGCTATAATCTATACCGCGCATGAAAAGCCCTTAAAATATCCGGATATGAACGTGTCGTTTCAGGATGTGGCAAAACTACTGCACACAAAACGCTCGATCCGCAGATTCAAGAATCAAGATGTCCCTCAAGCGGAAATAGATAAACTGCTCGATATTATGCGTGTTGCGCCCAGCGGGCATAACGCTCAACCATGTGAGTATGTGGTTATAAAGGATAAGGAAAAAATCAAGATGCTCGCGGACGTTACTATTAAGTCTTTTAAATCATTTAAAATGCTTATTAAAATCCGCAAGCTTTTGAAACCGTTTATTCCCAAAGCATTTTATGACATATTGTAAGATCTTGGTACTGCGCTTGGAGTTGATGAGATGATTAAGCAGTATGAGTCCGGCAAGGATATAATATTCTTCGACGCGCTGGTTGTTATTCTCGTGCACGTACCCAATATGGGCGGTTTGTCCTATGTTGATCCTACTATCGCCTTAACGTATGGCATGCTGGCAGCTCATGCAATGGGACTGGGCAGCTGCTGGATGGGATTTGCCATGATGGCGGTGCAAAAAAATAAAAGAGTTTCGCAGCAGCTTAATATACCCAAAGGCCGCTTTATCGTGGGAATAATGACCCTGGGATATCCTGTTCATACATATTACAGAGTACCTGTTCGTAATAAAATAAAAGCGGAGTGGTATGCATAGAGCCTACTATATGCTTTTAAGACTTGATAGTAATTTTGGAGTAAATCCGGGTTTTTAAATTAACATTTTATGGAGGTTTGATAAATGAATGAGATACCAAAGTTAAAACATACTGCTTATATTTCACATACAATAGAAGTGTCCAAAAATGTGGAAGATGCATTTTCTTTTATAACAAAAAATCTTTCCAAAGTGTACGCCCAATTGGCATGTGGTCATGAATATTTTACAATACTGAATGGTACTGAAATAAAGAAGGATTCAATTATTGATTGTGCAGAAACAGCAGGAAACCAATCAATCAAACATGAATATCATGTGACAGAAATCGACAATAACAGCAGAATTGCATATGTATCAAAAGCATCGAAAGTTTTAATAAAATTGCCCTGGAAAACCATTGAAAGTAAAAGTAATACGTATGTTTTTTATGATTTTATTGAAACTGAAAATAAACAGACCAGAATAAAACTCACTATTGGGATACAGTTTTCAAATGGTTTTGAAAATTTTTTTTCTACATTAGTTGGAGGATTAATTCCCTGGAAAAAGCATTGTATTGAAGAAATGGAAGGCCTGAAAAGGTTCCTGAGTAAATAAGGGATGCCGGATACTGCGTACAACTGCGTATAGATTGCTAATTGTTTATTTTGTTTTTCTCAGGTTTAGGCGCGGATTCGGCCTGTATTGTTTCCCACACTTTCAGTTTGCCGAGGAAAAAGGGAATTAAAGCGATTATGGCTAAACCCGAGATCCCGGCCGCGATAAAGAAAGCTGTCTCGATACTCAGCCGGTTGGCAATAAAACCCACAAGCGGGGCTAACAGACAATAGGAAATACGGAAGAGAAAACTGCCGATCGACATTACGGTCGCACGCTTGTCGCTGAAGGTTTCTTCCTGGATGTATTTGCCGAGGATCGGCGGTGCCAACCCGAAGAGGATGTTGACAAGATAAATGGGTGCCAGAGCCCAGTAACCGGGAAGAATGCCTGCCAGAATATAACCGATAAGGGGCGGTAAGGGTAAAATGAAAATGATACCGCGGTGTCCTAAGATTTTTTCCGCTTTGTGGGCAAAATGACTGCCTATCCCTGACGGAATGAAAAGGCAGGCCCACAGAATACCGAAGAGCCAGATCGGAACGTGTCTGGCCGTCCAGAAAGGCTGATAGAGCCAGACCCCGAGCATGGTGGCCAGTGAGCAGGCGGCAAGAAGCGGAAGTGCGGCACGGACGATCTTACTGCGCAG
>Ga0307430_1002615_pt1 | contig 11746 bp, 7 predicted proteins | sample SalMarWE160130MG_FD_202159 | JGI IMG/M metagenome (GOLD analysis project Ga0307430, IMG submission 202159) | Salt marsh sediment microbial communities from the Plum Island Ecosystem LTER, Massachusetts, United States - WE1603-130 | ecosystem: Environmental > Aquatic > Marine > Intertidal zone >... | reverse complement strand
AATCTATGGGACATAGACGAAGCCTTCAAAGAAATGGAGGAGATGATGGCGAAAGAGTTCGAGGAATTATCCAAGAGAGCACCCGAAGACCTCCAGCGAGAACGAACATTACCTGACGGAACTAAAATGAAAAGCTGGGGACCCTTTGTGTACGGCTACAGCGTAACCGTGGGTCCAGATGGGAAGCCAAAAGTAAGAGAGTTCGGAAATTTCAAAGCGGAAACCCGCATGGGAAAACCATACATGGACGTCAAAGAGAAGAGGGAACCCTTGGCAGACGTGATAACTACTGATGGCGAAGTAAGGGTGATAGTTGAACTGCCCGGTGTAGAGAAGAAAGACATCAAACTCTCCGGAACAGAGGATAAGTTAACGATTTCTGTTGACACTCCCGAGCACAAATACTTCAAAGAAGTTGAACTGCCCGCCAAAGTAGACTCTAAAAAGGCGGCGTCAAAATACAAGAACGGCGTCTTAGACATCACCGTCCCCAAAAAGAAAGAAGAGAAAACCAAAAGCGAGAGCATAAACATAGAATAAACAAACCGCGTCAGACACCCACTCTTCTTTTTCCGCTGAATGGGAAGGAATTGGCACAACGTTCCATTCAATTCTAGAAGAGATAGAAGGCATCTAAATTCTGAAACGAAAATAGACCATATAAACCATGAAATAGACCGTAGATACCTTTAAATCCTTAAATACTGGCGACGTCTCCCGCATCTTCCCCTTTTTTTTGGTTTTCCTACTTTGAGTAGTGTCTATCATATGGAGAAATAGTCCATGGCTACCAAAAGTAAAGAAGTGTCCTCTGTGTGGAAGTCAGCGCGCGTGGAAAGATGGGCATCGGTATACTCGTTTCGGAAAAGTGCAACGGTATTATTGCCCAAACTGTGGTTACAAATTTTCATCCAAGAAATCAATGTGGGACCTTAAACTCCTCTCTTTTTTCTAGGGATCTTGTATAATCTGTTTGAGGTTTTCTTAATCCATTCTTTGGGAATAGAGTGTGATTTTTGAAAGTTCGGTGAATCCTGAAAAGTTCGTTAAATAGTGAACTTTCATAGTTTTAAAATAGTTACCCAAAAAGGGGCATATTACATTAGAAACTATGAAATCTTCTATTACTTTGATTTTACGCAACTATGCTGAGTTAACATCACAGGGCTATTAAACAAAATTTGAACCCGAATAGATGATGATTTCACTCGAGGTCCATTTTGTGTGTTTTATCCTTTTTTGCTCAAGGTTATTGAGCGTTAATAAGGATGGCTGAGCAGCTTTTGCTCGATATATTTAGCATTCAAACTTTTGCGTTGTTGTGCATGTGCAAGTTGGAAAGAACCGTATTTACAAGTTCTTTCTCACGGTGTGCTTTAGAGTCTTCTATGATTTTTGGGAGGGGGTCATTCAGATCTTTTAAGAAGGCGTAGTCTTTGAGTACTCTATTGATTATGTTTTTTTGTGAGGGGAGCATCCCTTTTTGTACTAGTCGTTGAAGATCTTCCCAATTGTAGTCTGCTTTTGCTACTCTGTCAAGTAATACTTCTGGGTTGAAGGGGTCTCTGGCATTCCAGCATTTGATAACTGCCAATGTCTTAACTATGTCCTTGTTGTAATGTCGTTTGGAGAATAAGTACAGGTCATAAAGGTCTCTGCTGCGTATTCTTTGGAATGCAGCTCTGATCTTTTCTGCTAATAGTTCATTTTTCTGTAAGCAGTTAACTGGAAAACTTTGAAACTCACAGAATTTGAAGTACATTTCTTTTATGAGTGGAAGTTCCTCTGTGGAAAAGATTGGTTTTTCTCTGTAGCTAACCTGGAGCTCGAACTTTGAACCTGGATTCCATTTATGTGTGTATTCCAAAACTGCGAGGTATGATTCGGAACCAACGTTTTCATCTATGATTTTGAAATCTATGCCGTAATGGGTTTTGTTGTCGAGTGATTGATTGAGTTTACTCCTAAGCTCTTCAAGCGTTATGTTTAGGCTGGTGAAATCAAGGTCCATTGAGAATCTTCCTGTCTTTCCAAAATATGTTTTCTTTAGGCAGGTTCCTCCTTTGAAGGCTAGCTTTGGTAAGATGCTGTTAGATAGGATGCGAAGCACATAGGTGAGTGTGATATCTCGTTCGGCGATATCCATTCTTACTCTACTCGACCGGGCATAGAAGTTTACGTGTTTTCTTTCTAGCATTTCAGATTCACCTTACTTCAATTTCGCTTAGAAGTTGTTCCCGTGGTATGTTGTTAATGGTATTCCATTCTTTAGAGAATTTTCCACTTTTTGGTTTTCTGGAGTCTAAGTATATGGCTGTTTTTCCCACATGTTTAAGCAGCTTGTCTTTAAGGTTTTTTGGAAGTGGTTTGATGAGTTTCTCGTTTGCCAAATAGTCGATTATGAAGCCCATTCTCTGGATGAGTGCATGGGAATTCATTCGTATGGCATACTTGACAAGTTTTTCTTCTTTAATTCTAGGTAGACCTCGCCAAAGTATTCTTGCTAGTTGTTCAATTCCACCGGCATATTTTGGTTTGTCGAATGAGTCTACAAGGGATTTTTCGGGTTCGGCCATCATGACCTCGTTGTCGAAGATCTGTTCTTTTCGGTATCCAAAGAATTTTCGTTTTGATAGGGTGATGAATTTGAAGGTGCTTCCTGCCCATGTGATTTCTGGCTTTTTCTTGGTTGTTGCTATGAATAGTGTAAAAGGTATTTGTGTTGTGAAGCCGTAGTGGCTGTTGGATGTGTAGTAGCTGAAGTAGTAGGGTTTGATGAGGTTGGCTCCTATAATGAAGGAATTTGAGGGGGGAATTCTTTCTGGGTAACCATAGCTAAGGGGTATAAATTGGTAAAGGCCTTTAGTGACTCGTTCCAGCCAGTGCTTACGTTCAAGATTGTGGAGCAAGTAATAGGCGTAGTCGAGGGAACACTCTAGGACTTCTTGTATGTCAGAGGCACGGATCGTTGTTTTCTTTTCAGATTCCCACTTTGCTATTAATCTAGCTTCTTCCGGTGACAGCAATTGGGATTTCTGTTGTTGTCGGTCCTGTTCCTGTAATTTGCGGAGCTTTTGATCGGTAATGCCGATTTGTTGGTAGGTGAGTAATTTCACTGAAAGTTTCTCCAACTCCTTCTTAACAGTGGGGGTTACTTCAGGGGCTATTACTATGAGTCTAAAATTCTTTAACGGAGGCTCGATGTTAGAGATTGCTGCATACATGTGGAGTATCTGGGTGAGCTTTGTTCGTCCTAGTTTTCTGCCAGTAACTTCAATGAACACGTCATTTCCATCTTTGTCTTTGAGATGAAAATCTGCTCTTATTTGGCCTGGCAATGTCTCGTTTACGGCTATTAGAGAATATTCTTTGAATATATTGGGGATCTCTCGTGAAACGTATGCTTCCAGAGTGCGCGTCATTTCCGACACCTGTTCAGAAGTGTGAAAGATGTTCTTATTATATTTTTTTCTTTTTTCCTTAGTATTTTATTATGATTTACTAAGATTATAGGAAAAAAATATAGTTAACGAAGGTTCTAATCTAACTGTTTTGTCGTAAGTGCTGATTAAGGGACACCTATCACCAATTACACTTTTCAGTAGCATTCAGATTATAAATGAGGTGCTAATCAACTGACAAGCTCTTTATAAATAACTTGTCAATACTCCAAGAGATTTTATTCTTGTCAAAAGAGGAGCTGAAAATCACTAATTCAAGAATTGAGAGTTTCTATTACAGTGCATATTTAATGGTGTTGTGAATACGCTTTCATTTTGTTCTTCATTAGCAAGCGGCGTTTCTGACAAGTGCTCTTTTCATTCATTGCTATTTTTCTATCACTCGTCCGTTCTCTAATCTTATTATGTTTTGGACTTCTGTTTGGAGGTTGGCTACATGGCTTATTAGGAAGATTTGTTTGAATTTGGCTGATAGTTCGGTGTTGAGGAGTTGTATTATGCCTTCTCGTCTTTCTTCGTCTGAACTGCCTAAAGGCTCATCTAGAAAAAGGAATTCGGGGTGCATACCTTTTACTTCTGGCAATAGCGCCAAAGCGAAAGCCAAACGCATGGAAAGAAGAAATTGGTCTTCAGTGCCGCCGGAGAATACTTCTTTTATCTTGAACTCTCCTGCATCTGGATCCCAAACTTGGAAGCTGTAGTTGTCATCCATCTGCACCGCTTTGTATCGGCCATTAGTGATCATGGGCAAAATCATTCCCATATATTGTTCCACACCCGGCTTCACTCGGTTGCGAAGAGCTTCTGCCGTTTTATCTACACCTTCAATTGATAAGCGTATTATTTCCAATTCGCGCTTAAGTGACGTCACAAGTTCAACTTGGTTCTCGACCTGGGTAGGAAGTTCTTTATTTTCTTCAATAAAGTCTTTCAGTTTCTGGAGTTCTTCTCGGCTGGTTTTGAGTAGAGTCTCATTCTCTCTCAAGTCTTGCCCAAGCTTTTCCTTCTTACTGCTTGTTTCCTTAAACAGCTCTTCTGAGAAAATGATGCCTTCAGGAAGCTTCGGGAATTTTATTTCTTCAAGTTCCTTTTGTAGTTTATTCAGTTCTTCTTTTGTAGTTTGCTGTTTCTCTGAGATTTTTGCTTTTTCTTTAAGCTGACTACTAAGGTTTCTTTGCCGCTCTATAAGTCCAACAATCTCTTGGTCATCTTTGCTACAAGCTTCAACCATAGCTTCAGCGATGGCTACAGGTTCTGCATTTTGGTTTTGTTGAATAATTGATTGGTATCGTTCAATGTTCTTACAATCACCTAAAATTTCCTGTTCGGCTTCAGATAGTTGGCGTTCCATGAATTCAAGTTGGTTGTTTGAGTCTTTTAGGTCCGTTTCTAGATCTTCTAGCCTTTTTACATCTGAAAGAGACTTGCGCAATTTTGATTCAACTGAAATTTGGCGGCCTACAAAAATCAGAAGTATAAGACCTATGGCTGCTGAAATTCCAGAAAAAATTATGGAGAAGTTCATTGCAAACATGATGAATGCCAGAAGGAAGCAGGCGATACCTCCGGCAATGAAAGGCCAGGTTAATACACCACGTTGATCTATCTGAGTGACCTTTGTCCTGTCGATGCCTGAAAGCTGGTGTTCAAGTGTTGACATGTTTGCTGCAATTCTGTCATGGTTGTTTTCTTTTTCTTGGAGTTGAATTCGGATTTTGGCGATGTCAATTATTTTATTTTTAACTCTATCGAGGTTGTTTTTAGCTTCTTCAAGGTCATTGTATTCTTCTAATTTCTTTTTTGTTTCTTGTAGCTTTGCTTCCGTTTTTTCTAAATTTTCAAGTTGTTTTTCGAATTCTTTAATTAGGTTTTTTTTGCCGTCAATTTTTGTTTCTAGTTGTTGTTGCTCTTCGATTCTCTCGTTATAGGTTTCCAGAACGTCATATAATTGACTGGTTTCTTCAAAGTTTGCTTTTATTTCTTTTACATTCGTTTTCAATTGTTCGATTTTGTGTTCTGTCTTTGCAAGTTCTGTCTTTTTTGTGTTATACTCTTCGAGTTTCTCTTGTAGATTGTCTAGCGTCTGTTGTTGAATTGTGAGGTTTCCTGGTCTTGATGGTGTTCCTCCTAGGGTTTTTCGGTTTTCGTTTAGGTTGTGCAGAACAGAGTTGAAGCTTTCAAGATTAAGGAAAGCGTTTATGACTTTTTTTCGGTCTTCTTTGCCTTGTTGGATAAGGTGTTCTAGATCTTTTTGGGCGACAATGTTGCTCGCTACAATTTCGTGAAATGATATTCCGCCGAGGAGTTTTTCGATTTCATTTGTGACTTCTCTTTGTCCTGTGGCCATTACTCGAAGTTGACCGTTTGATAAGATTTCCCAAAGAAAGGCTTTATTGGGTCGTTTTAAGTGGAGGCGTCTTTCCACGCGATATACGTGTTTTCCTATGGAAAAGTCAAGTCTGATTACAGCTTTGGATCGTCCATATGTTATTAGATCTTCATTTCTTGGTTTTGCGCTTGGACGAATTACTCGAGAATAAAGAGCGTATAAAATGGCGTCTAGGAGAGTTGATTTTCCGCTTTCGTTGGGACCACAGATAAGGGTAACGCCTTCTGGAAAAACTAATGGTTCAGCTAGGGAGGGTTTCTTGAAGTTCGCTACGTATATGCTTTGAAGCTTTACCATGCTCCTGCCTCTTCAAGTCGTCTTTCACATAGCTTTAGAGCGTCTAGAAGTAGCTCTTCTTCCTCTTTTTTCTCTGCTTTTTTGATTCTATTGTTGAAGTAGCGGCGTACTTCCTGTAAGGGTGTTGTTCTGGGAAGTGGTTCAATTTTTTCAACATTTTCAATGGTTATTTCTTTCTCGTCGGGAACTAGGGTGAAGAATTTGTTTTGAGCAAATGATAGGAGGTCTGAACGTCTGTAGGTGGTAAGCTGTTTTACGTTAACATTGCCTACTAGTTTGATGCGAAGAGCTAGCTCGGGATCTTCAAGTTTCAAAAGCTCCTCTTTTAGAAACGAGGTTAGGTTTCCTTTCTTTGGAAGATTTATGTCAACTGTTCGGAGCTCTCTTGCTGGGGTCTTTATGAACTCTGTGGAAGAAACTCCTTTTTTATCAAGATCTATCCAAACAAATCCCTTGTCTTCTTCTGCTTCTAGGAATCTGACGTGTTCTGTGCTTCCGGGATAAATTACATCTGTTCCTTTGATTTGGCTTTTCTGATGTTGATGCAAGTGGCCTGCAGCGACCAGTTGAAGTCCATCAGGAATGGATTTGGGTCTAACAACAGGTTCAAGACTTGGTCTGCAGCCTTTGAAGCCTTCGATGGGGTAATGGAGCATAAAAATATTTATGTCCCCTGACTTTGTCAACTTGATTGTCTCTAGAGGGTCAACGTTCCAAGTGAGTGTGGGGTCATAACTGATTCCAGAAACGATTATTTTTTGTCCATCAAGATTTAGGGTTGCTTGTGTTGGTTGATACGAATCTTGGAAATATGTAACATATTTTGAGTTATTGTAGATGGATATTGGAGAACTTCCTTGCTCCATGCTTTTCGGAGTGTCGTGGTGTCCGCTTATTAGGAACACCTTGATTCCTTTTTCGTGTAAAGTTCTGAAGTAATCCATTGCTCGAGCTCTGGTGGGGTTTCTAGGTTGTATGTGATCGAAGAAATCTCCAGCTATAAGGAAGAGGTCAGGACGATTATCCAAAGCGTAGTTAACCACGGTCTCAAAGCACTTCAAAAAATCCATTTTTCGCTCATATCGTCTGGGTCCAAACATAACTGCTGGTGGGTCTAGATGGTTGTCGGCTGTGAGTAAAACTTGAATACTCACTTTTTACACCTCTGAAAACTTTCCGCGGAAGGGAAGCTGTCGTTTGCGTTCTGTTTCGACAATATCGTCAACTTTCAATTCTTGTCGAGCTTGTCTCAGTTTTTCGACCACGTCGATGTCTGCTCCCCCTTCCTTCGTTTTTCTGGGTCTGACTTTTAGCATGACAGGGGCTTTAGTGACTTCTCCAACAACAACAGCTTCTCCTGGATTGAGACCGGGCAAATCGTTGAGGAGGTCTTGACTTAGCCTTTCGGAACTCTCTGCTACTGCTTTCTGGTCTTGGGGGTTTGTGAGTTTCATGATGACTTGGCTGTTGCATTGGCTTAGGCTGTCAGGGTGGACCTTTGAGGGGCGCTGAGTGATTAGAAGCAAGAATATTCCAAATTTTCTTCCTTCAGCTGCTATTTTGTTTATGATAGATGAGGAGAATGTTTGTTGGTCGCTTCCAGGAATGAATTTGTGGGCTTCTTCAAGTATCACAAAAACTGGATAGTTGAAGTCGCCGTTTGCAACGACGTTGAACGTGTCTATAAGGATTCTCGATGTGATGTAGTTCATGCTGATGTCTTCTAATCCTGAGAGATCGATGACAGAAACGTGCATGGGCTTGAGAAGAGATTCGGTTGAAGTTGATTGCAGCCCAAACACTTTAAGGTATGCCAATCTTCGAATGTATTTAATTGCACTGGCTGCACCCACTCTTAAGTCTCGTTGCTCCTCTGGGTTGTCCTTAATTTCCTCAAGAGTTGTCATCAAATCGTTTGGCAGGTAATGTCTTTCCTCTTCCTTTAGCCGTGCTACTCCTACACGGACAGCTTCCCGGATGTTACTGTAACTCTCGCGGATGCCAGCTACGTCACAAACTTCGTCGAATGACAAGTCTTGGAAGGAAATTTCATACGACTGTAGATTTCCGACCTCTTTTGTACTATAGCGGCCAGTGCTCGCAGGATTTCGGAATACAGTTATTCTGTTGGATTGACCATATTTTTCGCCGCTTTCGGCCAATGGAAGGAACACATAATCTGCATGAGGGTCTATGATTAGGATGGTTGCTCCTTTGTCTAAGAGTTCTTCGATGAAGACTCCTGCGCAGTAGCTTTTACCTGCACCGGTCTGAGCAATGATGGCGAGGTGTCTCCTGAAACCTGAAGTTGAAAGATAAACTGGCACGTCGGGTCTAGAAATTAGGTCTCCGATGTAAAGGGCTTCTTTTAAGGGATATGAGAAGAAACTGGTTAAAACTTCTTTAGGTGCAATATAGATGTGTTGGCCAGGAACTATAGCTCTTCTAGGCAAAAGAACTTCTTTTCTGCCTTCACTTCGTTCCACAATGTAACCAAGTACCCTAGCTTGTCCCAAAGTCCTGATCTCATCTATTCCTGCTCGCTTGATTCTTTCCAAAGCTTCAACATCTAGCTGTTGAGTCATAACTTCGCTTCTAGAAACAATTCGCTCCACTTGGGCAAGGACATCAACTGGTTCAAGTTTTCCATTAACGTATTCCTTGGAGTGGACGATTAGGTACTCCCATTTTGGGGGATATTTGTCTTTTTCTGAAACAAAAATGAATTCTGTGGAGGTGGCTTCCCCCACGATGAGTCCAGCTTCTGTGAGGTCATGGATATTTGACACGTCTATACCCCCTTGTGTGAATCAATGTGATCCCTAAATCTTTTTCTAGAAGTCGCTCATAAATGGCATCCACATCTCTTCTATGCAGTTTTACCTCTTCGTCCGCCCGTTTAAGCCAAACATTATAGTCCATCAAGCCAGCGTAACCTGCCTTTAACATACGGATTATCTCTTCTACGGCATTACTAGCGTGATTTATGAAGTGATTTTTCTTTAATATGTTTAAGGTGTTTTCGCTTCCTAGGATCCATGAGGGAAAATCGATTCGTAAAGGTGTATCTCGACTATCAAGTAGTAGATGAAAAGAGGTTATTGTTGGAAAGTTGATTACCTTATTGACTATATCAACAGCGTACTTTTGAAATTCGTCTTCTCTGTGTCTGTTCTCAACTAGAGAGTTTTTGAACATTCTTTTCACATAGTCTTCGGGGTTCTTTTCCATTCTCCGCAGGTCTCTTTGGAAATATTCTGTTACTGCAAGTTCAATTGGCTTGGAATAACCGGGGCTTGAAGCGTAATTGAGAATTAGCTGGAAATCAGGGCGAGCATGTAGGCGCTCGATCATTATTTGTTCTAACTTGTCCAAGACGGATCCATGTTTTTCTTTATGCTTTGCAAAAGTTTCGAAACATGCGGCAGGTCTGCTATTGACCATATTAACACAGTTTTCTAGTTCTTTGATTTCCCGCATTGAAATTGATTTTCTTAGAGAACTTAGTTCTTTTAGGTATAGTTGATTTAGGAATTCATCCCGCATAAATTCGGCTCTGGAATCTTTGCTTACACCCAACAACAACACATTCTCTCGTCTACATTTTTCTAATAGTTTTGAGTAAACGTCCACGTATCTGAGTAGAAACCCTCGATCTCCCTCTACTGGGCAATCTCTGAGGAGGTGCATCATTCTGCCGTAAAGCGACCCATCAATTAGAATAAGTTTCTTTGATCCTTTCAAATGAGGAATTGATTCGAGAGCAAGAGCAATTTCTACGAACTCGGTTTTCTGTTGGATAAATCTTTCAATGTCTTCTGAGCTTCCCCGTGCAAGAAACACTTCTGTTTCAAGTTTACGAAATTTTTCTCCTTTATTTGATAAGCCAAATGCTCTGACCACATAAAATCTCGATCCATTTGCATACTCTCTTAGTCCCCGACTTCCATCAACAGCAACCAAATGAAGATCATTTAATTCACCGTCAGGCAAAGGATGCCAGTTTTGAATTAGTAGATCTCTAAAATCGTCGTCTAAGCTGGACTCACGCCCCTTTTCCAAACTTAGCTTTAAACGATCTTTTTTATTTCTGATTTCGTCTGCAAACAAATCAAGGAACTTTGGCATAAACCAACTCAACTCCACAAGTGAGAAGCATCCAAATTTACTATAAAGGCGATTTTCATTTTTATGTTTTTCATTTTAGCGATATTTGCAATTCAGAGCTAGTCAACACAGAGACCTTTCAATTCCCCTTCTCGGGAAATTTCTCTTTGGATCGATTATTTCTCTGTTGCAGGGAAAGCCAAATTCCAAGGGCTCTTTTCGTTGTCGTTTTTTTTAAGAAGATCCCTGATGCTTTGAATGTGGTTAGAGAATATAGGAGAAGGTTGCTGGATGGGGAGGTTCCGGTTTGGGATTTGGTTGTTACTAAGCGGCTTTCTAAGGATTTGGAGGATTATAGGCAGAGGGTTAGTCAGGTGATTGCTGGTGAACAGCTTGTGAAGGAGGGTTTTGAGGTTTCTGCTGGAAAGAGTGTTAGGTTTCTTTTTACCAGTGCAAAGAATAAACGGTATAGAAGAAGAGTCAAAGCGAAAGAGTTGATTGAAGAAGGAACCAATCCTGATGTTAGAAAATATCTTTTACTGTTGTACTCAGCAGCCTCCAACATTCTAAGTCCGTTTGGATATTCTCCAAAAAATGTTTACGATTACGTGCGAGGTTATCAATATACAAGACTTGCGTGATGTCTAAGGATTGCCTAATTTTCAGTCTACGCTTTTTCATCTACCCCCTATAGATTTCAACATACCTCGCCTAGTAGGATCCAAATACAATCACAATCTCTGGCTAATCTGGATGTCAACTTAGGGATTCTTTGGTCTACTCGATCCGACAACACATGAATTGCTTAAATTTTGTTTCAACCTAACTTGAATTGATAACTATTGAAATCCACGTGTTAGTTTGTAGAATCCGTTTTTAGGTTCATATATTATGCCAGCTCTTCGACAATCTTCTAATAACTTGCTCATTTCTAGAGGAGATTTTTCTGTTTCTCTAAGGAAGATTTCTTTACTTACACCGATTTCTTTTGATGAATGATGTTTTCGTAAAATCCTGATAATGTCTCTGTATTTAACTCGCAGGGAGGTCATGGTTTGTTCTCCAACCAAAGGCTGTGCCAATAGGTCTTCCCAAATTTCATATACGTATTCGAAATTCCATTTGAAATAATCATCAAAAACTTTAGTTACCAAATCTATATTGATGACGTTGGCATTTTTAGCTCGAGCATATGCCAGGCATTCGCGTAAAACTGAGGTAGGTCTGGCGTTGTAATTTGCATCTAGAAATCCATAACTAGCTAATTGGTTTGGTGGTAGATCATAGCTTTCAGTTAGTTTTTCTAATTTAGTCACAATCGTGGTTATTGATTTTTCAAAATCTTGTATGATTGGAGTTTTCATATGACTGGTGATTAGGTAGTGTAGTGCATCGAATTGGTCAATAACTGATCTTCCACGAACAATCGTAGTGTTTTCAGGAGTTACCGTGGGTATATCACTGAGGCTGCACGGTGGATCTTCTATTGTAA
>Ga0307430_1002614_pt1 | contig 11754 bp, 17 predicted proteins | sample SalMarWE160130MG_FD_202159 | JGI IMG/M metagenome (GOLD analysis project Ga0307430, IMG submission 202159) | Salt marsh sediment microbial communities from the Plum Island Ecosystem LTER, Massachusetts, United States - WE1603-130 | ecosystem: Environmental > Aquatic > Marine > Intertidal zone >... | reverse complement strand
ATTTTTAGTAGAAAGAGGAGGGTGTAGCGATGCAACGGATATTTAGTAAGGTACTTAAAAGAATACGCAGCAAAGAGGAAGGTGTTACCGGCCTGGAAACGGCGATTATCCTGATCGCCTTTGTAATCGTGGCGTCGGTGTTTGCCTATGTGGTCCTTTCCGCCGGTCTGTTTTCCGCGCAGAAGGCTAAAGAGGCCGTCAATGCCGGCATACAGTCGACCATGGCCACGGTAGAAGTCAGGGGCAATATAGTCGTCAAGATGGTAGACAGCGAAGTAACGGAAATTTACTTCTGCGTGGGTATTCCCCACGCCGGCAGCTCGGTTGACTTCAACCCTTCAACGGAAAATATAAGCCCGCTGGTTATCTCCTACAGCGATGCCGATAATTTCCTGCCAACAGTGAACTGGACAATCACCAAGCTGAGCACGATTAACAGCGACAATCTACTCGACCCGAACGAACTGTTCCAGGTTACCGTAGTTGTGCCGACTACCGGCAATGTGAGCATCGGGCCATACGATAGCTTCTCACTGGAGGTCAAGCCAGCCGACGGCCCGGTACTGCCCGTCGAACGTACCATTCCAGGCAGGGTGAGCCAGTACGTGAACCTGCACTGAGGCAGGCAGATAGGTGGAAAAACACCGGTTAAGTCGATTTGATTACCGGTGAAATAGAAGAAAATTAGCTAACGGAATAGTATCCGGATACAGCTTGAAACCAAGAAGTGGCGTTATATGCGTCACTTCTTGACTTTTCTGGACCATAGTTCCTTGAGTATTTTACGCCTGCTATCCAGCGGTACAGGTAAATTATGCTCGAATAAGTCCACCTGCTCCTGGGGAACACCGACCAGTTCGGCCAGTTCTCCCTGAGACAGATGATTGGAAACACGGAGTCGACGTGCTACAGAGCCGGGCGTCGACTTACGTATTGGAGTCAGCGTTGCCGTCATAACTTATGCCTCTACCGGCAAGGATACATTTCATCAAACGGATGTACAACCATGCCTATACCCCGTCGGAGTGGGTGGTCGCATCCAATTCCATAATCACGAACGCCGGCAAAAAGTAACACCTGACTTGCAATAACGGCACCTAGTCTGGTAAGCTTTCAGCCAGAAGCTAAACCAGACAGGATAATGAAGTGTCTCCAGACCTATCAGTCCAATTAGCCCCCCGGAACAAGCGTGGTCTAATTCCGGCCAACCCGGTAATGACAGCCTCCGGCACGTTCGGCTACGGGACGGAGTATAGCCAGGTATTCGATATTCAAAGACTGGGGGCTATCGTCTGTAAAGGCACCACCCTCGAACCGCGCGAGGGTAATCCCCAGCCACGTCTCTTCGAGACAGCCTCCGGCCTGCTTAACTCAATCGGATGGCAGAACATCGGCGTTAAAGCCCTCATCAAAGAGAAGGCGCCCGTCTGGGCCGGCTGGCGGGTACCGGTTATCGTCAATATCGCCGGCGATACCGTCGATGATTACGCCCGACTTGCCAAGGAGCTGGACGGCGTCGACGGCATCAGCGGCATCGAGGTAAATATCAGCTGCCCCAATGTAAAGGTCGGCGGCGCCGCGTTCGGGGTTAATCCTGATGCTGCCGCCGGGGTAACTAAAGCCGTAAGAGCCGCCACCTCCCTGCCGGTAATCGTCAAATTGACTCCCAATACAGCAGATATAGCGGGCGTGGCCTCAGCCGTGGCGCAAGCCGGCGCCGATGCCATATCGCTCATCAATACTCTGAAAGGCACGGCCATAGATATCAATAAACGGCGTCCCGCCATAGGGGACGTCATCTGCGGTCTGTCCGGTCCGGCGATAAAGCCGGTGGCGTTAGCCATGGTCTACGAGGTAGCCGATGCCGTAGACGTGCCGGTTATCGGCTGTGGGGGCATTACCAGCGCTGAGGACGCCCTGGAGTTTATCATGGCGGGCGCCAGCGCCGTGCAGATAGGCTCGGCGACGTTCGGCAATCCCCGCGCTTCCCTAGACGTTCTGGAGGGAATCGAGCGGTTCATGGAAAAAGAGGGGATAAGCAAGCTGAGCGAGATAATCGGGGCGGCGAGGTGATAGGTTAACAACGTCAGTATTCTGTAACCTCACCCCCTGTGTCCCCCTCTCCTTACGAGGCAAGGTGAAGGAGAGGGGGAAGTATTTTTATGAGGGGGTTCCACCCCCTCTCGCTGCGCACTCCCCCTTTGGGTGGGGGGATATCCTGCGAGATAAGCCGCCGATGATGCGAGGGCGGCCCGCCTACGCTAACCTGCTCGCCGCTCCTCTTGAGCTTTGACAGGCGAGAGCTACGACGGGCAAGCATGGGTGGGAATAGATAACAAACGAGGGGGCGGGGAGGATAGTCAATTTGAACTAAGCCATTCCTGATATTTACCACAAAGCATTGAGCATATTCTCCTGCTGTTATATAATTAGAACATTGAAATAGCTCGTGTCTTTATGTAATTCGGAGGGGTCGCATAGTGGCCTAGTGCGGGCGCCTGCTAAGCGCTTACCCTGGGAAACTGGGGTCGAGGGTTCGAATCCCTCCCCCTCCGCCATGAAGAAGAAATAATGAAAAACCTATATTACGAAGTTGATGAAGCTATCTTTTGAAAAAATATTAGCTAATAGCTATAAGAGCCCCTCTCAAAAAGTTAGGGTTCTAACTGAACACTGGGTTGACAACCAAATATATTGTCCAAACTGTGGACATTCTAATATTGACAAGTATGAGAATAACAAACCCGTTGCCGATTTCTACTGCCCGAACTGTAAAGAGAATTATGAATTAAAAAGCAAGAAAACAGCTATTAGAGATAAAATTATCAATGGTGCTTACCGCACAATGATTGAAAGGCTACGGGGCAGCAATAACCCAAGCCTATTTCTCCTGAGTTACGATTTTCAGAAGTTCGAAGTCTTGAATTTCCTTGTTATACCGAAGCACTTCTTTATTCCCGAGATGATCGAAGAGAGGAAGCCACTAGCACCAACTGCACGCCGCGCTGGTTGGGTGGGATGCAACATAATTCTGGGTGATATCCCAGCTGCAGGAAAGATTTTCGTAATACAAAATCGGCGTATCGTATCCAAGGAACAAGTGATTTCCCAATGGCAAAGAACCCTCTTTCTCCGTGAGGAAATGAAACTCAATGCAAAAGGATGGCTTCTCGACATTATGAAATGTGCTGATAATTACGGAAACGGTGAATTCACATTGTCAGACATGTACCGATTTGAGAGCCAATTAGCTATTAAGCACCCGAATAACAAGCATATTAGAGAAAAAATCCGTCAACAGCTTCAAATTCTTAGAAACAAAGGGTATCTTGAATTTATAGAGAGAGGTAAGTACAAACTCAATTAGTATAATGCGACATTTTATTTTTCTAACAAAGGAAGGCTTCACCACTACTCCATTGTACAGGGATATCGAGAACCTCCAAGTATTGGGTATTGTGAGCGGTATTGATGAAAAGGAAGCATTTGTTACATTCATCAGAGAGAACCCCCATCTGGAGGATTCAGGGTTTGAAGATGTAGCAGCAATGGAATTAAAAAGCCAAATTGAATTCCCGTTTTCATTGAGGACATCACAATAATATGCCCAAATACCATATCTGGACCATCGGCTGCCAGATGAACAAGGCGGAGTCGGAACGGCTGGCGAGTCGCTTCGAAGAGCTGGGCTATGAGGCTACAGGCAAGGCCGACGAGGCCGACCTCATCGTGCTGAACAGCTGCGTGGTGCGCCAGAGCGCCGAAAACCGCGTCGTCAACAAGCTCGCCGCCCTGAAGTCGTTGAAAAAGGCAAAGCCGGAAATGACGCTCGCCCTCACCGGCTGCCTGGTCAATGCCGATATCGACCGCCTGCACCGGAGCTACCCGCAAGTAGACCACTTTTTCAAGGCGGGGGACTACCCGCCCTGGCTGGAAAAGACGGCGGCGCTATCGCTGCCCTTCCACCCCACACCCGCCGCTTATGTGACGATAATACAGGGATGCGATAATTTCTGCTCCTACTGCATCGTCCCCTACCGGCGTGGTCGCGAGAGGAGCCGGCCCATACCCGAAATAGCCGGCGAAGTGAGGGAACTGGTGCGGCGGGGGGCGAAAGAGGTCACCCTGCTGGGTCAGAACGTGGACTCTTACGGGCACGACCTGCCCGACAGGCCGGACCTGGCCGACCTTCTCAGCGAGCTTCATGAAATCGATGGACTGGCGCGGCTGCGCTTCCTGACCAACCACCCCAAGGACATGAGCCTGAAACTCATCGAAGCCATCGCCGGACTGGACAGGGTATGCGAGCAGATAAACCTGCCCGCGCAGGCGGGAAGCAACGAAATTCTTACGGCGATGAAACGCGGCTACACGATAGAGCAATACCGCGAACTCGTCACGCATATACGCGAAAAGGTCCCGGGAATAGCCCTCAGCACCGATGTCATCGTCGGCTTCCCCTCGGAAACCGAAAGCCAGTTCCGGCAGACTCTGGACTTGCTCTCGGAGATAAAGTTTGATACAGTGCATATAGCCGCCTATTCGCCCAGGACGGGAACGGCGGCGGCTAAAGACTTCGAGGACGATATACCGTCCGTAGAAAAAAAGGATAGGCTCCGGAGAGTCGAACGTCTCCAGGAGCAGGTACAGACCGAAATTAACGCCCGTTTGAAGGGCAAGACAGTGGAAATACTGGTGGAGGGCAGGAACCGGGGAAAATGGTACGGTCGCACCCGTACCGACAAGCTCGTATTCTTCAGCAGCGGCAGAGATTGCCCCGGGCAACTGGTAAAAATCAGGATTGAAAAGACAAGCCCGTGGTCGCTGCAGGGTAAAATCGAATCAGTTAACAACAATCAGGAGGGGAAATGAATAAGATAATAAAAACAGCTCTCGTCGCGGGACTGCTCATCGCTGTCCTGGTATTTTCCGGCGGCTGCCTCGGCACAGCGGCAGCGGATGGGGAAGAGGCCTCCGGCAACATCTGGCCCATGATTATCTTTCTGGTCGTCATCTTCGCATTGTTCTACTTCGTCATGATAAGGCCGCAGAGGAAGCGGCAGAAGGAACATGAGACGATGATGCAGGAGCTGCAAAAGGGCGACAGGGTCGTCACCGCCGGGGGCATCTACGGGACAATCGAAAACCTCAGCGAGGACAGCGTGGTCATCAAAGTCGAAGGTGGAACTACCATGAGAGTCGCCCGTGGCAGCGTCGCCGTAAGACGGGAGAAGTAAGCGGTTGAGTACCGGCGAGCTAACGGACAAAGAGTTCGACGCCATTATCGACCTCGCCCTGGACGAGGATACCGGCTACGGCGATATTACCAGCGAGGCGCTGATACCGCAAGACCTTACCGGTAAGGCATCGGTCCTGGTGAAAGAAAAGGGCGTGCTGGCCGGCATCGGGGTGGCGGGGCGTGTGTTCCTGCGCCTCGACCCGTCACTGGAAATCGACATATTGATTCAAGACGGTACTGCCGTAAAATCGGGAGATATAGCCGCCACCGTTGTCGGCAGTGTCATCAGCATCCTCAAAGCGGAGCGGGTAGCCCTTAATTTCGTGCAAAGGCTGAGCGGCATCGCCTCGCTGACGGCGCTTTACGTGGCGGAGACCAGAGGACAAAACGCCAAAATCGTCGATACCCGCAAGACCACCCCCGGCATGAGGCTGCTGGAAAAATACGCCGTGCGGATGGGCGGCGGTTATAATCACCGGCTGCACCTGGGCGACGCCGTACTCATCAAGGACAACCACATCGCCGCGCTGCGCGCCATGGGCGTGAGCCTGAAAGATATCGTGGCCAGGGCAAAGGAGAACGTGCCCGCGGGGACAATCATCGAGGTGGAAGCCACCGGTATCAGGGAAGCAGCGGGAGCCTCAAAAGCCGGGGCGGATATCATCATGCTGGACAACATGGGCGTCAAAGAAATGCGGCAGGTGGTGAACAAAGTCGCGGGACAGGCTAAGCTGGAAGCCTCGGGGGGAATAACGCTGGAGAAAGTCCGTCAGGTAGCCATGACGGGAGTGGATATTATATCCATCGGCGCGCTCACCCACTCTTTCCAGGCACTGGACATCAGCCTCGAAATGGAGCCGCAGACTCTGAAGCTGCTTTAAGATACTCCACGCAGCGGCTTTACGGCGCTGGAAAGATAACTATCCTCACCATCCTCTATTTCCACATCGATAAATCCAGCCATAGAAAGCAGCCTGTGCATCTCATCGGCATCGGGAATAATATCATTTTGCACTACCGGAATCTGGTGGTGAACTTCGTTTATCTGATGGCGACTCGACGTATGACAGATAAAAAGCCTGCCGCCGCTTCTGATTACCCTGAACATTTCCGCAAGGGCTTTCAGCTTGTCCTGGAAGTGAGGAAAGCTGGAATAGCAAACCACTACGTCAAACGTCTCATTACCACGGGGGATATCGCAGACATCGGCACAAAGAAAATCAACGTTACCATCAAAACACTTGGCTCTGGCGATTTTCAACATCTCCTCGGCAAAGTCCATAGCCACTATTTGCCCGTTACCGCCGACACGGCTCAGGAGAAAAGGAAGGAAGACGCCGGTACCCGTCCCGACATCAAGCACCGCAGCACCGGGTTTTATATAAAGTCGGCGGGACATTCTTTCAAGTTTACGAGAGTCCCTCTCCGACACCTGTTCATCCCAGATAGCCGCTTTTCCGTTGAAATATTCTTTAATCACGGCTGTTTCTCCGAAAGCGTTTCGCTCTGCCAACCCTTGACCTTTCTCTTGGGAGAGAAAATGGTGGCGATAAGAAATATTACCGAAGAGGTAACGACGATGGTGGCACCGCTGGGAGCGTTAAAGAGGTAGGAGAACAGCAGGCCTACCCACCCCGAAAGCACCCCGAAAGCAGCCGAGAGCAGGAACATCTTTTTCATGTTATATGTAAGCTGATAGGCTGCTGCCGCCGGATTTAAAATAAGGCTGAAGATAAGCAGCCCGCCTATGGAACGGAGCGACGCCGTAATCGTGGCGCCGGTTAAAAACAGGATTCCGTAGAGAAAAAACGATGCCGATATGCCTACCGCCAGCGCCATATCACGATTGAAAATGGTAGCCTGAATCTCTTTATAGAAGAGAAAGACCAGCGCTACCACCACGACGCAAACTATGCCCAGCAACATAATATCGCCCCTGGTATTGGTGAGAATACTGCCCCACAGCAGCTCAAGGGCTCCCGATTTTGTGCCGGGCATCAGCCCCATGAACAAAAACGCCAGTCCCAGCATCAGGGAAAATATTACCCCTATCGAAGTTTCCGGGCTGAGATCACCGCGGTCGGCAAGCGGTCCGATAATGGCGGCGGAAAGCAGGGAAACGCCAAAGGCGCCAACCAGGGGGTCGAAGCCCAGCCAGAGCCCGAGTAAAGCCCCGGCGAAAGCGGCGTGGGACATACACACACCGATAAAAGGCATGTGCATCAGCACCACAAAGACACCTATGGTAGCGCAGGCTATACCACCCAGAAAGGCGGAGAGAATGGCATTCTGCATGAACTGGTATCCAAAAATGGAGAAATCCAATCCAATGTCTCCTTATTATTCGGCCGTAATCGCCTCTCGCCGCCTTTTCCGTACCACAGATATGGGCATGTCGTACAACCGGCTGAGGTTTTCATCGGTAAGCAGCTCCGCAGGAGAACCTTCGCCCCAGATAATTCCCTCTTTCATGAGAACCACACGGTCGCAGGCTACCGGCAAGCAACTGAGGTCATGGGTCACAAAGAGAGTAGTCAGACCCCTCGTATCATGAATCATTTTCACCAGTTCCAGTATATCGCTCTGCGCCTTCCAGTCCAGCGAGGCGGTGGGCTCATCAAGCAAAAACAGTTCCGGCTGCTGTACCAGAGCGCGGGCGATAGACACTCGCTGCAACTCACCACCGGAAAGGTGACCGATGGGGCGCTGCGCGAGATGGCTCATCCCGACTAATCCCAGTGCTTCATCGGCGAGTTCATAGTCGCTCTTTCCCGGCCTTTTGAACAGGCCCAAGATTCCATAGCGACCTATCATAACCACTTCACGGACACAAATCGGCATACGCGGGTCGATATTCTCTACCTGAGGCACGTAACCCACCTTTTTCCTCAGGGAATGGCCGTTCCCCCGGGTGAGATAGTTACCCAGGACACGCACTCTTCCTTCGAGCAATTTACCCAGACCGTTGACTACCGTAAGAAGCGTGGTCTTACCGGCGCCGTTAGGGCCGATGACGCCTACAAACTCTCCCCTGGCAACTTTCAGGGACACGCCCCTGAGGGCGATATCTTCCCGGTAAGAGACCACGGCATTTTCAATAACTATCAGTTCTTTATCCATAAATACCCCGCTCGCTGTATAACAATACTATTTAGTCGCCTACTGCTTCAAGTAGAAGGTCGATATTATAGTCGATAGCTTTTTCCCAGGTCTCCGTATTATCGAAACCGCCCGGGAAATTGGACAGGATTATCCTTTTACATCCCAGTTCTTCGGCCAGACCGGTTCCGGCATCCTGTCCGCTCTGCAAATTATCAATAATCAGGGTTACATTCTCCTGCCTGCCTTTATCCACCAGTTCCTTGGTTACCTGGGGAGTAAACGAGTCAGGTCTGCCGTAGAATGTGACAACATTGAGGCCGACCCAATTGAGAAACGCAGCTTGCATACCGGAGCAAATAACATTGATATTAGAGAGGTTTGCACCAGCCAGTTTACCATTTATCTCAGCTTCTTTAATCCCGATTGTGTTTTTGTATTCATCCGCCGAGGGTTGATAATCACCGCTATTTGCCACATCTACTTGAGACAAGGCAGCGGCTACTCCATCGGCTGCCTCTTGCTGTACTGCTGGTGTCATCCAGTTACTCTGAGGGTTACTCGGTATATCAAGCGAAATCACAGTAAGGTCTGGATTATTGGCGGATTCGATTAGCTCCTGAGAAAACATCTCCCCCTGCCAGCCGTGCATGAGGAAAAGAGCGGCGTCAGCCAGCTTCTGAACGTCTCCCGGGGAAATATCAAAGTGTCCCGGGCACTGCGCCGGTGGGATAATGTTGACGACATCAACCATATCGCCGCCAATGCGTTCCACTATAGATGATATTAATGATGTGCTGGTAACTACCTTAAGCTTTGCCTGACTCTCTTCGGTACAGCCGTATAATACAGACGATGCCAGAAGGACTAGCGCTAGTAGAGCCGCTACGATGATATGTGTTTTTTTCACAGAGAAACGCCCCCTTTAATATAATACTAGAAATAACCAACAACTTACTGCAATTGCAACTGATTGCATTAATATGTTAAAAAAAATTTATAGCCCCCGCCCTGCACTCACCACAACCTATTATATAACCATTCAGGTAAAATACCAACTACTTGCAACTGCAATTAATTGTAATAGCACAGGAACAATTATACCGGCGTCAACTCCCTGCTTTTTCCAGGATAATACTGCTGGACTTGAAGTCGATTTCCCTGATGATGGCGGCTATCTCCTTTTTCTCACCGAAAAGCGACATCACCAGGAGCTTGCCGTTTTCCGCCTTAATTGAGGCGATTTCGTCCATCAGCAGTTCTTTTTCGCCCTTGCCGCCCATATATGCCTTCGCCAAACACATTGTCTTAAGCCTCCTCAAGTCGCTTGAGGGTCCCCGATAGTATCTCGGTGACCTTATCCATATTGCCGACCGCCTGTAATATTTCCTTGGCTACCTCCTCCTCCCCCATCTGCCGGGCTTTATCGGCCCATTCCCGGAACTCCTGACTGTGCTCCTGATTGTGCTCCACCCAGTATTTCAGGAGAGTCTTCAGTTTTTCCTTTTCATCGCTGCTCATATCGCACCCCCTAAAGAAGTTTTACCCGAACTTGTCCCGGCTGTCCAGCATGACGGTTACCGGGCCGTCGTTATGGATTTCTACCTGCATATACTGCTGGAACCGCCCGGCGGCTACCTTAAGGCCACTCTCGCGTGCCAGCTCTACGGAATAATCGAATAACGCCTCCGCCTGTTCCGGCGGCGCCGCCTCGATAAAACTGGGACGGCGGCCTTTCCGCGTATCGGCCAGGAGCGTAAACTGGCTCACGAGCAGAAGCTCACCGCCGATGTCCAGGGCCGAAAGATTAAATTTACCTTCGGCATCAGTAAAAATGCGCAGATTGACGATTTTCTGCATTAAATACTGCGCATCTCTTTCCGTGTCTCCATCAGCCACCCCGATAAAAACCACCAGACCCCGTTCTATCCTCCCCACCTCTTCATCGGCAATACTGACAGAAGCTTTACTGACTCGCTGAAGCAGTGCTTTCACTTTGAACTCTTGCTGGCCTCCGATTCCCCTTTGTTCTTCCCCGGCTCCCCCTTGCTCTTCTCCGGCTCCCCCTTGCTCTTCTCCGGCTCCGCGTCCTTCCTGGAAGGACGATGGTCGGTAACGTAGAAACCGCTTCCTTTGAATATAATAGGCGTGGGGTGAAAGACACGCCGGGCTATCTCCTCACATCGCGGGCACTCCGCCTGCGGCTCGTCATCAAAGCCCTGTTTCACCTCAAAACGATGGCCGCATTTACCGCATTCATACACGTAAATAGGCATGGAATATCACCTCACAAATTTATCCACTATATAATATTTTACACAATTTACGCCTCTCAGGCAAGCTAAGACAGTTATGATAGCCCTGGCCGGCCATATTGTCTACACGGCTCTTCTCTGTTATACTTTACAGGTACGCCCCCATCGTCTAGAGGCCTAGGACACCGGCCTTTCACGCCGGCAGCAGCGGTTCGAATCCGCTTGGGGGTATTTTCCATTGGCAGGCAAGAGAGAAAGTATATTCAGGCTATATACCATTACTGTGACACGTGTAAACAGTTACCAGGGCAATTATTCGACATCAACCAGGAGATAAACCGAGTTATAAACACCGCTTTGTTCCTGGTTATACAGTAGAAATTCCACCTTCTGCCCCTCCCCAGCTTCCCTCGGAGTAAAGTCTACAAAATACTCAAATCTTGCCCCATGCTCCAGCACTATCGGCCCCAATTCAGCCTCGGTAATGTCTCCCATCTTAACCTCCACCAGATAGGACATCGTCTCATATTCCTGATTGATGATAACCAGAGTCACTGTCCCCGGCTCATTCACCCTCAGCTGCGTGGGATAGGCCACAGCCTTACCGCCCGGACCGAGGATGTAAAATTCTGTAAACGCATCACCGGGCTTCGGGCCCATTACCGTGTAAATAAGGGCAGCGATAGTTATCAGGATAACGAGTCCGAGTACTATGGACAGCGTCCTGCTTAACCTGGTCCTGTTAGCCTGGTTTTCCATATCAGATTAAATATACCGGAGATAAAAAAGGTGCAGAGAAACAACCGCAGGTATAACACACCTCGATTGACCATACCTGCTACGGCTTAATCATTCCCGCAACAGGTAGACTCCCTTATTTACCTCCACGAGGTCCGGATTGGGACATACACCATCGGTATAGATTACAGAAATTCCGTTCGACCTTAAAAATTCGGTATCCATGCAGCCGTCTTCAATATAGGCTCTGGTACTCCTGGTCATATCAGTGGGCCCCATATGCAACCTGGAATAGACGTATTTCCCGGTGATGGCCGTAAAGGGGGTGGCTTTCCACGGGTCGAGTATTGCCTTCTGATAGCTATCGTCGACGTTGTCCCTTATCCAGACGAATGCTTCGTAATCCTCGGCATCTATCATATG
>Ga0307430_1002613_pt1 | contig 11761 bp, 6 predicted proteins | sample SalMarWE160130MG_FD_202159 | JGI IMG/M metagenome (GOLD analysis project Ga0307430, IMG submission 202159) | Salt marsh sediment microbial communities from the Plum Island Ecosystem LTER, Massachusetts, United States - WE1603-130 | ecosystem: Environmental > Aquatic > Marine > Intertidal zone >... | reverse complement strand
CTTTGAATTCTATGTTTTCCTTTTTCATTAGATTTATGCGTCTATCAAGAATATCTTTTTCTAATTTAAAATCGGGTATTCCGTACCTGAGTATTCCGCCTATTCTTTTATCTCTTTCAAAAACAGTGACCTGGTGGCCCGCTTTGTTTAACTGATCGGCGGTCGTGAGTCCCGCAGGACCGGAACCAACTACGGCAATTTTTTTGCCGGTTCTTTTTATATTTGTATTTGCTTTAATGAATCCTGCTTTGAATGCATGTTCGATTATAGCAAGTTCGTTTTCTCTTATTGTGATTGCGTCATCATTTATAGATAAGACACAGGAATGTTCACATGGCGCAGGGCATATTCTTCCGGTTATTTCAGGAAAATTGTTTGTAGCTGAAAGTAGTTCGTAAGCTTTTTGCCATTGGTTGTTAAACATAAGGTCATTCCATTCGGGAATATAATTACCGATAGGGCAACCCCAGTGACAGAAAGGAGTTCCGCAATCCATACAGCGTGAAGCCTGCTCTTGTGATTTGTCATCATTTCGATGAATAATAACGTCTTTGTAGTCTTTTATTCTTTCTTCGGGATCTCTTAGCTTTGAACTTTCCCTTTGTATTTCTAAAAATCCGTTTATTTTCCCCATTTTAATTCTACCTATTCAACTATAGATTTAACCCATTGTTTTAAATTTTCTTTTCTTTCGGTTTTTAATATATGCTCGTATTCCAAAGGGATTACCTTGATAAATCTTTTCATAGTTTTATCAAAATCCTGCAGAATTTCTTTAGCCCTATTACTTTCCGTATATTTATAATGATTGTTGATTAAAGAATGTATTATTTTTAAATCATGTTCATTGATTTCTTTTAATTTTATCATTTCAAGGTTGCATTTCGATTTGAAGTCTCCGTCTATATCATATACATAGGCAATGCCGCCGGACATTCCCGCTGCGAAATTTCGTCCGGTTTTTCCAATTATTACGATTCGCCCGCCTGTCATATATTCGCATCCATGATCGCCGACTCCTTCAACAACAGTATTGAGTCCTGAATTTCGGATACAAAATCTTTCTCCGGCAATACCTCTTATGTATGCTTCTCCTTTTGTAGCTCCATAAAAAGAGGTATTTCCAATGATTATGTTTTCTTCTGAGGTATATGTTGTTTTTTTGTCGGGATATATTATTATTTTCCCTCCGAAAATACCTTTTCCTACATAATCATTAGACATCCCTTCCAACTCAAACGTTATTCCTTTTGCAAGAAAAGCACCGAAACTCTGGCCTGCAACTCCTTTAAATTTGAAATGTATAGTATCGTCACGAAGGCCTTTTTCGCCGTAAACATAACATACTTCGCCGCTTAGCCTCGAACCGACCGTACGATTGGTGTTTTTTATTGTGATATTGTGTTTTATTTTTTCTTCTTTCAAAATAGCATTTTTTGCAAGGTCTATTAGTTTAATATCTAAAATATCATCTAAGTCGTGTTTTTCCGGTTTTGAATAGAAAACTCCTTTATGACTTTTTGACACTGGTGTATACAGAATATTCTTAAAGTCTAAGTCTTTTGTTTTCCAATCAAGAATTTTTTCGTTTACATCTAAGAGTTCAGTTTTTCCGATCATGTCATTGATTTTTCCTATTCCGAGATTTGCCATAATTTCTCGTAATTCTTCTGCAACGAAGTTGAAATAATTTACCAAATATTCGACTTTTCCGTTAAATTTCTTTCGGAGAAGTTCGTTTTGAGTTGCGATGCCCACGGAACAATTTCCAAGATTACAATGGCGAAGCATTACACATCCCAGGACTATCAGGGCGGCAGTACCAAAACCATATTCTTCAGCACCCAGTATTGCTGCAATTGCAATATCTTTTCCGGTTCGAATTTGACCGTCTGTTTGGAGCCGTACTCTACTTCTTAAATTATTTAAAACGAGGGTTTGATGTGTTTCGGAAAGACCAAGTTCCCAGGGTAGTCCGGCATGATGTATCGAACTTAAGGGTGCGGCGCCTGTACCTCCGTCTCCGCCCGAAATTAGAATCATATCTGCGTGACCTTTTGCGACTCCTGCTGCTACAGTTCCGACCCCTACTTCAGATACGAGTTTTACACTGATTCTTGCTTTTGGGTTTACGTTTCTAAGGTCGAAAATCAACTGATTTAAATCCTCTATTGAATAAATGTCATGATGTGGTGGGGGAGAGATAAGCGTAACTCCCGGTGTGGTATGGCGTGTTTTTGCTATAATCTCACTTACTTTGTGGCCGGGTAAATGTCCGCCTTCACCGGGTTTTGCGCCCTGCGCCATTTTTATTTGAATTTCATCGGCATGAACGAGATAGTTTGTTGTTACTCCGAAACGACCCGACGCAACCTGTTTTACTTTACTGGAAAATGAAGCCCCGTTTGAAAGTCTTTTAAAACGGGATGGGTCTTCGCCTCCTTCCCCTGTGTTAGACATACCTCCGAGCTTATTCATAGCCATTGCTATAGTTTCATGTGTTTCTCTGCTTATAGAGCCAAAACTCATTGCCCCGATTGCGAATCTTTTTACTATTTCTGAGGTCCCTTCGACTTTCTCTATTGGAATAGGATTTAGCGTTGAATTGAATTTTAATAAACTCCGTAAGGTTGTTGGATTTTCGATTTGATTGTTAATAATATGAGCAAATTTTTTGTATTCCTCGTAATCTCCTTTCCGTGCTGAATCCTGGAGGAAGGCAATACTCTGCGGATTCCATAGATGATATTCTCCGTCTCTTTTCCATTGATAGAAACCACCTGAAGGAAGATTTTTTTTCATCAAGGGAGTATCCGGAAAAGCTTCTTTATGTCTGAGGATGACCTCTTTGCCAAGAGTTAAAAGGTCTACACCTCCGATACGGGATGTGGTACCTGCGAAACACTTTTCGATAACTTCCTTTCCAAGACCTAATGCTTCAAATATTTGAGCTCCTCTGTAGCTTTGAAGAGTCGATATACCCATTTTAGATAATATCTTAAGTATTCCTTTGTTAATGGCTTTTTTGTAATTACTTATTGCGTCGTTTAGATCTATTTCGATCTCTTTTTCTTCGGATAAGTATTTTATTGCTTCAAAGGCAAGATAAGGATTAATACAATCTGCGCCGTAACCCAAAAGAAGAGCAAAATTTTGGACTTCTTTTGCGTCTGCGCATTCAACTAAAATATTTACTTGTGTACGTAATTCGCTTTTAATTAAGGCATGATGAACGGCTCCGGTTGCCAACAGAGATGGTATGCAGGCATTTTCTTTGTTTATTCCTCGATCGCTTAGCAATATAAAGGAGTACCCGTTTTCTGCGGCTTCCTTTGCCTCCCTTGTAATTCTGTCCAGAGCTTTAATGAAATTTCTTTCCGTTTCGGCGTTAAAAAGCAGGGAAATGCTTTTAGTGGCAAAACCGTTTATATTAATATTTTTTAACTTGTCAAAATCTTCATTTGTTAGTATTGGTTCTTTTAGCTCCAATTTATGAGCATGATTTGGTGTCTCTTCTAAAATGTTATCTTTCGGACCAAGAAAGCTCAGCGTACTCATAACTATTCGCTCTCTAATTGAATCAATCGGAGGATTCGTAACCTGGGCAAATAATTGCTTAAAATAATTGAAAATAAGTTGTGACTGTTTTGATAGAACAGCATGGGGATGGTCGTTTCCCATTGAGCCAATAGGTTCTTTTCCTTCGAGTGCTTTTGGTTTTATTATAGATTTTAAATCTTCCCGCGTATAACCATTTGCTTTTAAGTGAGAGAGGAAATCTTCTTCTTTAATATTAAAGCTTTGTTCTTTCTTTTTATCCGATTTTATAGAATCGAATTCGAGTAAATGTTCGTTCAGCCATGTAGTATATGGTTTTCTATTCGATAAGTCCTTTTTTATTTCTTCGTCCTGGATTATTTCTCCTTTCTTTGTGTCTACAAAAAAAACTTTTCCCGGCTCAAGTCTTCCGGATTTTAGTATATTTTTACCCTTTATGTCCAGAACTCCGACTTCCGAAGCCATAACAACTTGACCGTCCTTTGTTATGAGATAGCGGGCAGGACGTAATCCGTTACGGTCAAGTATTGCGCCAACGCGAATTCCGTCGGTAAAAGATATTGCGGCGGGACCATCCCAGGGTTCAGAAATACAGGCGTGGTATTTATAGAAGTTTTTCAGTTTTCCATCCAATAAATTGTCGTTTTCCCATGCTGCGGGAATCAGCATCATCATAGAGTGGGGTAGAGACCGTCCCGAGAGTGTTAAAAGTTCAAACACGTTATCTATTATCGCCGAGTCACTTTTCGAGGCGTCAATAATTGGTTTTATTTTTTCTATATCTTTTCCGAATAGAGGGCTTTTTAGAAGGCCTTCTCTTGCCTTCATCCAGTTTATATTTCCCCGGAGTGTATTTATTTCTCCGTTATGAGCAAGAAATCTAAAAGGTTGAGCAAGGTCCCAGGTTGGGAAGGTGTTTGTACTGTACCTGGAATGAACCATGGCAATGGCACTTTTTATAGATTCATCTTTCAAATCGGTATAAAAATCCTCTACCTGGTCTGCTATAAGAAGTCCTTTATAGGTTATCATTCTGCTTGAAATGTTGGTTATATAGAAGAAAGATTTTTGTTTTATATCTGATTTATCTATAATGTTTTCTACTCTTTTTCTGATTACGTAAAGAATGCGTTCGAAGTTTAATGTATCATCTTTCCCTTTTGGTGGAAGTGCAGGATTTCTTTGGATGAATATCTGTTCTATTGAAGGTTGAGTTTCTTTGGCGCTTACACCAATGTTTGAATTATCTACAGGAACTTTTCTCCATCCGAGGAGTAGTTGTTTTTCTTTATCGACGACTCTATTAACAACGTCCCTGCAAAAAGAACGTTCGTTGACGTTCTGAGGCAGAAAAATAATGCCGGTTCCGTACTCTCCGGGCGACGGCAATTCTATTTTTTCCTTTTCCGTAACTTTGGATAGGAATTCATGCGGAAGTTGTATAAGGATACCGGCTCCGTCGCCGGTTTTCGGATCTGCTCCAACAGCCCCTCGATGAGCAAGTCTGCGCAGGATTTTAAGGCCTTTTTTAACAATATCATTGGATTTTTCTCCGTTGATATTGCAAACAAAGCCCACTCCGCATGAATCATGTTCATTATTGGGGTCGTATAATCCCTGTTTTTCTGGAAACCCTCTATTTCTTCGTATTTTTTCCATGATCTACATATTCAGTTAAATTATCATATTTTAATTCAATTCACCGACCAACTCACTAACCATTATAATATAGGCAGGTATTTGTCAATTTCATACTGCGATACCTGGATTCGGTAATCATCCCATTCCTTGTTTTTAAGGGCAATAAATCGTGGGAAAATGTGTTCTCCCAAGACTTTTCTAACGAGCAAGCTGTTTTCCGTTATTGATATTGCCTGACCGAGATTATCAGGCAGCGTTTCAATACCCTTTTCTTTTCTTTCGATAGGCGTTAAATGATAAAGATTTTGTTCCATTGGTTTTGGAGCTTTATATCCCTTTTCTACGCCTTCTAATCCTGCGTGAAGCATTGCCGCGAAAGTCAAGTATGGATTACAAGCTGGATCTGCGGCTCTGAATTCGCATCGGGTTGCCTTTTCCTGTCCCGGCTGGTACATAGGTACACGTATTAAAGCACTTCGATTTCTCTGGCTCCAGGCAATGTATACCGGTGCTTCATAACCGGGAACAAGACGTTTATAAGAATTCGTAGTTTGAGCGAATAGAGAGCAGATTTCTTTAGAGTGTCTTAATAAGCCTGCAATATATGAATGAGCAATATCAGATAAGTTGTCTTTTGATTCTTTGTCAAAGAAAGCATTTTTACTTCCTTTAAATAGAGACTGGTGAGTGTGCATACCCGAACCGTTTTCTCCGAAAACCGGCTTAGGCATAAATGTAGCGTAGACTCCAAACTTGGTGGCAATTTCCTTTACAACTACACGGTAAGTTATAACATCGTCTGCCATTTTAAGGGCATCTGCGTATCGCATATCCACTTCGTGCTGGGACGGAGCTACTTCGTGATGTGAGTATTCTACATGAATTCCCATTTCCTGAAGCGCGAAAACCGTTTCTCTTCTAAGATCACTTGCAACATCCAATGTAGTAAGATCGAAATAACCGCCCCTGTCCAGGTATTCTGTTCCGTTATCGTTTTTAAAGTAAAAGAATTCAAGTTCGGGACCGATATAGAAATGATCGAAACCCATATCTTCTGCTCGTTTTAAAGCTTTTTTCAGGATGTATCGAGGATCCCCTTCGTATGGTGTTTTATCCGGATTCAAAATATCGCAGATCATACGTGCCACTTTTTTCTCGTTTGGTCGCCAAGGTAATATGGCGAAAGTGTCAAGATCCGGCATTGCTATCATGTCCGACTCTTCTATATCCTGATAGCCTGTGATCGAGGAGCCGTCAAATCCCATGCCGTCTGTAATAGCGTTTTCAAGTTCATTATCGGTTATCGCAAAGCTCTTGACCTGTCCGAGAATGTCAGTGAACCAAAAACGAATAAATTTCACGTCTTCATCTTTTACTATTTTCAATATATCTTTTTTTGTTTTTTTAGGCATTTTTTACTCCTTTTTTACAGTTTTAGCCACAAAGGCACCAAGGCACGAAGATTATATAAACAAAGTTGACTGTTTGTTAAGTTATTCAAATCTTCTTTTTTAAATAATAGTCTAAAATTTATATTTTCCTTTGCGTCTTCGTGTCTTAGTGGCAAATAATAAATCTTTTTTTAGCCAATTGCTTCTTGTCCGCGTTCACCGGTTCGTATGCGTATACATTCCCCGAGTTCAAGAACGAAAATCTTTCCGTCTCCTATCTGTCCGGTTTGTGCTCCTTTGACTATTGCTTCTATTGTAGGTTCGACAAAATCCTGATTAACCGCTATTTCCAATCGTAGTTTCTTAAGCAGGTTAACCTCATGTATGACGCCCCGGTAGGTTTCGGTGTAACCTTTTTGCTGTCCGCTGCCAAGGGCGTTGGTAACAGTCATTTTGTAAACCTCCGCATCATATAAGGCCTTTTTTACATCCGGCAATTTATGCGGTTGAATTAAAGCTACTATAAGTTTCATTTTTACCTCCGCTTATTTAATGGTGGTGAGTAGGTTTCTTCTTCGCATCACCATTTATCTATTCGGTTGTGAATATCTGGAAGCCTCCATATGCTTCCATTCCATGTTCTCCGATATCAAGACCTTTTAATTCTTCTTCTCGGGAAACTCTTAGCCCGATTATAACGTCTATGAGTTTGAATACGATGCCCATACTTACAACAATAAATATTATTACCGATAGGGAACCAAGTAGTTGGATTCCAAGTTGTTTTAGCCCGCCACCATAAAAAAGACCATTGTGCGCTAACCCCAAACTTTCTTTACCGAAAAACCCAATTGCAAGTGTGCCCCAGATGCCGTTCATTCCATGAACGGGGATTGCTCCAACCGGGTCATCGATATGTAACTTATCAAGTAGGATTACCCCAAAAATAACGATGATGCCTCCTATAGCTCCTATTGTTATTGCAGCCCATGGATCAACGAAAGCGCATGGGGCTGTTATTGCAACAAGACCTGCAAGTGCTCCGTTCATAGCCATTGAAAGATCCGGCTTTCCAAATATCTTCCATACAGTAATCATCGCAGCTATACCGCCTGCGGCAGCTGCCAGGTTTGTGTTTATCGCTACAAGTGCGATTAAACTTCCATCTCCTACATGAAGACTTGAACCCGGGTTGAATCCAAACCATCCGAACCATAGTATGAAAACTCCAAGAGAGGCAAGCGGAATTGAATGTCCTGCGATAGCATTTGGTTTTCCGTCAGGATTATATTTGCCGAGACGAGGTTTAAGTAATATTGTCCCTACAAGAGCAGCAACACCTCCAACCGTATGGACCACTGTCGAACCCGCGAAATCGGCAAAGTTAAGTTCTGCCAGCCAACCACCGCCCCAAATCCAGTGACCTACTATCGGATATATTAAAGCGGAAATTACGAACGAATAGATAAGATAAGCCTGGAATTTCATTCTTTCTGCCATGCCGCCTGCAACAATAGTTGCCGCTGCTCCGCAAAAAGCTGCCTGGAACAACCAGAAAGCATGAAGTGGAACATTAGCTCCCGACTCGGCTCCGGCTAAAAACCATCCTTTTAATCCCATGAATGCGTTTCCGTCGCCGAACATTATTGCGTATCCGAACATAAAGAATCCGATTGAAGCCATGCAAAAGTCTAAAAAGTTTTTGGTTAGAATATTACATGTGTTTTTTGCGCGAACGAAACCGGCTTCAACCATACCAAAACCTGCCTGCATAAAGAAAACAAGAAACGCAGCTAAAAGTACCCATACAGTATCTAATCCCACAGTGTTGATTCGTATAACTTCTTCAGACATTTTTATCTCCTATTATAGACCTTTTGTGTTAAAAACTCAATACCCTTTTATAAGCTTAATTCGCCCGGGATTTTTGGGAATAAAGTTGTATCTTTTACATGTTTAAGACCGCATATATAACGAGTTATTCTTTCTATCCCGATTCCAAAACCTCCCGAAGGTGGAAGTCCCAATTTTGCAAGCTCCAGATATAACTTGTAGTCATCTAAATCCAGATTTTGACGAGTTATTCTTTCTTTTATTTTATCATATTCGTTTTCTCTCATACCGCCGGAGAGCCCTTCGCCGAAACCCTCGGGGTATATTACATCCATATCGAGCAATATTCCCGGTCTTTTCGGATCTTCTTTATCGTAAAATTCCCTTTTCCAGTCCGGGATATCGACAAGCCAGAATGGATCTTCCATTTCTTCGGAAAGGATTTCTTCAAAGTCTTTTCCATGCTTGTCCATCGCCTCCTTAAAGGCAATTCTCTTAAATGGAATTTTGGGTATCTTCAACTCACGCTCAAAAAATTCGAGCTGTTTTTTACAGTTTTTCTTAACTTCCGTGAAAACGTGGGCATAGATATCTTCTCCGAGTTTAAGTAATTCATCCCGAGTTGCGCCTTTTATTTCAAGATCAAGTTGCGTAAACTCGAATAGATGCCGCCCCGAATCAGCGGTTTCTTTTGCCTCCAGACGTAGGTTGGGAGAGAAGCAGAAAATTTTTTCGATTCCACTTACAGCAATCATTTTATGAAGTATCATGCTTTTTGTTATTTTATATGTTTCATCGTAATATTCGAAATCGGTTGAAAAAACCTCATGACAGAGCGGATCCGTTTCGGGCGATACCATAACAGCTGAGATTTCAAGGAAGCTATTATTGAAAAGGTAGTTAGCCATAGCATTCCTTACTTGAGTTTTTACAATAAGCATCTCTTTAATCGCAGGATCCCGGAACCTCTCGTAATATTTTTTTGCTAATAATGCCTCTTTACCTTCTTTTTCAACTTCTTTAGCCATAATAGCCTCCGTTTTTAGTTTGAATTATTATTCGTTAATTCTGCATATTTATTCAAAAATGCAGAAATCAATATAGTTGTTATTTTCTTTTTGTCAAGGGGTGGGCTGGATTTTTACTATTTGTGATTAAAGAATATAAATTTGCAATAAATTTCGATATTAACTATTGACCCTTTGATTTGGGGTGCTTGGTAATAGTTGTTGTTGAATGGTTTATATATCTTTATTTTTTTTGCGTTAAAAGACTTGTTATAATGATTGCGATTGTTGCAAGAGCGAATGAAGCAACTCTTACAGTAATGAAATCATTTAGAATCTTTGTGTTTGCCCATATTATTGTGCTTACGGCACCTGTGAGCATTCCTGCCGTAACGCCATACTTTGTAGTTTTTTTCCATTTTAACGAAAAAAGAAGTGCGGGTCCGAAAGATGCGCCCAGTCCGCTCCAGGCGTAAGAAACCATTGTGTATATTAGTTTTTGTGATTTAATTGCTAATATAAATGCTGATGCTCCCACAAGTAAAGTTATAATTCTTGAAGCCATTAGTTGTGTTTTTTGGGAGATTTTTCTTCGAAATATGTTGTGATATACATCTTCGGATAAAGCAGAAGATGCGACGAGAAGTTGAGAGTCAGCTGTCGACATCATAGCTGCAATCGCGCCGGAAATTAAAATCCCGGCAAGCCACAAGGGAAGAAGAGTTGTCGCGAGGTGGGGCATAAGAGATTCTGGATCGATTAATGCTCTCGAGGGTACAATGCCTTTTCCGACTACACCTATAAAAAATGCTCCGAAGAATGCAGGTATACTCCATGCAATTGCAATGTTTCTGCTTATTCTTATTTTCTCAGGGTCTTTTATCGACATGTATCTTACGATGGTGTGCGGTTGTCCGAAGTATCCAAGGCCCCAGCTGAGACCTCCAATTACACCGGCAATGGCAGGCCAACCTGTACGGTTTCCTATCAATGAGGAAAGAGTGAAATTTATATTGTGTCCTCCTTTTAAGATTGCTATGAAACCTACTATAGGAAGAGCTACGAGAGTTATGAACATCAGTATTGCCTGCAGGAAATCTGTCCAGGCAACAGCTAAAAATCCTCCCATTAAAGTATAAAATATGATAACTAATGCTCCTATTGTTATACCGGTTAGATGAGGTAGCCCAAAGGTGGTATGTAGGGTTTTTCCGGCTCCGTTAAATTGAGCTGATACGTATAAAGAATAGAAAAATATGATAATGAATGTTGCTATAATTTCGTTTAATTTGTTTTCCGCTCCGAAATTTCTTGAGAAAAATCCCGGCAATGTAATAGCACCCAATTTTTCCGTTTTAACTCTTAGATCTTTTGCAATTATAAGCCATGCTGCGATGATTCCGGATACACAGCCAATAGCAGTCCAGATTTCTATTAGTCCTGCAGTAAGAGCCATAGCAGGTAGTCCAAGGAGCAGCCATGCTGATTCTCCGGATGCTCTTTCTGAGAATGCGGCAACCCATGGATTAAGTCTTCTTCCTGCTATAATAAAGTCTTCCTGTGTTTTTGTAAGACGAAAAGTCCAAATACCAATTCCAAGTACTATAGTAAGATAAATAACGAAACCTATTAAAACCGGATCCATCAACGCCTCCTTATTTTTTTTAAATAATAAATATCGCGAATCTCATGTCAAGGGCTTGAAAATTGAAGTTTCATGAATTTTTGAGCCCTAATTTTTTAAAAACCAGTAATCGTACAACTTTCTTTAAATTCAAAAGTGGATAGTGTTAGTCCTCGGTTTAAACAAAAGAGAGGGCTAACCATTCATCAGGAACGTGGTCAATTTTCCCACCAAGAAAATTGCCACTCGGCTCTCAGCCTCGCTCCTATTGAAATCCGAAGATTTCAATAGACCATGGCCGCTCGGCTTCCGAGACGCCCTTCTGAACGGTCAACCCTCACTTTTAATCCTTGCGGAAAAATATGTTATAGCATTTTTAATAAAAAAATCATGAAACTTCAACTTGAAAAAACTTGACAAAATTTTGAAAATTTGTATTTTTATTTAAAGTATTGAGAAAATTATTAAATGGGTTGTATAAATATTATTAGTACCTAAAAAGGAGGGGCAAATGGATTTTTTTAAGCTAAAAGAACATAATACTTCCGTAAAAACTGAAGCTATCGGCGGTGTAACAACTTTTATGACGATGGCTTATATAATTTTTGTTCAGCCGGTTATTCTTTCTCATGCAGGCATGGATTTCGGTGCTGTTATGATGGCAACAATAATTTCTTCTGTTATTGCTATTCTTATTATGGGTCTTT
>Ga0307430_1002611_pt1 | contig 11781 bp, 9 predicted proteins | sample SalMarWE160130MG_FD_202159 | JGI IMG/M metagenome (GOLD analysis project Ga0307430, IMG submission 202159) | Salt marsh sediment microbial communities from the Plum Island Ecosystem LTER, Massachusetts, United States - WE1603-130 | ecosystem: Environmental > Aquatic > Marine > Intertidal zone >... | reverse complement strand
CACGCGCTCGGTGGATCGGGCGCTTGTACGCGTCGCCCCGTACGGCGCCCTCGCCGTACCAAGATCGAAGAATGGCGGCCCTCATGTCAAGTGACCCACTAGTTGCATCGAGTTCTTCATTTGCACAACGTCACTAGGGTTGATAAAGCAACGGGTCTTGCGGCACGCCGTTCATCCGAATCTCGAAATGGAGATGGGAGCCAGAAGACCAGCCGGTGCTGCCACAGTAACCCAGCAAATCGCCCTGTTGGACGGCTTGTCCGCACCCCACGGCAATGCTACTAAAGTGAGCATACCGAGTTACAAAGCCATTGCCGTGGTCAACCTGGGCCATAATGCCGTATCCGCCGTTCCAGCCCGCGATAGTCACCAACCCGTTGTCCGCGGCCATAATCGGATCACCCGTCCGGCAGCGGTAGTCAAGTCCGATGTGCGTCGGGTTGCGCGGATCGTGGAAATACCACCCTGAGACCTCGCGGCTGCCGGTGGGGAGGATGAACCAGCCATTGGCGCCAGGGCCTGAATACGTCACGCCGCCGCAGGATCCATAGACGAGCCCGGCGGGGCCAGGCAAAGGAACGATGGGCGGCGGGTCCCAGTCGACGTCGTCTCCTCTGCCGCCGGGCACGACGAGCAACTGCCCTTCGGTAGGTTGCTCATCTTCCTCCAGGCCGTTCCACTCGTTGTACAGGACGGCAGGCTCCACCTCGTACTGGGCGGCGATGCTTGCTATCGTCTCTCCCGCACGGGTAGTGTGGTACACGCCGTCTACGGGCAGGATAAACAGCTCGAGCCCCGGTTTGATGAGCCACGGGGCATCCATAAGTGCCTCGCGGTTGCTCCAGACGATCGTCTCTGGAGACAAAGCGAATTGAGCGGCGATGCCATAGACCGTGTCGCCGGGCTGGACGGTGTAGGTCTTGACATCGGCGCGCGCTCGTTCTGGAAAGGTGGTGTGGGGGATGGGCAGCCGGGCGACCGTCGTTGTATTGGAGAATAAAGCCCAATTCTTTGAAGAGGCTGGGGTAGGAGAGAGCGCCCCCCCGGAGTTTGAGGAGAGCCCTGCCATGGCAGAAGGCTCGCCGCCAGCACTGATCGAATCCCCGACGGCGATCTGTGGCAGTGGCACGCCTGCGCCGCCGAGGAAGACGGTGACTACAGCGAGGGCGACGATGCTCAGGTGAGCCGTGGCGCGAGTTAGGAATGGACGCTTGGTGCGCCAGTCCACACACGCACGCCAGACCCCCGTCACGCACCATGCCACAAAGCGCAGGACAAGGGAACGTGAGCAGGAGGGACTGGTAGTTGCCAAATGGCTCTCCCCTTCGGTGGAGACAGGGAGTGATGAATTTTCTATTGCAGTAGACCTAAGGTTTTGCAACAATAGTCGCAACCCCCGTATGTCATTATACCATCAAAGAGGGGTGGTGACAACTTGTGCGCAAGCTGCCAAAACACCCAACTGGAGCCTATTTGGCGAGCAGGCGGCGGAGTATGGGCAGTGCTGCCTCAATGGCCTGGCCGCGGTGGCTGACGCGATTCTTCTCCTCTTGCGAAAGTTGAGCCATCGTGCGGTTGTACTCGGGCAGGAAAAAGATCGGGTCGTAACCGAACCCCCCTCGCCCCGCGGGTTCTAAAGTGATCCGGCCTTCACACACCCCCTCGGCGCTGTGTGTTTCCCCGTCGGGTGAGGCGATGACCACTACGCAGCGGAAGCGGGCCGTGCGCTGCTCTGGCGGTACGTCCATCAAGCACGCCAGGAGCGCTTCGAGGCGATCGACGTCGTGACCCGGTGCGTATCGCGCCGAGTGGATTCCAGGTGCCCCGTCCAGACTATCCACCTCGAGGCCTGAGTCGTCGGCCAGTGTAAGCAGTCCAGAGGCTTTTGCGTAGGCCAGGGCCTTCTGAGTGGCGTTATCGAGATAAGTGTCGCCGTCTTCGGGGACATCTACGTGCAGGCCAAGATCGGATGGGAAACAGATGTCCATTTCCAGAGGTGCGAGCAAAAGTTGAAACTCGCGCACTTTGCCCGGATTTTGTGTGGCGACGAGTAGTTTCATGGCAGCATGTTTTTAGCACAGACTGGGGGAGATGTCAAGCAGGGGGGCGTATCGCGTATCGACACCGCCTCTCGTGTGACAAAGCAGCGGAAGCGCCGAAAATCCGACGATCTAACGAAACGCTGATGTTGCTCTTATATTCTTCTGATGTACGTGAGGTATATTTGAAGCGTGTGAAGCTGATCTCAAAACATAGTAAATGATGCACGATTCGTGATGGGCGAGTTTTTCGTCTCACGGATCAATATCATGTGCAGGAGGAAGTGAAATGGGCAAAATAATTGGTATAGATTTGGGCACGACTAACTCTGTTGTTGCCGTCATGGAGGGCGGCGATCCTGTCGTCATCCCGACCGCTGAGGGCGGCAGATTGTGTCCCTCGGTCGTAGGATTCACCAAGAATAACGAGCGGCCGGTGGGACAGACCGCCCGGCGGCAGGCCGTCGTCAACCCGGAGAACACCGTCTTTTCCGTCAAGCGGCTGATGGGCCGCCGCTACGACGATCCCGAGGTGGAGAAGGCACGCCAGATCCTGCCCTACAAGATTGTGGAGGGGCCGTCAGGCGACGCGCGTATCCACATCCCGCAGACGGGCAAGACCTACACGCCGCAGGAGATCTCGGCGATGGTGTTGGGCAAACTGAAGAAGGACGCCGAGGCCTACCTGGGCGAGGAGGTCAAGCAGGCGGTGATCACCGTCCCGGCCTACTTTAGCGACAGCCAGCGCCAGGCCACCAAGGACGCCGGCAAGATCGCCGGCCTGGAGGTGCTGCGCATCATCAACGAGCCCACCGCCGCCAGCCTGGCCTACGGGCTGGATAAGAAAGAGGCCGAGACGATTCTCGTCTTCGACCTAGGCGGCGGCACGCTCGACGTCTCCATCCTGGACGTGGGCGAGGGCGTGGTCGAGGTGCAGTCCACCAGCGGCGACACCTTCCTGGGCGGCGACGACTGGGATCAGCGCGTCACTGACTATATCGCCGACGAGTTCAAGAAGGATCAGGGCATCGACCTGCGAGGCGACCGTCAGGCGCTGCAGCGGCTGAAGGAAGCGGCAGAGAAGGCCAAGATCGAGCTCTCCACCGTACTGGAGACGGAGATCAACCTGCCTTTCGTCACCGCCGACGCCAGCGGCCCCAAGCACCTGCAGGTGAAGCTGACGCGGGCCAAGCTAGAGCAACTGACCGAGGGCCTGGTCGAACGCTGCCGGGTGCCCTTTGAGCAGGCGCTGAAGGACGCCAAGCTCAAGCCTGCAGACTTGGACGAGGTCGTTCTGGTCGGCGGCGCGACGCGCATGCCGATGATCCAGGAGTTGGTGCGCGAGCTGACAGGCAAGGAGCCTCACAAGGGGGTCAACCCCGACGAGGTGGTGGCTGTCGGTGCGGCGATCCAGGCGGGTGTGCTGGGCGGCGAGGTCAAGGACGTGCTGCTGCTGGATGTGACGCCGCTGACGCTGGGCGTGGAGACGCTGGGCGGGGTGATGACGCCGCTGATCGAGCGCAACACCACTGTCCCGGTGCGCAAGAGCGAGACGTTCTCCACTGCCGCCGATGGCCAGACCGCGGTGACGATCCACGTGCTGCAGGGCGAGCGCCCCATGGCAGCCGACAACGAGAGCCTGGGCATGTTCAACCTGGAGGGTATCCCGCCCGCGCCGCGCGGCGTGCCGCAGGTCGAGGTGACGTTCGACATCGACGCCAACGGCATCCTGAACGTGTCGGCCAAGGACAAGGCCACCGGCAAGGAGCAGCAGATCGCCATCACCGCCAGCACGAACTTGAGCAAGGATGACGTGGAGCGGCTGGTGCGCGAGGCAAAGCAGCACGAGTCGGAGGACCGGCGCGTTTGGGAACTGATCGAGGTCCGCAACACGGCCGACCAGTTGATCTACCAGATGGAAAAGATGCTGCGCGACCTGGGTGACAAAGTGCAGGCTTCGGATCGCGGGCGCATCGAGGGAATCATCGAGGACTTGAAGCGCGCCAAGGAAGGCGACGACGCGGGTCGGATCAAGCAGTTGATCGAGGAGTTGCAGCAGGCCAGCTATGCCATCGGACAGCAAATGTACGCCCAGCAACAGGCGGCCGGTGAGCCGCAAGCGGGCGGCTACCCTGGTAGCGGCTACCAAGGTAGATCGGGCGGCAACGGTGGTTCGGCTGGAGGCGCCGGGGAGCCGTCCGGCGAGGAGGAAGTCGTTGAGGGCGAGTTCAGCGAGGTATAACAAGTCTGCAAGTGGCAAGTTTGCAGGTTAGCAAGCCGCGGGGGAGTGGAGAGACAGTCTCTGCTTCCCCGCCTTCGCTTTCGTGCTACGCTTTACGTTTCGCGTGTATCGGGTATAATCCAGGGCATTGAACTAGGGAGCGATCAATGGAACAAGGAATAACACAACCTACGGGAGCTGCCGCTTCCGATCAGTTGGTGGCCATCGCGCAGTTGCGGCGGCATCTCGCCGGCGTGATGCGTATCGATGAGCACGAGGTATTGCGTCAGCCCGATGAGGCGATTGTCTTCCGTGGTCAGGTGCACGGCGATACTGAAGAGGCCTTTGAGCAGATCAGCCAGCGCTTTGCCGATGCTGGCTACATTGCCCAGTTGCGCGATTGGTCCGCAGGCGGTCACGAGGTGGTGGCCATCAAAGGGGCGTTCAGGCACAAGACGGGCCGGGTGTGGATCAACGTGGTGTTGTTTCTGGCGACGGTTTTTAGCGTGCTCTATATCGGCGCGCTAAATGCCTTGGAACCCAGTATGATAGAAGATCCTACGAGCCCGCAGGTGTATCTATTGCCGCTGATCTACCTCTACCGTGGATTTCCTTTCGCGGCCACGCTCCTGGGCATCTTGTTGGCCCACGAACTGAGCCACTACTTTGTTGGGCGGCTGTACGGCTCACCCATCAGTTTGCCCTACTTTATTCCATTTCCCAATCTCTTGTTCGGAACGATGGGGGCGGTGATCGTGCAGCGGAAACCCATGCGCAATCGAAGGTCTCTGCTGGACATAGGTATTGCCGGCCCGCTGGGGGGCTTGATCGTCGCGATCCCTCTGCTGGTCTTGGGATTGGCGCTCTCCGAGGTTGGGCCGCCCCCGCCCGAAATAGAAGGGGCCTGGCAGGAGGGCAATTCGCTGCTCTACGCGGGGATCAAATACCTGATGTTTGGCAGATTCCTCCCCGCCGGCGGCGAGGACGTGTGGCTGCACCCGGTCGCTTTTGCCGCGTGGGCCGGGCTGTTCGTCACCATGCTCAATCTGATCCCGGTTGGGCAGCTCGATGGCGGGCACGTCAGCTATGCCCTGCTGGGCCGCAAGGCGTGGACGCTGGGATACATCGTCATCGGCGCGTTGGTGGCCTGGGGGGGATGGCTCTTACTGAACGGCAACACGGCCGGCGGCCTTTGGATGATGTGGGGTTTTCTGAACTTGGTGCTGAACCGGCGTCACCCGCCCCCGCTCGACGATGCCACGAAACTCGATCTGCCGCGCGTCGCGCTCGGCATACTGCTTCTGATCGTTTTTGTGTTGCTGTTTATGCCTGCGCCGTTGCAGGAGGTGGTCTTTTAGCCGGAGGAAGGGCGGATGGCCCCAGATGCAACCGAGACCGTTTTCATCAGCTACGCCCGCGAGGACGAGGCGTTTGCCCAGCGGCTCAACACCGACCTGCAGCGGCGCGGCGTAGCAACCTGGATCGACGAGCTGGGCATCCGCGGTGGGGACGACTGGCCCACGCGGATCGCCACGGCCCTGGCCGGCTGCAAGGCCGTGCTCGTCGTCGTCTCGCCGGACTCGATGGCCTCCAGGTGGGTGCAGCGCGAGCTCTCTTTTGCCGACGCGGAGGGCAAGCGCATCCTGCCCTTGATCCACCGGCAGTGCGAGCAGCCGCGCTGGTTCAGGCTGCGCTTTGGCAACGTGCAGTGGGTGGATTTCTCCGAGGGTTCCTACGAGGCGAACCTGGCCGAGCTGCTGACCTCGATAGAGGAGATGCTGGCACTGCAGGTGATCGCACTGCCGGTCTCCCCTGTGCCCGAGCCCTCACCCCCGCCTACTCCCAGCGGAGGCACCAGCGTCCACATCGGGGGAGACGTCAGCGGCCAGGTGGCCGTCGGGAGCGGTATCAGCCAGGTCGGTGCGGTTCGCGCCGCCGCGCCCAAGCCCGAAGCCCTCACCATCGCCTCTCCCATCTACCTCGAACTCGTCCGCGTTCCCGCCGGCGAGTTCCTCATGGGCAGCGACCCGGCGAAGGACAAAGATGCCCAGGACGACGAACAACCCCAACACCGCGTCTACGTCCCCGAGTTTACCATCGGCAAATATCCGGTCACCAACTTGCAATACGCAGCCTTTGTGCAGGCCGTGAAACACGAGTTGCCCGGTCACTGGGAAGGCGGCAGGATTCCCGCTGGCAAGGAGAACCATCCGGTGGTCAACGTCTCGTGGCACGACGCCGTCGCCTTCTGCAAGTGGCTGAGCCGGGAGACCGGTAGACCCTTCCGCCTGCCGACGGAGGCGGAGTGGGAGAAGGCCGCGCGTGGGATTGATGGTCGACTTTACCCCTGGGGGGACAAGCCACCTACGGCAGAGTTGTGTAACTTTGACGACAACGTCGGTGACACCACGCCGGTAGGCCGATACTCGCCCCGGGGGGATAGCCCCTACGGCTGCGCCGACGTGGCCGGCAACGCGTGGGAGTGGACGCGGAGCCTCTACAAGGGCTATCCCTACGACCTGGCGGATGGGCGGGAGGAGCTCGAGGCCGGCGAGTTCATCGAAGACATCCGGGTGTTGCGCGGGGGCCCGTTCTTCGGTTATGTCAGTTACGTGCGCTGCGCCTGCCGCGGCAGGTACGACCCGATCAACCGTTACAGGTTCGTCGGTTTTCGGGTAGTGGCGTCCCCCGTTGACTCTGGACTCTGATCCCTCTGGACACTGGAACTCTGGAATCGGCATGTAGCCCGGCCCCTCGTGGGCGTCGGGCACAAACGGGCACAAGGCCCTATGCTACACCCGGAGATGTAGCCTAGCCCCTTGTGGGCGTCGGGCACGGGCGGGCACAAGGCCCTATACTACATCTGAAATTGGAGGGGGAACACGATATCCTGGAACAAACCCTATCGCCCGCCGCGAAATCAGCGGCTCGACCTCGAACTCTACACCGACGCCAACCGTGTGTGCTTCATCACCATTTGCGCCTACATGAACCAGTCGCCCTTCGTGCGCGCCGATCTGAACCAGCTTATCCTCGACGTCCTGCAGGAGGAACAGGAACGCCAGAACTGCGCCGTGTTTTCCTATTGCCTGATGCCCAACCACCTGCATTTTCTGGTCAGCCCATGTGAGGAGGGCATTTCGGTGCTGACGTTTACCGACCGGTTCAAGGGCAAATCGACCAATCGCAGTTGGGCGGTGGGGTGGCGTGGCAAACTCTGGCAGCCTCGCTACTACGATCACATCGTCCGTGCCGAGGAAGACCTGCGTGCCATCGCCGAGTACATCTTGAACAACCCTGTGCGCAAAGGACTGGTCCAACATGCCGAGGATTGGCTGTGGGGTGGGTTTATGAACCCATTGCCACTCTGAGACGGGCACGAGCGGGCAAAAGGCCCGATGCTGCGACAGGGATGTAGCTTAGCCCCTCGTGGGCGTCGGGCGCAGGGGCTGCTACGAGCGCGGCAGGTCGAGCATCAGCACCTCGAGCGTGAGGCGCACGTTGGCATTGCGCCTGAGGTGGTCGGCGGCGCTGCGCAGGGCCTCCACCATCGCCGTGCTGCGCGCCACCCCGTAGCGGCGCGCGTGGTCGCGCAGGGCGCTTTGCCGGTCGACGTTGGTCAGCGGCGCGTCCGCCTCGGCGGCCAGCAGCATCACGTCCCGCCACCAGCCCAGCCACAGATCGAGCGTCTCCTGCGTGGCGACGGGGTCGCGGGCCAGCCGGTTGGCGTAGCGGAAGCGCGCGGTGGTGGGGGCATTCAGCAATTTCCCCAGCTCGTCCAGCCGCTGCGCGCGGCGCTGCAACCCGGCGCTATCCTCCAGCGTGCGCACCGCCCATCCCAGCCGCCCGCCGGAAAGGTGGGCCAGTAGCTTGGCCTGCTCCGGCTCCGCACCCCAGCGCTCGATCAGCGCCCGCTCCACCTGCGGCACGGGCAGCGGGCGCAGGGCCACCTGCTGGCAGCGGGAGACGATGGTGGGCAGGAGCGTGTCGGCATCGGTTGCCAGCACCGTCAGCACGACGTAGGAAGGGGGCTCCTCCAGCGTCTTGAGCAGCGCGTTGGCGGCGGAGATGGTGGCCTCCTCGAAGCGGCGCAGCACCGCCACTTGCCAGCGAGCCTCGAGCGGCGTCAGGGAAAGCTGGCGCTGCAGATCGCGCACCTGGTCGATCTTGAGGCTTTCGCCGGGCCGCTCCGATTCGACGACGTGCAGGTCGGGGTGATTGCCGCTGGAGACCAGGCGGCAGGCGCGACAGTCGCCGCAGGGTGCCCGCTCACCCTGGCACAGCAGGGCGCGGGCGAGTGCCCGCGCCAGCGTCGTCTTGCCCACGCCCGGCGGCCCGGTGAAGAGGTAAGCGTGAGACACGCTGCCCGCCTCGACGGCCTGTCGCAGCAGCTTCACCGCCCATTCGTGTCCCACGATGCCCCAGGAGTCGTTCGTTTCCATCAGACGCATTGTAACACATCGCCCAATCCTTGCAAAATGGCAACGGCGATGGTATAATCTGGGCGCTTTGGGCGGTTAGCTCAGTTGGCCAGAGCGCCACGTTGACATCGTGGAGGTCACAAGTTCAAGTCTTGTACCGCCCACCATGCCGACCGGTAGACTTGCCGGTCGGTTTTTGCGTTTGTACCCACCGCGCTTGACAGCAATTTGCACAAGTCTATAATAGTCAGCGTGGCGTGTGGCGAAAGGGCGGGGGCGCGCCACGACGACGCTGCTATCTTTGCTCCGTTGTATAGTCCCCGTATCCGTTATTCCAATAGAGAGAAAAAGTCCCAGAAACTCTGACGGGACCTGGAACGTCGCTTTCCCGCAGATGGTTCGGAGCCGGGAGCGTGGCGCCGTGCGTACTCGTCGTTGAGCGGGTTGAACCGCAGGCTCCACACCGGGATGCCTCTGCGGCGGAGCAGGTATTCGGCCCAGTTGGCCTGGCGGCGCTTGACGCAGAAGGTGAAGCACTCGTGCGTGAAGCCGCGGTCCCAGATCTTGACGCCATACTTTCTGAGCAGTCGCTCCAGATCGATGCCTCTCCAGCCGCAGTTGCGGGGAACGTAAAAGCGCCAGGCATTGCGCCCGGTCAGGCTGGCAATGAACTCGGTTGCGATACCAGCGGCCCCAGCGCGTTTAAAAGCGCCTTGCCAGTTTGCGTTGACAAACCCAGAGACGAAGCCTTCAATTCTGCTGATCATATCGAAATGGGCAATGAATTCGAGGGGGTCGGCCATCGTGCATCTCCTGAACGGTATGGCTGAGAATAGAAATAGAACACTTGTTCTATTATACACGTTCTTATCGATATGACAAGTCCGAGGGCGTTGACAGAGGGGGGAGAATGGAGGAGCTGCACCGGCTAAAGGATTTATTGTGGCAGTGGTTCCTGGAGGCATCGGAGCAACCTGGTTTTGGGGCCGGGATGTGCATCGGTGTGTTGGGAGTGGCAATTTTGGGCTACTCTTTTTTCATGATTCGAGTGTGGTGGGGGAATGTCACTGTGCCATACAGACCACAGACGATCACGCAGACGTTCACGACCAAGGATACGCCGGCCCAGGTTATGAGCCGCAGCCTCGTGGCAATCGTGGTCGGTTTTGTGGCAATGATGTGCATCACGTGTGTGGTGGCCGAGATACTGTTCCCGGGGCTCGTTGAGGCGGCGCTGCAGAACCTGGGGCCTTGAGAAATACGATTGGCGAATCCAGGTTGACAGCGGGCGAAAGCAGAGTATAATACTGGCATAATAGCAAAAGCGCTGACCGGGACGAGTACCGACCTGCAAGGTCACAGGGAGAGGGAGACGTGACTGGAAGCTCCCTCGGCCGGACGGCCGGGAAAACCCCCCGGGAGCGAGTTTCTGAACCCAGTGAACGGAAGTAGGAAACTCCGGGAAGGCCCGTTACAGCCAGATGAGTGCGGCGATTGGCTTTGCCAATCGCTTGGAACTTGGGTGGAACCACGTGGGAGACCCCCTGCGCCCCAAGGCGCGGGGGTTTTTTGTTGTTAAAATAGGTTGCTACTCAGGCATACGCCTGACAAGGCTCTTGAACATGACGAAAGAGACTGAGCAGTAGCTCAAGGAGGAAGAAAATGGCTGAGGAAAAGCACGACGAAGATTATCTGCACAAGCTACGCCACTCGGTGTCGCACGTGATGGCCCAGGCGGTGCTGGAAAAGTTTCCCGGTGGCAAGGTCGCCATCGGCCCGCCCATCGAGAAAGGCTTCTATTACGACTTTGACCTGCCCCGATCGCTCACGCCGGAGGACCTGGAGGAGATCGAGGCTCGCATGCGCGAGATCGTCGCCGAGGGACACGACTTTGTATACCAGGAGGTCTCCGAGGAGGAGGCGCGCCAGCTCTTTGCCGACCAACCCTATAAGCAGGAGTTGATCGACACCATTCTCTCTGCCGGGACAGATGAATATGGACAGCCGTTGGACGAGGAGCCCAAGCTCTCGGTCTACACCAGCGGGCCGTTCACCGACCTTTGCCGCGGGCCGCACGTGGACAACACGAAAGAGATCCGGTCCAATGCGTTCAAGCTGCTCAACGTGGCCGGCGCCTACTGGCGCGGCGACGAGAATCGCCCGATGTTGCAGCGCATCTATGGCACGGCGTGGCGGGATAGGAAGCAGTTGAAAGCGCACCTCCAGTGGCTGGAGGAGGTTGAAAAGCGCGACCATCGTAGGTTGATCAAGGACCTTGATCTGGTCAGCTTCCACGGCGAAGTGGGGGCCGGGCTGGCACACTGGCATCCCAAGGGTGGGCGGATGCGCGTCATCATCGAGGACTATTGGCGCAAGCTGCATTACGAGGGCGGCTACGACATTGTCTTCACGCCGCACATCGGTCGCTCTTACCTGTGGGAGACGTCGGGCCATCTCGATTTCTACGAGGAGGGGATGTACTCGCCGATGGACATCGAGGGGCAGGACTATTACATCAAGCCCATGAACTGCCCGTTCCACATCATGATCTACAATTCGAGCAAGCGCTCGTACCGCGAGCTGCCGCTGCGCTGGGCTGAACTTGGTACGGTCTATCGCTACGAGCGCAGCGGCACGCTGCACGGTCTGATGCGGGTGCGTGGTTTCACGCAAGACGACGCGCACATCATCTGCACGCCGGAGCAGATTGACGATGAGATTCTGCGGGTGCTTGATTTCAGCTTGAATCTCTTGCGCGGCTTTGGCTTTGAGGAGTTCAAGATCGAACTGAGCGTGCGCGATCCCAAGACGCCGGACAAGTACGCTGGCTCGGAGGAGATGTGGCAGCAGGCCGAGGCCTCGCTGGTCAAAGCGCTCCAGGCGCGCTCACTGCCCTACGAGCGCATGGAGGGCGAGGCGGTGTTTTACGGGCCCAAGATTGACATCAAGATCCGCGACGCGCTCAATCGCCTGTGGCAGTGTACGACGATCCAGTTCGATTTCAACGAGCCGGGGCGGTTCGATATGAGCTACGTGGGCGAGGATGGACAGGAGCACCGCCCGTACATGGTGCATCGCGCGCTGCTGGGCAGCCTGGAGC
>Ga0307430_1002610_pt1 | contig 11782 bp, 15 predicted proteins | sample SalMarWE160130MG_FD_202159 | JGI IMG/M metagenome (GOLD analysis project Ga0307430, IMG submission 202159) | Salt marsh sediment microbial communities from the Plum Island Ecosystem LTER, Massachusetts, United States - WE1603-130 | ecosystem: Environmental > Aquatic > Marine > Intertidal zone >... | reverse complement strand
TCGCGCATTGACACTCTCTTCTTCATGATGACGGCGGTGGTTGTGGTCCTCGCGATCCAGCTCGTCGGCGTTCTCTTGATATCCGCCCTCCTCATCCTTCCGGCGACAACGGCGCTCCAGCTCGCAAAGAGCTTTCGGAGCGCGATCATACTGTCTGCGATTTTTGCCGTCATGAGCGTGATTGCGGGTGTCTTCGTGTCATTCCTTCTGAATATTCCAACCGGCGCGACAATCGTTCTCATGAGCTTCGTCGCCTTCGTGATCGCCGCGGGAACGAGAGCGTTTTTTCGCCAAAGGTAGATTACAGATAAGAAACATATCCCAAGGAACAAATAAATTCCAAATGACAAGCTTCAAATGTCTCTATAACGGGTACTCCTTAATTGATGATTGAAACTTAAAGCATTGGAGCTTATTTGTTCCTTGGGATATGTTTCTTGTTACGTCACTTCTCGTACCCTTCTTCATCAAATCGTTTCGCCATGGCATCCGGATCATCAATGAGCCTGATAAGATTTTCGCACGCTTCCTTCGATAGCATCGTAGGCGTTTCATCCGGATCCAGGAGCGTCATAAAGTGATTGATGATTTTGGCGAGATTTTTATGTTTGAGCCATACGACATCCAAATAGGCATACAGTTCGCTCCTCTCTTCCGCAGTTAGCGCCAGTAAAGCGAGCTTGTTCGTTTGCCGAATTTTATTCGCAATCTCTTTTGGAAAATTGGGAATCCGCGCTTCCTGTCTCTTCTCTTTCCCCTTATATCCCCCGTGAACGAAGGCGATTTCTTCCGGACTCAGCGGCTCAGTTGTGACGGTCTTCCCTCCTCGTTCATTAAATGAATGATCTGTCTCATGGCGCTTCGCATCTTCCGACAGCGAATGTCGCTTGGCGGGAGGAGCGTACTCCGGAGATCCCAGTTTCATACCGTTGCTATTTTGCCACGCAGTTCTCCGCCTGTTCCTCTTCCAGCTTCTTTTCGCTTTCCTTGCGTGCCACGAAGAACCCGAAGAGACTGAAGATGACGATGGAGCTGAAAACGATGCCCAGCAGATTGAGGCCGAAGAGCGCCAGTGAACCCGTGACGATATGCAAATCGCCAAAACCGATGCCGATGCCCGTAACGGCGATGGCGGGAAGGAGGGATACGCTCACGGCGATCCCCGGGAGCGTTGCGGACATGTTCGGCCGAACGAGGGCGAATGATGCCGCGATGCCGGATGCGATGGCAACGATGAGGTAGCTGAGCGACGGCAACGACCTTGAGAGGATTTCTTCGTTCATGAGCGCGCCGTGGTAGAAGAGCGACATGATAAACGATGCCATCGTCGTGATGGCAACGGCGATGAGCAGTGTTCTGAACGATCGGATGATGAGATTGAAGTCCGCGATCGTGACGCCGAGAGCGAGGCTCAAGATGGAACTGAGGAGCGGAGCCACGACCATGGCGCCGATGATGATGGCCGCATTATCCAGAAAGAGGCCCGGAACAACGATGAGGATGGAAAGCGTCAGGAGGAGGAAAAAGCCGAATTTCGGGGAGCTCTGTTCGATGAGGTCGTCAATGGCTTTTTTTCGATCGCACTGCGATATGGCGAATATTTCTGGTTTGTTCATATTATTTTTATCATAGATGATCAGTGAGCTGACGTCTATAATCATGCTGTTAAATCCGTCTCTTTTTTTAAAAACGAGTTTTACTACTCTAAAAATCTTAACAAAATTAAGCTTTTTAGTGATGCTGTAACGGTTTTTCGTTTTACGCGGTATAGTACGTGCGGGGGAACGTTTATTTCGCACCTTTTCTAACGACAAGGAGCAGCGTATGCCTCAGGGAAGAGAATCGTTCTGCCCCGTGTGCAAGACGATCAATGTGGAGGGGAGATGTCCGAATGTACATTGTCCGAATTGCGGATTTTGTCCAAAGTGCTCTTCGCCTCTTAATCCTGAGGGGAGATGTACGAGCGACACGTGCAGTACGAACCGACCCACGATCGCGCCATCCGTGCGTCCGCATCCCTTCATTCCGAGCCGGCCTCCGAGCCAGTCGTACCAGCGATTAATGGCGATCGGGCGTCCGTTCTCCGGAGCGTACGAACGTGTTCTCAGCGGTGGCAGTCTCCGCAGACATCCCGACAGGTTTGATCGAGATTTTCAAGAAGAAGAACCGCCAACGCTCCGCCAACGTCCGGGACCCGCTCAGAGCGGAACGTATGCACGCACGCTGTCGGAGGAAGCTCCTTCGCAAAAAAAGAAAGCGAGGTAAATCGTCTCGTCCAATACTCAACGCCGACTCCTCTTGGGGCCGGCGTTACTCTTTATGCGTATCGATGCGAACAGCTTTTCCGTGGATGATGGCGTCCGCAACCTTCTTGCGCGCGGAAGCGAGGATGCGCTGGAACGTGCTTTGGGAAATGCCCATTCGTTTTGCACTCGCATGCTGTTCCAGTTCCAGCACGTCATTCAAACGCAGCGATTCCGCTTCTTCGAGACTCAGCCCGACTTCTTCAAGATGGCGGAGCGGAATGCCGCGCGGTTTGAAATACGATACATTGGGATCGAATCGGATACAGCGGGGTTTTCGAGGTCTGACCATAAAGGATTCAGCCGAACATGAGCCATGCGGGCTTAAGGAATAAGAGGAGGCCGATGACGATCATCAGAATACCTCCGATGAAGTGGTTGATGCGCGAATACTTCGTTGAGATACCCACCATGTGGAGCGTTTTCATGGCGATGATGAACACGAAGAGGTCATCGAGCATGAAAATGAGGATGTACAGGAGGAGGTATGCGTAGTACTGCCACAGGGGCAGATTCGTCATGGTGAGGAGCTGCGTGTAGATGACCGGAAATCCGGCGGAGCATAATAGCTCGATGAGGTTTATGGCGAAAGCAAGGCCGATGATTCCAACGATGGCCAAGAGGAATCCTTTTCGGGATACGACATCTCGCATGCGCGTGAACAGGCGCTTCCTCCGCTCTTCGCCGACGACCTCGCATCCGCTTTCGGGTTTTTTGATATAGGCATGGAGGTGGTATCCGCCCGCTGCGATTGCGAGCGCCGCGATGCCCGCTCGGACCCAGGAAACGAGACCGAGGAAGAGAAGAGCGTTCAGCCACGCCGTCATGAACAGGAAATAGATGAACGCGGAAGCGGCGATGAACGTGCTTCCGAGCGTCCACATGCGCCTCTTATTCTCCATGCCGATGAGCAGACTGATGAGAAACAAGAGTACCCACATGGCGCATGGATTGAATCCATCAAGGAATCCGATGACGATGGTGATGGCGGGGAGAGAAACGTTTTTAATTTTTACATTTCCGATGAACGGAACGGGAATGGATTCCGGGATTGGGTGTTCGGAGACCGTCTGGCTCAGATAACTGTCCCCGGACTCTGTTTCTCTGTTCGGTTCCGCGTTGTCCGTTGTAGGTTCGTCCGCGGCTTCCGGAAGTTTTTCATTTGAAGGCGCGGGAACATTCGGAACGGACGGCGAAATTTCGGGACGCGGCTCTTTTCCGAGAACAGATCCGACAACGTCGAAGCAGTAGGACTCCATACAATTGAGAATCTGGTCCTTTATCGTTTTTCCGGTCGTTTCTTCATTTAAAAATCCGGTGAACGCACGATCCCCTATTGCCGTAAACGGAACGCCGGATACATCCGCTTGCGTTTCGCGTCCTACACGGAAAAGGAGTTCCGCGTTCGCCTGATCCGTGCCTACTTCATAGCGGTGTACTTCCAGCGCTTCATATTCTGATTCGAGTTTGCTCAAAAAATAGCTCTCTTTGGCGCAGTGCGGACAGCTGGAGGAGAAAAAGAAATAGACGTCAACGGTATTTCGTTCTTCCGCTGAAGCGCAGACCGGTTTTGCGAGCGCTACAATAGAAATAACGATCGCAAAGAGAACGCTAAGGATGATCGTTCTTTTCATATACTAGCGATTTTTATTTTCGTTGATGATTTTGAAGAGCTCGTCTTTTGCACGCTCTCCTGAAATGCGAAGAATTTCATCGCCCTCTTTACTTATAAAGATGAAAACCGGAATAACATCTTTTGAGAGGTTATACTTTTCAATAATTTCCGGGTGGTCGTCAAACTCGAAATATTCCGTTTTCAGCCAAGAGTTCTCTTTTTCGATTTCCTCCCAGCGCGGTTTCATCACCAGGCATCCCGGACACCAAACAGCGCCTATTTTAAGCACGTTCATAGTCAACGATCGTTACTTCTTTTTTTTCTTCAGCAACGATTGTACCTCTTTGAGCTCTTCTTGCAAATCCTCCTCGTAGGATGAGAGCGACTCACGGTCGCTCTCATCAACGAGCGGCTGTCCGAAGAAGGGGCAGAACCCTGCCCATCGGCCGAATCCGCGTCCCCTTCCGAAGCCGAATCCGCGTCCCCTTCCCCGTCCGTATGCACGTCCGGAACCATTACCGGTATTGCAGGGGCCTTGACCCCGGCCCGTCATGGGTCCGCGGCCCTGAGGGCCCGTACCGTCAAAATTTGGCATATATTTGATATGGTTAATAGTTATATAATGAATATATACCCATAACATTCATTTGTCAAGCTATTATCAATTGGGTTGTGGATAACAGAAAAATCGAGGAACGTTCCCCGATTTTTCCCTACGATGCTCTATCGGTTGAATGGTCCGAATCCATGTCCTCGCCAAGGCATGGAGCCGTCCATCATCCCTCCGTGCATTCCCTGCCCGTTGAGGTTCATGCCCTCTCGTAGCGTATTCGCCTGCTCCATGAGTCCGTGGAGTTCAACGTGCTTATCGAAGGTTTCCTGATTGATTTCTCCCTCATACGCAGGGAGTTCTCCGACGAGCGTTGCCCACGCTTCGTAGTCCTTGGTTTCAACCGCTTCACGGATCGCGGCGAACTGTTGGTTTGCTACACCCCTCTTTCCGAATCGTTGAACGCCGAGTTCATCCGCGATCTTTTTCGCGCCCTCGTTGTCCCCCGCCTGCGTAAGCTCGTACATCTCTTGGAGCTTTGAGAACGTTTCTTCATTCACGAGCTCATTCGCGTTCGGCCGCTGGTTCATGAGATCCGCCCATGCCTGGTAGTCGCCATTCTCTATGGCTTCACGGACCTCTTTAAAAGCGCCGTTCATTTGCTTTCGATTATGGAACATCATTCCCCAGTTTCCTTCCCTCCCCCGTTCATCAACGGACGTATTCGCTTGCTGTGCATCATCGGTTTCCGAAGCCTTTGTGTACGAGACCGCACCGGCTGTGATAACGAGCGAGAGAATCGCCGCGCTTAGAATGAGATGCTTACTCGTTAAGGATCGTTTCTTCATAAATAATTGATTGTTAGGAATGAGACGGAATGCGCGATTCCGGAAGCTTCTCATACTTAATACGCAGGATCGTTCGGTATTCTTTCATTCATAATCCGCATAAAGAAGATCGGTTTCAGCGGAGATTCCCATGGTAGAATGAGATCCGCTTCAAACGCATTCGCCTCAACGGGCCTTCCGAGACAGCGGACCTTCATGCCCTGTTGGAGAAGAGGAGGCGGCATGGGTACGGGCCGGCGCGTGAGGACGATCCAGTCTTTATCCCGTAAATCTCGCATTCGGAATGAGAGCGAATCCGTTATTTCGAAGACTGTTCCGGCGATGATCCCCTTTTCGGGCCGCGACCACATCCGCGCCCGCGGATGCAGGAAGCGTTGATACGTCGGCACCTTGTCCGAGAGGACGAGATCAATGGCGCGTCCCGCTCCGATGTCGTAGAAGAATACGCCGAGGACCGCGCTGATAAAGACGACTGCAACCGCAACCGTCGGAATTCGATAGCGGTATCCTCCCTTCGTGTGCTTAAAATTGTAGTGGGCGATCAGGATGAATGCCGCGAGCGTGAGAATCCAGAAATACGGCAGGGCGATGAGAATGACATCGACGGTTCCTTCACCCGCTTCGCTCAGCGCATCCAAATCATCATTTCGAAGCATGTAAATAATGACGGATGCCGCGAGTCCGCCGATGATGAGACAGGCGATTCCCGCGGTCCAGACCGCGGAATCCTTCAATAAAAACTCCCACCGCGGTTTCGGGGTGATGTGCTTTTTCTTTATCTCATCGAGCACGTTACGGCTCAGGTTGCTGTCCGTCATATGTGTGTTAATTCAACGCCCATTTCTTTCGCCTGCTCACGAAATCGTTTCTTCGCGCGATTGAGCAGTGTTGCAATCGTCCCCATGGGTTTTTTGAGGATAAACGACATCTCTTTATAATCCTTTTCTTCGAGATATTTCAGGACCAGTACTTCCCGGTATTTCACATCCATTGAATCGAGAACCTTCAAAATGGCTTCCCGCGTTTCTTTTTTTTGCAGCTCCATCTTGATATCAAGCTCGCTCGCAAGCGCTTGGACGATGTCTTCACGAATCATCTCCGCATGGCCTTCAGCGCGAGCCCGGAGTTTGCGATGGTTGCTGATAACTTCGTTTCGCGTAATGCGGTATATCCATGAGGAAAACGGTTGGCGTTGATCGAACGCATTTATATGTTCGTAGACTTTTATGAATACTTCCTGCAGGATATCTTCCGCTTCATCCGTTCTGCAGTTGGAGATTCTCAAAATGTAGCGTTTGAGCTTTCCTTCATACCGTTTAATGAGCACGCCAAAAACTTCCTGATTTTGTAATGTCAGCCGGACGAGTTCTATGTCTGTTTTCGTTTGCCAATCAGGCATGTTGAGTAGCAGCTGGCTTTCGGTATGGCTTCGAATCTGATTTCAAGAATGCGTCGATAAGGAATGGAATTTGGAGATTAAAGAGACAGCGAAGAGAGATGATCTTATGAGGTCTGAAAATCGATATCTCTTAAAGATCGACCTTTCCGTCATGTATTACGCAGCATTCCCTCTATTTCTTTCATCATATCGCCGTTTTGGAGGAAAAAGTATATTCCGACGCAGAATAGAATCGTGGTGATGAGAATGATGACCGATATCCTCTGGCGTTCTCGTTCCGTCTCCTCGCCGAGTACGTCTGCGGTTTTAACGGCCGTTTCTTCCTTGATGGATGTCCCTTTTAACGCGAGCCGGTTTTCCAGAAATGTCCATTTCTTTTTCTTACCCGAAGGGAGCACGGAAAATAATCCGAAAATGATTCCGATGACAAGATTGTTCGTCAGTTTGTACATGACACCCGCCACGATCAGCACGGATAGGAGTTGAAGGAAAACTCGCTTGCGGGGGTCCTCCGAGGCGTTTTTCATCCGTTGTTCCATAAATGCTAAATGGGTTTTTATATTAGGTGTGGATAACATGTATCATAACTCATATCCTAGCCGATGTGCTGTTTTTTGAAAAAGGAAACGGCTTTCAGCCGCGCTCCCCATCGATCTGGAGCTTATGGCCGAAAGCCGGTGTTTGCATCCTTCGCACATACAGGATTATACCACGGAGGCGAGGTGATGTTACAAGGGATAAAAGAGACAGGAGGGCGTCATCATTCCATTGCTGAATGGTTGAATTGCTGAATGGTTGAACTGTTAACGAAGCTAATTGCAGGAAAAAATTGTTTAACAATTTAGCAATTCAACAATGAAACTACGGCTGCACCTTCCCCAAGAGGTACGCCTTCCTCTTCCGTTCCGGAAATTTCTCGATGGCATACCGGAGCATCGTGCGAGGCATGTGTCTGTAGTGTTTTTGAAGAAATGCTTCGAGCGTTTTCATATCCCGCTTCCCCACCTCGCGCAGCATCCAGCCCACGGCCTTATGAATGAGATCATGCGTATCGTCACGGAGTTGATGCGCGATCGCGAGCACATCATCGAAGTCTTGATCGCGGATGAACCGGAATGTGGACACGATCGCGATCCGTTTGTCCCAAAGGCTCTTTGATCTCGAGAGCGTCATTAACACTCTCCTCGGTTTATTTTTAAGATATCCGCCGACGATTCCGGGTGCAGTGAGGTCAACGAGATCCCAGCTATTAATCCACTTCGTTGATGCGAGATAGATGTCGTAGATGCGTTTTCGCTTCTTTTCATCTCCCCGCTCAAATTGATCAACGAGGATCAGAAGTCCGCACAAACGCTCTTCGTGCCACGGGGAGCGGACGAGTTTTAGCGTTTCCGATAGCGGCAGATCGCGGAATCGCTTCACGATGCTTCGGATCTGCGGGACCGTAATGCCCAGAAATTTGTCTCCCGCGCCGTACTCCCCTTTTCCGGTTTTGAAAAAGCGCGACAAAGTCGCGGCTTTGGTTTTGTTCGCGAATTTATGGAGTTCTCGTCTGATCGTCGGTGCGTTCATATGTCCCATCGTTCCATCGCTCCACTATTCCATCGTTGCGTATCTTGATTGCACGAACGAGCTTTAGATGAATAATGGAACCATGGGACAATGGAACCGTGGGTTTATCCGATCAGATGAAGGTCAATAATCCGCACGGCGAAGTAGATGAAGAAGATGGAGATTGCGATCATTGCCAGGTTCGTAAACCAGCTCGGACGGATTTCTTTTGGAAGTTTGAAGTTATTCAGGTAGATGAGGAGCGGCGTGTAAATCGCCATGGTCAGGCCTCCGAGGACTGCGGAAATCGTGAGGAGCGTGAGCGGCTGTTTGAGAGGCAGAAGGATCGCGCCGAACAGACAGATTGTAACGATGCTGATGTAGTAGAGCTTACTCAGGCTGATTTTTTTACACCATGAAAACACACGCTTGTACGGACCCACGTGCGCATTCGTATACAAGATGTCCGAGACCATGCGCGTGAGTGCGTCGATGACCGTCCACATGACGGCGAAGAGCATGAGGAAGGCCATGAGCAAAAAGAGCTTGTAGCCGAGCGGTCCCCACAGATCGCCGAAGATATGCGCCTGCACCACGGCCACGTCCAAACCCTCCGGTACGATTCCGCGCGGCGTGAGTACGGCATAAGCGTTTACCGCAAGCAAAAAGAGCGTGATGAAGCCAAGGAGGAAAAAGATGATTCCCTGGTCCACGCGCACGAATTTCATCCATCCCTTCCAGCGCTTGAGATTTTCTTTCGATGGTTTGAACGTGTACCCCGTTGGAGCAACGACTTCTTCTTTGCCGGTAATCGGATTCGTAATCCTGCCGATATACTTTCCCATGCCGATCTGCTTGTCGCGGTACCAGAGGGAGATGCAGAGGTTCAGCATTCCTCCGGCGCCCGCGAAAACGACAGCGGAGAGGAGGATGTTCAGATCAATGCCTTTCGGGATGTATCCGAAGTTCACGACGCCTGCGATCGCTTCCTTCATGATGTCGAGATTCAAATTACCGAAGCTGATGGCGACGAGGAGGATGAAGAACGTCGGAACGATAATCTTCAGCGTGCGTTCGAGCATGACGTATGCAATGCGGCCGCTGAACGTGAGTACGAGCACGAGCGCGAGCGCGACGTACGCCCAAACCAAATAGTTCCCAAAGCCGATAAGCTCGCTGAGCGTGGTTCCCAGAGCGCTCGCCCACCCCGGCCATATGTACATGAGCGGTGCGGCGAGGAGCCAGAGGAACACGGACCATTTCAGGATTCTGGCGGAGCTCGTAAAGAAGCCTTCCCCGGTTGCAATGGCATGCCGCGCAACTTCCTGGTTGATGAAGTACTGCGCGCCAATGCCCACGAGCGCCATCCATAGCAGGCCGAGCCCGTACTTCGTGATAAGGTGCGGCCACATGATGAGTTCGCCGGTTCCGATGGCGAGTCCCATCACGACCACGCCCACGCCGAGGGCCTTGGTCCACGACGGCGGTTTGGGGAGATCGCGTGTTTGAAGAGCGGGGTAACGGTCCATAGGACTCACATGATAGCAGATTGAGTTCAAGAGGAGATAAAATTACGCATTTCTCTTACCCTCGATTAGAGTCAATGCGCAATTCGAAATGCGAAATGCGAAATGTTTATCCGCAATTACGGCAGTCGTCCGCCTCGATCCGATTGTGGAACGGTTCCAGATACAAGAGGTTTTCATACGGCACTTCGTCCGTCAGCTCCCAGCGCGTGCACACGCCGTCGCCGATACCCTCATCGCACGTGAAGCCGATCCAGCGGAGGACGCTCGTCATCTCCTCATCCGGCGGTTCTTTGAGGCTGATCGTTGATCCGACCACGTACATGCCGTCCCGTATGCCCCAGAGTTCGTTCACGCGACCTTGGCCGCAGCGTGCGGCTGTAAACAGCTGTCCCAGGAAGTACAGGTCTCCGTACTTCGCGTCGATCGGATGCACGCCGCTTCCGATTTCCGTGATGAAAGGATCGTCCGTGCAGAGCTTGGAGTGAAATGGGAGCATGTCGAGTTTAACGGGATCCGGCTCAATAACTTCAACGTCCGATTCGGTCGGAATGTCATTTTGGTCAATAATACCCGGAATTTCTTTTATCTCATCATCCTCTTGAAGCGCTCCGGCATCGTCGGAGTGCTTTACGGGTTGATCAAATGCGCATCCGGCTCCGAGCAGGATGCAGGTTACGCACAGTACGATATGCGGTTTCATTATTTCGTAGCGTATGACGTACCGGAACACGCGTCAAATCAAGGTCTTTCCACGCTTCCCAAACAAAGGTATCCTGTCTCTATAATCCCTATCATTCTTTATTTATATGCCAACGTACGAACAGCGTTCGATCGAGCATTTTTTTAAAGAGCATGGTGTTGAAGATCCTGATGTGAAAGCGCGCCTCCTCTCTAAACTTACCCACATCGTGTACGGATACAATCAAACCGTGATTAAGTTGGAATCCGAGACGGATGAATACAGAAAAACACAACTCGAACGGGAGATAAAAGAAATCAATGATAAAATCGATCGCGTCATTAAAGATGAAAAAGCGGGAACCGAAACGGAGTTCGCCCCGTAACAGCCGTTAGCCGTTAGCTCTTAGCTTTTAGTCTCTTTTTAGAATAATGTTGGGCAGAGAACTAAAAGCCAACGGCTAATAGCTAAAAGCTATGCCATTAACCGCACGACCCATCGTCCTCATCATCCTTGACGGATTCGGTATTGCGCCGCCCGACAGTGCGAATGCCATTGCACTTGCAAAAAAACCGTACCTTGATTCTCTGCTAAGAGATTATCCGAGCATGCTCGTGGAGGCATCGGGTTTGAGCGTGGGCCTCCCCCGGAGCGAGGTTGGGAATTCGGAAGTCGGACACGTGACCATCGGTTCGGGCATTTTGCGCTATCAAAGCTTGCCGCGCATAGATAAATCCATTGAGGATAAGTCATTTGAACAGCTTCCCGCCCTCGTGAAATTCAAAGAGAAAATCGCCGGCGGTAAAGGGAAACTGCACCTCATGGGGCTCATCGGGAACGGAGGGGTCCATGCATCCGAAAAGCATCTCCAAGCGCTCATCCAATGGGCGAAAGAGCAGAAGATTTGGGACAGGACGTTCATTCACGCTTTTTTGGACGGCCGTGACACGGGGAAAGATACGGGAGCGCTCTTCGTAAAAGAACTCATGGATTTTTGCGGAGACTCCGGAAAGATCGCGACCATCGGGGGCCGGTTTTACGGCATGGACCGGAACCTGAGCTGGGATCGCGTGAAGAGAGCGTACGACGCGATCGTCAACGGGAAATCGGAAACGACGTGCTCGGATCCCCTGAAGTGCCTCCAGGATTCATACGCAAAGAACGTGTATGACGAGGAACTTATTCCGACGGTCATTGCGAAAAAAGACGGCTCGCCGATCGCCACGATCGATGACGGCGATTGCGTCATCTATTTCAATTTCCGTGCGGACAGAGGCCGCGAAATGACGGAGGCGCTCGTGGATCCCG
>Ga0307430_1002609_pt1 | contig 11792 bp, 10 predicted proteins | sample SalMarWE160130MG_FD_202159 | JGI IMG/M metagenome (GOLD analysis project Ga0307430, IMG submission 202159) | Salt marsh sediment microbial communities from the Plum Island Ecosystem LTER, Massachusetts, United States - WE1603-130 | ecosystem: Environmental > Aquatic > Marine > Intertidal zone >... | reverse complement strand
TTCGATATCATCGGTTGTTACCCAGCATTCCAGGCCGGTTAATTTGGCAAAACTGGTTCCCTTAAAACCTCTGCCCTTGACTTCCGCAATTATTATTTGTCCGTTACGTGGGTATAATAAGAAATCGAAGCTCTTTATTTTTGACCGCCCGAAGGCCGCTTTTTTATGCTCATCTACTTTGATATACCGGATGTGATTATCTATCAGCCAATTCTCAAACGCCCGCTCATAATGATTGGGGGATAAATCCTTCATCTCAATTCAGGATTAAGCTCGGCAAAAAATTTGTCGATGCCCACTGTTTTCTGCTCACCAGTTGTCATGTTTTTAACGACAAGCTGGTTTTTTTCAATCTCCGAGCCGATTATTATGCACTTTTTTACCTTTTGTTCTGATGCCTGTTTGATTTGTTTACTTAATCCAGCAGCTTTATAACTAAAATTAGCAGCATAGCCAGTTGAACGTATTTTCATGGTTATCTCAATAGCTTTTTGGAAAAATTCTTTATCTACAAAAGCTACGAAATATTCCAATTGAACTGCGGGGATATTCTTTTCTAAGAGCTTTCTATCCCTCAATAAAATCTCTAAAACGCAATCCCCCATCCCCATCCCTGTAGCTGGTATTTGTGGTCCACCGAAGTCACGAAGCAAATTATCAAATCTTCCTCCACCACCAACAGCTCGAAGCTCTTGCGCAAATTCATAAACTTCAAACACTATACCAGTGTAGTAAGCAAGGCCTCGGACAATGCTCATATCAAATTCGCAGTATTGTGACACTCCCATTTGCCTTAATAAGTCATACAAACACGCAAGCTCCTGGATAGCTTCATCCACTTCAGGATTACAGCCGACTATTTTAGGAATACCTGAGAGTGTTTCTGCGCTGAGGAAAGCTGTAATCTTCTTAGTCATATTCGAGTCAGGAACTTGCTCACAAAGCAATTCTTCGAATGTATCACTCGGCAACTTGGTATACTTGTCCAATAAACCGTATAAAGAATCCAGTTTGCTCTTGGAAATGCCAATATTTCGCAGTGCCGATGCTAACAATTTTCTACTTGATATCTTAACTCTTACATCTCGAGGCTTAAGGCCAACCTCACGAAGGTAATCGATTGTTGTAAATATAACCTCTGCATCGGCGATAACATCATCGACGCCGATGATGTCAATGTTCCATTGAAAAAATTCGCGGAGGCGACCCTTTTGAGGCCGTTCAGCCCGGAACAATCTTGGCACAGAGAACCATTTTATCGGCTTCGATAGAGAATTGATTCTCTGATTAACCATTCGCGCAAGTGTCGGCGTGATTTCAGGCCGAAGTGCGAGCTTTCTGCCGCCTCTGTCCTCGAACGAAAATAGCTGCTCGACGATTTCATCCCCGCTTTTTATCTGGAACATTTTCAGATACTCGAATATCGGTCCATCGTATTCTTCGAAGCCGTTGCGAACAGACACCCTCTTCCAACCGTCGATTATCCAGTTTCTAACGGCCATTTCCCGGGGATAAAAATCCCTTGTCCCTTTTACCGGCTGTATTTTCATATCTTCTTATTTGCCTTTTTCTGTTTTACCTTATTTCCGAATTTTTTCTTTATATATTCTTCCATTTGCTCGGCGCTGGTAAAGTGCAGTTTATAGTCATATTCGCCTTCCACGAAATCACAGGTAGAGTGACGGTAACCTCTGCAAATCCTCGGCCTGTTATTGTAAATTCTGCAGCGGTGGTCTTTTTCAGAGAGATACTTGCACTTGTTCTTTATATTTATATACCAGTCGCCGTCCTCTACGAACACCGTTATGTTTTTATGGCACAAATACCATTTTATATCGTCGTAATCTCCTTTATCTTCCGGCGTTTCAATGGGAAGGGCAAAATACCTGCAGCAAAGCCCTGTGCACTTCACACATTGATTCGCTCTGTCCATATAATAAAAAAACTCCCAAAATAATAACTTAATATACGCTGCCCACTAAAAACAGCAACTATAAGCTATTTGTCCTTCAACGTCAAGAAATGCAGAAAATTGCTGCTGTAGAACAGGTTTCGACACAGAAATATCGACGCTCAATTTTCCTGAAATATTGTTCTTTATAACATCAGGAAAAATAAGTATTTTCCACATTTTAATTAAAACTTTGCATTGATTTTTAAAATGGATATAATGCCGAAGAGTATAGTAAAATGGTTTTAGGGCCTTAAATTGATGATGGAGCTGAACCGTGCGAGGATATAGAATTCGGCTTATAACGTTGTTGCTGATGGTTTTGCTGTTTAGGCAGGATGGGATTGTCTTGGCTGATACCTGGCGTTTGCAGCAGGGCAAGGAGTTGAAGCCCGTATCGCCTGGAAGCCAGGACAGCTTTATGTTGGAAGTGGCCGAGATAAAAAAGCTTGTTAACTCCGGCCAGGATAAAGCAGCGCTCCGGGCTTTCGATAAACTTAAGCAAGACAATCCTGACATTACAGGGCCGGACCTCGATGCCTTCATCGAGGCCGAAATCCTCTTTTGCCAGGGGAAGTTCACCAAAGCGGTCAGGGCGTATGATAAGCTTCTGATTGAGTTCCCCGACAGCCAGCTTATCGAGGCCGCCCTTAGCAGGCAGTTTGACATAGCCACCGCTTTTTTGGGCGGAAGGAAAGCACAGGTTCTGAAGTTCTTCAAAATGAGCGGATACCCTACCGGCACCAAAATTATGGAAAAGATTACCGACCAGGCCGGCGATTCGTCGATTGGTATCAAGGCAGCTGTGGCAGTGGCTACGAATTATGAGAAAAGAAAAAAGTTCAACGAAGCGTATATCAAATGGCAGGATATATCATCACAGTGGGCAACTGGTCAAACTGCGAAGGACGCCCTGCTTGGTATGGCACGTTCAAAGCATTCTGTTTATAACAGCCATCCTGAGCATAAAAGGGCAATGTATGATGCCTCGAGTCTAAGTAGTGCAAAAACCTACTATGAAAGATTCAAGGCACGGTATCCTGAAGATGCCGAGAAAATCGGTGCCGACGGAATAGTCCGGCAGATAGAGCAGCAGCGGGCCTATAAGGAATTCACCATTGGTCAATATTATGAAAGAACCGGCAACAGGCAGGCTGCCAACCTTTATTATGAAATGGTAGCAAGGCAGTGGCCTAACACGCAGGCCGCTGAAATGGCGGAGCAAATGCTCAATTCCGGTTCAGGTAGCAGAGAGATAGAGAAATGAAAATAAAAACCCCACAAAATGATCGCAGCAGCGCAAATGGAAGAATATTTATGCCCTTATGCACTTTTGCTTTTATGCTTTGTATCCTGAGCTTGTGCGGGTGTTCCGGAATGAGCGGCTATTCCTATGAGTCGATGTTTCCTCATGATATCAGCAGCGTCTGTCTGGAAATGTTCGATAACCAGAGCTTTCAGCGGGGTGTGGAATACGAGTTGTCCGACGCCCTGGCCAAACGCATTGAAGCGGATACCCCCTATAAGATAATTTCCAGCAGGGACCGTGCTGACACTGTAATAAGCGGCCAGATAGTATCCATCAATGAATCAATGCTGACCGTTGAGCGTGAGATTGGCAGGGCCTTGGAAAAAGAGGTCCGCCTGACAGCTGTCGTTAACTGGAAGAATTTAAAGACTGGCGAGCTGTTAATAGACAGCGAGACCGTTACTGCGGAAGCCACCTACTCCGAATACCAGATGCAGGGATTTGGCTATGCCTCCGCCCTTGCAGCAAACAATTTGGCGCGAAATATCGTAGAACTAATGGAATTGAAATGGTAAGAACCGGCGGCATTTGACCGGTTACGATATGGAAATCTTTAAATAATAAAGCTCCAAACAGCGGTTGGAAAATGGACGATAATACAGGATAATGGCTAAGAGCAAGAACAAAAAGTCATTTCGAATAGGTCCGGCCCCACAGCGTAAAGACAGCAAGAAGCCCCCCCTGCCGTCCTATAAACGTGGGCCTTTTAGCTGGTTGATAATTGCGATTATCATTTTCACCGCAATGATGATGCTGCAGCAGTGGCAAAAAGATGGAGTCCGGTGGGACGAATTCATTAAATATGTTGAAAACGGTATGGTCGAGAGTGTCAGGATTGGTGAGACAGAGATTAAAGGAAAATTCAATCAGCAGGGTATCGCCAGCCGGGGCGAAAAAGCACCTGTCTCTTTTACCGTTGATTATAACCCGCAATGGGTGGATAAGGAGTATCTGCAAAAGTGGGTGGAAGAAAGCGGCGTTGAGGTAACGTTTGCTGAGCAGCATGTATGGCTCTTTTTGTTTATGCAGTGGATTTTCCCTTTGCTTGTAATTGGTGCTTTTATTTATTTTATGTTTATTCGCAACCTGCGCAGCGGAGCCGGAGGTATGCTGATGTCCTTTGGCCGAAGCAAACATCGCCTGCAGGGCAAAGACCGCGTTAAGGTTACTTTTAATGATGTAGCCGGCATTGACGAGGCAAAGGAAGAAGTGGCTGAGATAATCGAATTCTTAAAAAATCCCAAAAAGTTCCAGCGGCTCGGCGGACGAATACCACGCGGTGTTTTGCTTATTGGCCCACCCGGCTGCGGTAAAACGTTGCTGGCAAAAGCAATTGCAGGACAGGCAGATGTTCCTTTCTTTAGTATATCGGGCAGTGACTTTGTAGAGATGTTTGTTGGTGTCGGCGCCTCCAGAGTAAGAGACCTGTTTAAGCAGGCAAAGGACAATTCACCCTGTATTATTTTCCTCGATGAGATCGATGCAATCGGGCGAAAGCGTGGCGCCGCTTTTGTTGGTGGCGGGCACGATGAGCGCGAGCAGACCCTGAACGCAATCCTTGTGGAGATGGATGGTTTCGATACGAACGACCAGGTTATTGTAATTGCAGCGACAAACCGTTCGGACATTCTTGACCATGCCTTAACACGCCCGGGAAGATTTGACAGGCAGGTTGTTGTCCCGCTGCCCGACCTGAAAGGAAGGCTTGAAATACTAAACGTTCATGCAAAAAAAATAAAGATTAGTCCGGATGCTAATCTCGAACGTCTGGCCCGCGGCACTCCTATGTTCAGCGGTGCGGATTTGGCCGCCATTATTAATGAATCGGCTCTCGCTGCCACTATGGCAAACAAAGATTATGTCGAGACCGCGGATTTGGAGGAAGCAAGGGACAAGGTCAGGTGGGGAAGAGCGAAGAAAAGCAGAGTTATTGATGAGCAGGACAAAAAAATCACTGCTTATCACGAGGCCGGGCATGCTTTCATTCAATCCGTCCTCGAAGACGCTGACCCTCTGCATAAAGTAAGTATCATTCCACGCGGCCCTTATGGTGGCGCCACCTTTGCATTACCTGAAAAGGACCGTATTCATTATACGAAAAAATACTGTATGGCATTTATTAAAGTGTGTTTTGGCGGCCGTATCGCCGAGGAAATCTTCTGCGATGACATCTCCAGCGGTGCACAATCCGACATCCAGCAGGCAACTAATCTGGCAAGGCAGATGATTTTGACCTGGGGTATGAGTGAAAAATTGGGGTTGATTAGTTATAGTGATGATTCAGGTTTTGACAACAGAATCTACGCAATACCGGGAGAAAAAGATTATTCGGAAAAAACCGCCGAAGATATTGACATCGAAGTAAAGAGAATTACAGAGCAGGCATACAAGGATGCGAAACAATTGATAATGGAGAATAAAGATAAGCTCGAACGAATAGCGAATGCACTGCTTAAATACGAAACACTCGATGCTGACGATGTAAAACTGATTCTCGAAGGTGGTCAGCTGGATAAACCTACCGTCGCCGATTTGTTGGCTGCCGAGAAAGCAAAAAACGATAAGAAAGAGGATAGTAAAAAGTAAAAATTGGAAGTGCTTTCCCTTTTCCTTTTTCCTTTTGTGAAATTTTTTCTGTAATAGTTACTATGCCCAAAAAAATCATAGCCCAACAAACTAAGCTCAGTGTAGATAAAGCCAAGGCCGCTGAACGCGTAAAGAAAATTTGGCCTGTGTTGGTAAAGACATATCCCGATGCAAAGATTGCTCTCAAATATACCAATCCGCTTGAGCTTCTCATTGCAACAATTCTCTCAGCCCAGTGCACCGATGTTCGAGTTAATATGGTTACTAAGGGCCTATTCAAAAAGTACAAATCTGTCGATGATTGGATAAGGGCCGATTTAAAACAGATCGAGTCGGACATAAAAAGCACCGGCTTTTATCACAATAAGGCGGTAAATATCAAAGGCGCCTGCACAGCGATAAAAAATCAATATGGCGGCAAAGTCCCCGATACGATGGAAGAGCTGCTGAAGCTCCCCGGCGTGGGAAGAAAAACAGCTAATGTCGTTCTGGGCAACGCCTTTGGTGTCCCTGGTATTGTCTGCGATACACATGTTATCCGCCTTTCTCGCCGTCTCGGCCTTTCCGAAAATAGCGACCCGGTCAAGCTCGAATTTGATTTAGCCGAAATAGTTCCGAAGAAAAACTGGACTTTATTCAGTGATTTGCTTATTTTCCATGGCCGAAGTATCTGTAAGGCGCGCAAGCCGGATTGTAAAAATTGTCCGATTTTGCAATTTTGCCCTTCTGCAGACAACCCGGATTTATGGTAAAATACGTACCATGGGCTTCCAGCCCGTGATGAAAAACGAGTCACGAGGCACGAATTATGTTGGATATTACAGATAAACCCGTAAAGGACCTTTGGCGGATATTCAGGGTAATGGCCGAGTTCGTCGAGGGTTTTGATGAGCTTGCTTCTGTCGGTCCTGCCGTTTCGTTTTTCGGCTCCGCCAGGGTTAAGCCGGACAATAAGTACTACAAACTCGCCGAGAAAACCGCTTTCGAGATAGCAAAAGCTGGCTTTGCCGTCATAACCGGAGGCGGCAGCGGAATTATGGAGGCCGCAAACAAAGGTGCTGCCAATGCAGGCGGCCAGAGCATCGGCCTTAACATTGAGCTGCCTCTGGAGCAGGTTCCCAACGAGTATCAGAATTTTTCGCTTCACTTTAGATACTTTTTTTGCCGAAAGGTAATGTTCCTGAAATACGCCCACGGCTTTATAGTTTTCCCGGGCGGCTATGGAACTATGGATGAGTTTTTCGAATCACTCGTATTAATTCAGACCTTAAAGCAGGCCTCCTTTCCTGTAATCTTGATGTGCAGCGAATACTGGCAAGGCCTTATTGACTGGATGAAGGAGAAGATGCTGAAAGAATACAAGCATATTTCACCCGAAGATTTGGATGTCTTTACGGTCCTCGATGAGCCGAAGGATGCGGTTAAGGTCATTGTGAATTTCAAGGAATCCCAAGGCCGTGTCGGAATAGAACTACCTACCGGTATGAAAAAAACTTAACTACTATTAAACCAACTGTCATTTTAATCAACAGCGAAGTATCTATTTTTTATTTTCACGAAACAATATCTTACGGCCAAATCTGTTGCTCACCCCAAGCCCTACCTAACTCAGCGATATCCCTGAAGTCAATCGTTTCATCAGAATACAGGTCGATCTTTGGGTCAGATGGCGCAAGCAGCCAGTTGTCTGCAATTATAATAAGGTCATCGTAATCAACGTCGCAGTCATCATCTAAGTCACCAATAGGCTGTAAAAGCGAAGGAACACATCTGGGTGGATACAGCCGGATATCGTCAAAATAGACAATACCAGCGCCGCCCGGCGTGGTTGTATTATACTCGTTGCCGAAGCCGATGGAAATACTTGTTACGTTGCTCAGGTTGATATCGGCGAAATCTGCCAGTTCGATATTCCATTCGTGCCAGGAAGCTTCCTTTATGTCATCCATATCGCCGTCGTATAGCACAACCGAAATATGGCCGTCTCCATCTTCCAGAGCTACATACATCTGCTCAGTAGAATTGGCGTCGTTATTCGGGTTGCCATAGAACCAGAGAACCAGTGCCCTGACATCGCCTATAGTCCAGTTTGAACCGATGGGTAAATCAGAAGTAGCCACCGTGGCTTCCGAATAATACATCAGTGGGTTATCAGGATTATTCCCGCCAACGGGCTTGTATGCATTATCGCCGTCATTTTCATAGTAAAACGGCATAGACATGCCACTGCGAACAATGGTGCTTTCCATAAGTCCGGTGCCGATGCCGTTCCAGTGATATACCTGTGAGCCGGTTAAGTTGCCTGGCAAAGTAACAACATCGACAGGAGGAGGGCCAATGTCCCAGCCGTCCCGCCAGACGTAATATATCCTGCCCCCAGTTATACCAGGTGTCATAGCGTCACCGTAGGCATCCATATCATCCACACAAAGATAGTTTGCAGAAGCAGGCAAACCAAATACCATGATTATAAAAAGGATTATAAATATGAGTTTATAGTCGTCTTCTTTGAAATTCGGAATCGGCATCTTTTTTATCTCCTGCTTGTTCATTCATTTTTTCCTACTTAGAACGAAAATTAAGCAGCCTTGCACAGTATTTATACACGATTATTGTTACTGTTGTCAAGAACTAATTTGAGTTTTTGCATAATTATGTGATTATATACCCCTTTTCTCCGTATTTATCGCCTTTCATTACAAGATATTTTCACTTTCTCAAGGTGTCCCAGCAAATATTCCTTCTCTGGCCCGCCTGTCTTATGCTCGATATTCAATCGCGATAGTGTTATAACCAAACGCATCCACGCGTCCACGCATTTACTCATTTACGCTTCGAGCATTATAAATAACCCCGCCTAATTCTCGGTATTGTGAAAGGACCTTCCGAGCTTCTTCGCGAAGAACATCCTGTATAACGGTAATACCACGGGTCTCGAGAGATAACACCCAGTTTTGTGGTTTCGTTCCCTCGTCAAACCCGATACTACGCACATCCTCATCGCGCGCACCACATATAACCCTTCGAACACCCGACCAGGGGATGGCTCCCAAACACATAGCGCACGGCGCAGTGCTTGTTACAAGCTCATAAGAAGGCGTTTCTTCGCTGCTTAAGTCATAATGACCAAGCATCTGTTGAGCTATACTTATAGCCACAATTTCCGCGTGTGCGATTGAACAATTCGCAGCAATTACAATGTTAACGCCGGCTGCAATCAGTTTCCCGCTTTCCTGCTCAAATACAGCCGTCCCGAAAGGCCCGCCTGTCTTATGTTCGATATTCAATCGCGATAGTGTTATAACCAAACGCATTCGTTCCTCTATACTCGTAAAAATGCGCTCGGCCCCTGCCATAAACTCCTCCACCCATCCCGGCAACTCCAAAACCAACTTTGAATAGTCCATTTTACTCACCTGTCCCCGCGAAGGCGGGGATATACTCATCCTAAATTGTAAATCGAAATTCGGCAATCTAAATTCTATAATAACTTCTTGCTTCTTCCACCCAATTTTGCTAAAATCCTGTTAAATATTTTGAGGGAAAACTTATGAGTTAAAAACAGCTCGAATATTTGTCGTCGAGAATAAAAGAGCCTCAAAAATTAACGAAGAAGTTTTGCATTGAGAAAATAGAATCATTTTAACCAAGGATTATCGCGGATTTTTTGCTGTATAGGGCGAAACATATTAAAATCATATTTAGATTGTATGTAAGCGATAAACAAAAATAAATACAGAGGTATCCTTAAAACGGTCCAATATTCCTAACGATTTGCGTGTGTTTGTGAAAAGTATTTCAATTATAATTTTAATATGCGTATTTGTTTTAATCGGGGTTACGGCCTACATTGCGTTTCAGAATAGGAATTCTGAAGCGTTACGCTCTAAAGTTGTGCCTGGAATAGCTATTGTTTTAGTTGGAGCTTGTTTCACGATATGGTTCAGTCTCAAAAGCGAAACTATTAGTCGACAATTCACTTCAACATTGTTTTTCCACAAGCAAGACAAGTTACCCTTGGACGAATATTGCAAAGATGATTATAAGTTTGGTGGGTATCAATTTAGAATTGAACTTTTACATTTTATAAAGGATCGTATTGAACAAGACGAAGAATTAAAGAAAGCAACATTCAATAGTGATAGGAATAAGATTGAAGAATTCTATCATGATTTAGTACTTGTTAAGTTGCTGTCACGCTTTTCTTGGATGTATGCTGACTGGTGGGATGTTCAACTTGATTCCGTGCGCAGGGGACGTTCATTTACATCTAGTGTTTCTCCAGTTAAGCCGATCGCAAGCTCTATGACCTTAAAATTGGAAGATTATTTGGAAACGTTAGACAGTAACGATAAGCTTCGTAAACTGCTTGAACTTTTTTTAGAGCAATATCCTAATAAAAAAATTACCCTCCCTCCAAAAACAAAGGTTGGTATTTTAAAATCTGAGTACACTAAAGCACTTCTTTTGACAAATCCTTTTGTACGAGTTTCTATTGCAGTAGATGGCAGAGGTGGCTCAATTGGCCTTGGTGATTATCAATGGTTTTTAGGTTATGACAGGAAAGAAAGCGAAAATTTCTGGTCAGAACATTTAAGAGTTCGTTGTGAAGCCAAGTTTGAAAGATTTAGGTCTGGACATCCTGAAATGCCCAAATATAAGCGGTGGGTAGAAACAATGTTTGCTGAAGTAGAAGAACAGTTGGGCGACGAAAAACGATTAGAGAGAGCTCGTGATTACCGCGACCTAATTGGCCAATAGAACAGATCCTACGTGGCGATTTCATCTCCCTCTGATTTTATTTCATAACCCGCAGAAACAAGATTATCCTCCCAATTCTCGCCAAACACAAATCAAATTTTTTTCTTAGCCGCTAACATTTACTATCTAACGAGTTGCGGAAAAAACGGCTTTTTTTCTCAAAAAATGCCGTTTTCTGCTCTTTAAATGATTTTAACAGCGTTCTCCGTGGTTATAACAAGTCAGCTTAAAGACAAGCCAGCCGCATATAGATTATGAGGCCATTTTGTGATTTTTAACAGTGTTTTCCACGGTTAAATAAAATCAGTGTCAATCCGTGAAATCCGTGTCTAAAATCTCTGTGTCCTCTGCTTGTCCCGCCAAAGCCTTGGCGATGGCGGATGTTCTCTGTGGCGAAAAACAAATTAGTGTAAATTCGTGTGTATTCGTGGTTGAACTATTAGTGCATTAGTGGCAAAAAAAATTAAATAAATGCCGTTTTCTGCTTGAAAAACCAGCCCTTTCTGGTATAATTCCGAATGTGCTTAGGTAGCACAGTTAGTCCCCGGAGGGACACGTCTTACGGAACAGCTTGTCCTGAGCTTGCCTGCACTGAGCTTGTCGAAGTGTCGGAGGGCAGTTCCAGAATAACCAATAGACCAGTAACCGGTTATGAGTTACCAATAATCAATGAACCGTAAATCATTACTAATAAACCAGTTACCATTTACCAATTATCACTATGTTTCTTTGTGCCTCAGTGCCTTTGTGGCTATGATTAATTATGCAAAACAAACCCAATTTCCCAAGAAATCCGGCGTTTGTAAGCTCTTGTAAATCAAAGGGTTCTGAAAATGAACATCGATTTTTGGCCCAAAAATCCCAAACCCAATTTCCAAAACGCCAAAATGAACCTAAGTCTTGTTAAATCAATGAACTACGAACAAATAACCATGAACTATCCCATTAAAAACAAACCCAATACAAACCCAATTCAAAGTCGAAGCGAAGCGGAGATCTCTATGGGTGAGCTTCTCAGAATTCTCAAGCCAGGGACCAATCTTGAACCCTATATTCCCGCTTTCTCCAAATGCCCCAGCAGATATTTCTTCTCCGGCCCGCCAAGATGCTCCCACGGTAAAATCTCATCCGTATCAAATTGTTTCTGTGCAAGCTCATCTATATTTAGCCCATTTTTCTCAAATG